>Ga0208824_1002212_pt1 | contig 15380 bp, 10 predicted proteins | sample AD_JPNTR3_MetaG_FD_184447 | JGI IMG/M metagenome (GOLD analysis project Ga0208824, IMG submission 184447) | Active sludge microbial communities of municipal wastewater-treating anaerobic digesters from Japan - AD_JPNTR3_MetaG (SPAdes) (version 2) | ecosystem: Engineered > Bioreactor > Anaerobic...
ACCGCCTTAATTGCCCGGCGCCAGGAAAGCATATAGGCCCCCTTAACATCCTCATAGGTGGCATTATTGGGCATATTGATGGTCTTGGAGATGGCTCCGGAAATAAAGGGCTGGGTGGCGGCCATCATTTCGATATGGGCGGTCCAGGAAATGGACCGTTTCCCGTTTTTGCCTGAGGGGGTTGCCGTATCAAAGACCTTGAGGTGTTCCGGCTTTAAGGTCGATGAGCCTTCGACCCCCATGGTACCGCAGGCATAGGTTTCAGCCGCATCAATCTCTTCTGCGGTAAACCCGAGGTGCTTTAAGAGACTGAAACCAGGCAGGGACCAGGTAGCTTCGGGGATTTTCAGGGTCTGTTCCACAAAGTCCCTGCCAATAATCCAGGGGCTGAAAATCGATTCCAGTGAAAAGGCGCTTTTTACAGCCTCTTCGACCTTTTCCAGGACTTCGTCGGTAAAGCCCCGCTCTTTCAATGCCTCAAGGGACACACCGGGGGCCCCAGCCAGGGTTTTATGGCCCAGGGCATAGGCGACAATGTCATCAATATCACTCTGGGAGTAGCCCAGAGCCTTAAGGGCAGGGGGGACTGACTGGTTAATAATCTTAAAGTAACCGCCGCCGGCGAGTTTCTTGAATTTTACCAGCGCAAAGTCGGGCTCGATGCCGGTGGTATCGCAGTCCATAAGGAGCCCGATGGTGCCGGTGGGGGCAATGGCTGTTACCTGGGCATTCCGGTATCCGTACTGGGTTCCCAGTTCAAGGGCCTCATCCCAGCTTTTACGGGCTGCATGGAGGAGGTCTTCGGGGCAGACAGCGGGATCTATGCCCACAGGAATGGTATGGAGCGCTTCGTATTCTTCTGCCTTGGCATTGTAGGCTGCCCGGCGGTGGTTCCGGATGACCCGGAGCATGGCCTCCCGGTTTTCAGGATAACGGAGGAAGGTCCCTAATTCTTTTGCCATGAGGGCGGATTGTTTATAGGCTTCACCGGACAGCATGGCAGAAAGGGCTCCCGCTACAGAACGGCCTTCTTTGGAATCGTAGGCCAGGCCCATTACCATCAGAAGACTTCCCAGGTTTGCATATCCCAGACCAAGGGTGCGGTATTCATAGGAAAGCTGGGCAATCTGGGGGGAGGGGAACTGGGCCATAACCACGGATATTTCCAGCACCGTGGTCCAGATGCGGATCGCGTGGAGGTATCCATCAATATTAAACCTTCCCGTTTCCGGATCGTAAAGGGTCAGCAGGTTGATGGATGCCAGATTGCAGGCCGTATCATCCAGGAACATATATTCAGAACAGGGGTTGGATGCGCGGATTTCACCCCCCGCCGGACAGGTATGCCAGTCGTTGATGGTGGTATGGAACTGGAGCCCCGGATCGGCACATTGCCAGGCTGAACGGGCAACCTGATCCCAGAGTTTTCGGGCCTTAATCGTTTTAACCATGTTTTTATCGGTGCGGCCCGTAAGCTGCCAATCCCCATCATCAAGTACGGCCTGCATAAACTCATCGGTGACCCGGAGGCTGTTGTTGGAGGACTGGCCGGAAACGGTATTGTAGGCCTCATCGTCCCAGGCGGTGGAGAATACCGCAGGGTTTACCGTGTCATCCCCCTGTTCGAGGCGCCGCAGGAGCTGATAGAGGTAGGTCGGAGGAATCTGATCCCTCAGGGCTGAGCGGAGGGCGGCGGCTAATTCGTGGTTTTTAAGGGCATTAAAACGGTCCTCATCGGGGCCGCGGAAGTTCTGAATGGCCTTTTTAACTGCATCCAGATCCCGCTTGATAATCACCGAACCGGTGGCCATGGCCGCCACTTTATGCTCTTCTTCTGCCTTCCAGTCTATGTATTTTTCCACATCCGGATGGTCCGCATCCAGGGTAACCATTTTGGCGGCCCGCCGGGTGGTGCCCCCGGATTTTATCGCCGAAGCGGAACGGTCTCCGATTTTCAGGAAGGAAAGGAGCCCGGAAGAAACCCCGCCGCCGGAAAGCCGTTCATTGGCACCCCGGATTTTGGAAAAATTGGACCCTGTGCCGGAGCCGTACTTAAAGAGCCGGGCCTCCCGGGTGATAAGGTCCATGATGCCCCCCTCATTCACGAGGTCATCCTCGATAGAGAGGATAAAGCATGCGTGGGGCTGGGGTCGTTTGTAGGCCGAGTCGGACTTTTTCAGTTTCCCTTCTACGGGGTCAAAGTAATAGTGGCCCTGGGCTGGCCCGTCGATGCCATAGACCGCATAGAGCCCCGTGTTGAACCACTGGGGGCTGTTGGGGGCCGCCATCTGGTGGGCCAGCATATAACAGAGTTCATCGTAAAAGGTCTTTGCATCCTCTTCGGAATCGAAGTACTTGTTTTGGCGGCCCCAATCCATCCATGTATAGGCAAGCCGGTGAAAAACCTGCCGGGCGTCATGTTCGGAACCATCCAGGGGGATGCTGTCCCCCGGATCGGGGGTTTCCTTTGTTTTGCTTTTTTTCTTTGGAACCCACTTTTTCCACTCAAGGGCTTTGTCAGCGGGAACTCCCGCCTTCCTAAAGTATTTCTGGGCGATGATATCGGTAGCAATCTGGCTCCAGAAGGAGGGAACTATGACCGTCTCTTCTGAAAAAATAAGCCGGCCATCAGGATTTCGGATTTCACTTTTTCGTTTTTCCCAGGTGATGCCCTCATAGGGGCCCGATTCAGGGTTGGTAAACAGACGGTCAATGTTCATATGATACTTCCTTTCATACTTCCTCTACTGGTAGCGTTGATTGATATTATATATACACTATATAAAGTGGTGTTGGCAAGGGATTTGTCATAAATTTGTTGTCATAAGGCCCTGCTTGCTTTACAATAGAAATACAAGGAGCATCCGATGTATATTGCCTTGCTTCATTATCACCTGCTCCGGGGCGGTGTTTCCTCGGTGATCCGCCATCAAGCTGCTTTATTGAAACAGGCAGGATATCAGGTTCTTATAATTACCGGCGAAGCCCCTTCTGACCCTCCGGATATACCTGCAGCCATCGTACCCCTTCTCGCCTATGATTCGGTCCGTGCAGAGTCAGAAGCATCCCTGTCTGAAACTCCGGAGGCACTGGCTCAGGGTATCCGGGATGCCATGCAGAGCCACTGGGGGCGAGTTGCAGATGTGCTTCATGTACATAACCCCCTCCTCCGTAAAAACAAACTGCTCCTCCCTGCCCTGGAATTGCTGCAGAAGGGAGGGGTAAATCTCCTGTTGCATAACCATGATTTTGCGGAAGATTTCAGACCCGATGTATACAATACAAGCCAGAATTATCCGGAAAACTGCCATTTCGGGGTGATTAACCGTAGGGACTACTCCTTTTTGCATCGTTCGGGGCTTAAAAAGGAGGGGCTTCATTTTTTACCCAATGCGGTCCTGCCGCTCCAGGCAAGTCGAGGTTTAGAACGACGCCGTTTTATCTATCCTGTCCGGGCAATCCGGAGAAAAAACATAGGGGAAGCCCTGTTTTTATCCCTCTTTATCCCTAAGGGGACCAGTATTGCAATTACCCTGCCTCCGGCAGAGACCAGCAGTGATCTGCGGTGCTATCAGTTCTGGAAGCAGGTCGCGGTGGAACTGTCCCTGCCCGTCGAATTTGAGGTAGGACTCCGTGAATCAATTGCTGACATTATGGGAACCGCCCAGGCGGTCCTTACCACTTCTGTAAAAGAAGGCTTTGGTTTTGCCTTCCTGGAACCCTGGACCGTAGATGTGGCTGTCCTGGGGCGCCGGATAGGAACGGTCTGTTCAGACTTTGAACGGGACGGACTGCAATTCCCCTACCTCTACGATTCCATCGATATACCCATGGCGTATCTGTCTCCACCCCTCCTCAGGAAAAAGCTGGAGCACATACTGGCAGAAATATATGGCGCCTATAATCTGGAACTGGAAACCCATACCCTGAAAACCCTGACCGATAACATCTTTTCTCAGGAAGTATTCGATTTTGGCAAGCTTGATGAAGAATTCCAGATGGATATTATCGAAATGGCCGCCTCCAATTCCATTGCCCGGCAGGATATCATCGATATAAATCCCTTCCTGCAGACCCTGGCTACCTGGGATATGGCTGCCCATGAGGATCTTATTCAAACAAACAAGGAACTGGTTGCGCTCCATTACAGCATGGAACATGCACTGAACCAGCTTCAGATGGCCTATACCAGGGTAACCAGTACCCCTGTGCAGCACCGAATCTCAAAAAGTGTGCTCCTGGATTTATTCTTAGACCCACTAAAGCTCTACCCCGTTGGTATTACCCACATGGGAAGCCCCTTAGCTATTTCAAGGCTGCGGAATCAATCCGCTTCAGAGGCTGGAAATTGATGAATGAAGAAGCACGTTTTATAAGCCTCATACGGGACCAGACAAAAGAGGTGGCGGTTTTGCCGCCGGGAGCGCTCCCCCAGCGGTTCGAGCCCCTGAGGTCGGGCAATCTAATCCGGAATCACCAGATTGATGAAGAGCTTCTGGCAATACGGGTTGTTCTCTTTGATATCTATGGGACCCTTTTTTCATCCGCCGCAGGCGAAATTAGCTCCGAAACACCTCCGAATCCCAACAACGCCGGTCCCGACAATGAAACAGCCTTTTTTCGCCAGGCCGTGCTGGAGCGACACCTTGCAGGGTATGCAACAACTCCCTATCCAGAAGTTCGGGTGGAAGAAATCTGGGCTTCCTATCCGGAGCTGCCAGAGGGGATGTCCGGAGCGGAGTTTGCCCTTCGTTATGAACTTGCCCATAACCCGGTTACACCCATGCCGGGAGCCTTCCCCTGTATCAGGGAATTGGGGCAAGCGGGCCTTGCACTTGGTATCGTCTCTAATGCCCAATTTTTTACCCCCCTGCTCTTTAACGCCTTTTTTGGCGCTGGTCCGGAAGAACTGGGCTTTGCTCCTGACCTTATCGCCTATTCCTACGAGCATGGCCGGGCCAAGCCCGATCCCGAACTATTCCAGGTGGTGCTTAAGCATGTTCAGGCCAGGGGCTACAGGATTGATGAGTGTCTCTATGTTGGTAACGATATGCTCAACGATGTATTTGGTGCTAAAAATGTGGGGATGAAGGGGGCCCTCTTTGCCGGAGACCGTCAGTCCTTGAGACTGCGGGAGGATAATCCCCTATGCAGGGATCTCTTACCCGACCTAATCCTGGACTCCCTTTCGGATTTACCCATTTTAATACAAAAAGGTCATTCCCATGGATAAGCAGGACCTGCTTCATTTTTCTGTGTCTTCCCTCTGCAGGGGTATGGATGTAATCACCCTCAGGGACCTGATGAAGGGAGTCCCCTACAGAATCGTACGCAAACAGAAGGAGGCCATGGTGCTGGCAGCAGGCAGCCGATATAACGAACTTCATATACTTCTGGAAGGTTCAGTGAAGGCTGTGATGGAGCATGAAAATGGCAAATCGGTTCTTATCGAAACCATAGAGGCACCGGATCCGATTGCCCCTGCCATACTCTTCGCGCCGCGGCAAGTGCTGCCTGTTACGGTCTTTGCCGAATCGGACTCGAGGCTCCTCATCCTGCCCTTAGAGACCATCCTGGATCTTTGCCAGAAGGACCGGCAGTTTCTCATCAATTTTCTCAGTGAAATCGGTGGAAAGCTCTCCCTCTTTGCAGAAAAATTCAGACTCCTTGAGTTCTCAAGCCTCCGCAAGCGGATTGCGGTGTTTCTTTCAAATCGGCTAGAAGACTCCCGCTATACCTTGCCCTTTCCCAAGGAAAAACTCGCTGAGTACCTTTCTGTAGCCCGGCCCAGCCTGTCCCGGGAATTATCAGAGATGGCAGCCGAAGGGATCTTGAACATAGAAGGCAGGACTATTACTGTACTGGATCAGAAGCGATTTAAAACGATCTTAGCGGAGTAATGTATATGGCACAGAAACGTCCAAAATCCCGGCTCGAGCGGTTCCTTTCTCAGCTTATGTTTGTCTGTATCGTACTGCTTATTGGTGCAGGAGTCTTTGCACTTATTCAAGCGACCCTCCATCCCCTGGATCCGGTGGTATCCCAGGCAGAGGTTACCTTAAGTATGCTGGATAAAACTCTGAGCAGTTCCCTTTTTTCCGGGGTTTCCCTGGGCACCATTGTGGTTATTCTTACCATTCTGACCCTTTCCATGGCTGGCCGGGGGGTGCATAAACGGCAGTACATGGTGTCCTATTGGCGGGGTATCCTCTCTTCCGGTATATTCTTTCTTTCCGATGCCTTTTATCGTTTTGTCCGTTCCAAGGGTATATTGTATTACTCAGCGTCCCTTGCCCTCTTTATCGCAGTCATGCTCATTCTTGTAGAGATCATCTCCCGCTGGGGATCGGTGACTGAAGAGCGGGAACGGCGGACCGAATTGCTTGCTTCTATTGTATCCGGTTTAAGCTTTGGGCTTCTGGTACAGGCAGGTGAAACAGTGGTGGCCCTGGTGAAAACACGGCTTCCCCAGTTATTTCATGCCCTTCCTTTTTAGGTTAGTCAATGATAGGATAGGGGCATGAATATACAGGAACTCTTACAGCTGCTTCCAAAGGTTCTCACCTCCTGGGAAGTGCTTGGGGTAACGATTGTACTTATTCTATATTTTTTCCTTGTCTTTTACGTAGCCCGGCTTTATAGCCGGCCCAAATCCTTTTCCATGATGAAACCACCTAAGAAGGCTGCCTCCCCTAAAAAAGCTGAAAAAGAAAGTCCCGCCGAACCAGAAGTGGAAGGTTGATGTATCAAAGCCGCTGCTTTATATCAACCTGTTGCTACCAGCCCCTTTCTCTGCAGGGGACAGCGGCTTTCCCGGATGGTTCCTTCCTCAATCAATGAGAGCAGTATCTGCCGACCCTCATCCCGGCTCAGATCAAGAGCAGGCTGGCTTGCAAGATGGGAAGCTGCCTCTGCCAGGGTAAAATACCTGGGGTTTTGTTGAATGAGCCGGGTAATTCCAGGTTTTTCCCGCCAGAAGTGCTTTGCGGTCCCTGAACAAATGTCGCAGGAATGTTCATCTCCCGTACAGGTGACGGGCTCTGACATCCCGGCCCCCGTATAGGTGGCGGGTTCTATCATTTCAGCTTCGGTGCGGCTGGTTCCATTAAGGGCGTCCCCGGGTAATCCGGCTGCCCCGACAGTCTCGGTTCCTCCGACAGCCCCGGCGGTACAAACTGCCCCGGCTGTCCCGCCTGCCCCGACAGCACCGACTGTACCGGTTAACTCTGTTCTGCTGCCTCTCCCCCCGGTAAGGAGCGTGAGGAGCAGTTCCCGCCTGCACCGATCCCTGTTCCGGCCGTATTCTGCCAGGGGGCCGGTGCGCTCCTCATCTTCCGGGCCCCAGAGGAGGGTAGCTGTGGCGGGCTTGCCATCCCGGCCGCCCCGGCCCGACTCCTGCAGGTATGCCTCCACCAGATTGGGACAGTCAAAATGAATCACCGTCCGGATGTCAGCCTTGTCGACCCCCATGCCATAGGCACAGGTTGCAACGAGTATTCCGGTGCTGCTCTTAAAAAACCATTCCTCCACGGTCTTTTTTTCCTCCCGCTCCAGGCCTGCGTGGTAAAAATAAATTTCCCTGCTGTGCAAGGCATACCGCAGAGCCCGGGCAAGCTGTTCCGTTCTTGACCGGGAACCGCAGAACACGATGGCGGGCCGGGGCAGGGTAGCCAGAAGCTGCCGGAGGGCTGCCTCCTTTGCCAGGGTGCGGACGAGCCGGTAGCTGATGTTCGGCCGGTCCGGATTCCCCATCACGATGTGTACATCCCCATCATTAAAAATATAGCGGCCTATCTTTTCCAGAACCTCCGGGCTTGCGGTGGCGGTAAAGGCCGTAAGGAGGGGTGGCTTCAGTTCGGCGAGTATTTCCCCCAATTCCAGGTAGGCGGGGCGGAAACTCTCACCCCACTGGCTTACACAGTGGGCCTCATCAATCACCACATGGCCAATCCGGGCCTGGCCCAGCATATCCCGCACCTGTCTGGTCTTAAGGACCTCCGGGTTTGCGATGATAAGGGTATTAGAAGGTAGCCGTAAAACACTGGCAATGGCTTCCCGTTCCTCGGTGGTCTGGCTGCCCCGTAAGACCACCACCCGGCTCCCCTGGGCACGGAGCCGCCGCTCCTGGTCCGCCATAAGGGCTAAAATGGGAAAAATAACGAGGGTGGGCCTGTCGATAAGCCGGGCTGGAAGCTGGAAACAGAGGGATTTACCCGCTCCGGTGGGCAGAATCACTATCTGCCTCCCATAGCCGGACCAGACCTCCTGGTCAGAATCAGGCGGCACTCCATCAATATGAAACTCCCGCTCCGACTCATCCTGTAACGCGATATCTATGATCTGGGGCAGTGTTTGTTCCAGATTGATGAAGGGTATCCCCGCAGACCGGGCTGCTTCCAGTATGTTGGTAATGACGAGCCGCTGGTAAGGGAACAGATAACTCAGTCCCGATTCTGCAAGACCCGCTGAAATCAGGGTTTCGCTTGATAGGATATCGCCTGATGAAATGGAATGCACCTCTGCCATAGCCTTGCCTCCCCACTAGACATGAATTGCCTGCATATAGTACTATCCATTATCATATTTTTGCGTTAAATCCCGCAGTTAGCGTTAATAGTCCTGTAATCCATACAATTGTCTATTGGCCTACCCAGCGCTCCGTCGGGAATTTGCGCCAAGGACGAACATGACAACAACTAATCTCACCTTTGACGATTTCGGTTTATCCGAACGGGTCCTCTCTGCTGTAAAAGCAAAGGGTTTCATCGCTCCCAGCTCTATCCAGGCACTGGCGCTGCCCAGGCTCCTCGCCGATGAGGGTCACCTCATTGCGAAGGCCCGGACCGGCACCGGTAAGACCGCCGCCTTTGGCATACCCCTGGTAGAACGGCTTACCACCCCAGCCCAGAAGCCTAAGGCCCTTATATTAACTCCCACCCGGGAACTGGCTCTCCAGGTAGCCCAGGAAATTAAATCCCTGGCCGGCGGCCCCTTCCCGCGGATTGCTGCGGTCTATGGCGGCGCCTCCATCGGCCCCCAGCTGCGGGACCTGAGCCGGGGGGTAGAAATAGTGGTTGGAACCCCAGGCCGGGTAATGGACCACCTGGACCGGGGCTCCCTGGACCTTTCCGAGGTAGACTGGTTCATTCTTGATGAGGCCGACGAAATGCTTGATATGGGCTTCTTTGAGGATGTGGAAACCATACTGGCCAAAACAAAAAGCGACCGCCGGGTAGCCCTCTTTTCAGCCACCATGCCCGATGCGATACTGTCCCTCGTGAAACGCCATATCGGCAATTTTGATATCGTAGAAGACCATGCCTCGCTGGACGAAAAACCCGCGGTGGATCAGTTCTATCTCCTTCTTCGTAAAGAAGATAAGCTCGAAGCTCTGCGGCGTATCATAGACGGGGCCGATGACTTTTATGGCCTTGTGTTTTGCGGAACCAAGGCTGAAACCGATGAGCTTGCTCGCCGGCTTGTAGAAAACGGTTACGGCGCTGAGGCCATCCACGGGGACCTTTCCCAGGAAGGCCGCGAACGGACCCTGCGACGCTTCCGCTCCCGGATGACCACCATCCTGGTGGCCACCGACGTGGCTGCCCGGGGTATCGATGTGGAACGGCTCACCCATGTCATCAACTGGGACCTCCCCAACGACCGGGAAACCTATGTGCACCGTATCGGACGCACCGGCCGGGCGGGACGGCGCGGTATTGCTATCAGCTTTGTGCTCCCCGCAGCCCGGGGCCGCATCACCCAGCTTTCCCGCAGTATGGAAAAGGTTCTGGGTTCACCCATACAAAAGATGCCCGTTCCTTCTGTTCCGACGGTCATGACCGCCAGCCAGAAGCGGGTAATCCAGAAAATCCTCAGCGCCGTGCAGGGCATGGGCGACCAGGTTGATATAAACCAGTCTGATATAAACCAGGCTGAGCTGGGGCAGGGCGAAGATGCTGTTCAGGTTGATGAACTGAGGGCCGGCTCTTCCGCTGCCCTTTTTGCTAAACACGATCCCCGTTCCCTTGTGGCGGATGAACTTATAAAAACCCTGGGTGAGCGGAGGGCTATCGAAGCCCTGGTAGCCGCAGCCTACGGCAATGAGCTGGACCCCTCCCGCTACGGACCCATTGTGGAACTTCAGGACCGGCCCCTCCGGGGTGACCGGGGCGACCGGGGCGACCGAAGTTCGGACCGGGGAAGGGCAGGGAGCCGCTTTGGCGGTGATTTCCGGGATGGCCGCCGTTTTGGTGAAGGAAGGGAAGGCCGGTCCGGTTCTCTCCGCGAACGGGGGGGCCGCGATAGTGACTACCGTTCCAGCGATGGACCGCACCGGCGGGCGGCAGGGGACCGGGTCTATATCGGTGTTGGCCGCAGGCATGGGGTTTCAGCCCGGGATGTGGCGGGACTCCTCATGCGGGCGGGGGGTGTCCCCGGGCGACTTGTGGACGCCATCGAAGTACGGGACTACTGCGCCTATGCCACCCTCCCCGCTGAGGCCGCCCGCCGGGCCTACAACTTTGCGAAACAGGACCCGGACCATCCGACCATCAAGCCCGCCGGCGGCCGGAACTGAGGGCATGTTATAACGGCTGTACCTGCTAGTTCTTGTGGTATAGATGAGGCTCTTTCAAAACTCAGAGAGTTTTGAAAGAGCGACCTTGGATGTAGATGTACATGCAGTATTTGTACTAATCAATTATTACCTTTATTAACTCTACAACCCTATCGGTGACTTCATCATGTGATTTTTCAATAAACTCTATACTTCGTATCTTCCAATCTAGGCTTTTAACCTGGTCACATAAAACACATCCATGTATCGTTCTTCCCCTTAGACTTACTTCAAATGGGTACCCCTTTTCTTTACTCGTTATTGGACAGAAAATCCCTAACCCGACTTTTTCGTTATAAAGTTTGTGGGAAATCACCAGAGCTGGTCTTCTTCCTCGTTGCTCATGTCCAGCCTGGGGATCAAAATCTAACCAAACAATGTCTCCTTTGTCGGGTACATAGTTTTCAGATTTTACCATTCTTCTTGTCCAACCGATGTGCCAGTCTCGATAGCATCATGGCGATTTTCATCAGTTACCTTTTCAAGAAGCTCATGTAGGCTTAATTTTTTAGGCACAATGATTATTTTACCTTCCTCTTCCCGAATATCAACTGAACTTCCATTTTTAAGATGTAAGTCCTTCACATAGGACGCCGGAATTCTTATCCCCAGGCTATTACCCCATTTTTGGACAACAGTTTGCATAACTATCTCCCAGAAAAATAATAGCCATTGTATATACCAAGGTCAAGTATACGTTGTATATACGTATAATAATAAACTACGAACGCTAAAGGTGCGTTATAGAACATTTTTACTTAAATAACCATGATGGTTATCAAATAAGTGGTTGTATAACTTCTCCTATAGATTAGGGACAATTCCGTATTTCCATTCTTTGCCATGTTCGTGTTTATCGCAATGCAGATTCCAGACTTGCTCTGAATTGGTTTTCATCTTCGCTGTTATAGAACGGCACGCCAATTAAGCGGAAATTCTTGTCTCCAAACGTTATTGTTTTACCGCAAAACTCGGCAGTGATTTCTTTCAGAAACGTCTCTTTCCAGCGGTCATGCTCACTGAGGTGTTTCCCTTTCGGTTCGATAAAAAGTTGATACATGAGAGACTGACCGTTATTTTCCTGCAAGAATAATACAAAATCGGGCTGGAAGGCTTGGCCATCGGAAAAGTTGTAGATGGTAAAATGCCCTTCGTTGCGCAGCAGGTAGATTTGCTCGTATTGTGCTTGTAGTTTTTGCATTTGCCTTTCCAACATGCGCACAAAGGCTTTTTCTTCGCTTGTGCCATAAACCGTGTTGAAGGCAAACCAGCCTTTGGCGGAGACGAAATCCTTAAAATGCTGGTCATCTGCGGCGCGTGGATTATTAGAGTCGAATTTCAATATTTTGTCCCTAAAGATTTCTCGAACCCAGTTGCGCCTAAATTCTTTTGTCCCTTCAAAATCCGTGACTTGCTGGCGAATTTCGGCTTCTATTTGACCCAGCAAGCCCTGCATGGCGGCTAACTTTTCAGCGCGGTTGTCGTTCAATCCATACACATTGCCCTGAAAGGTGATTTCCAACCCGCCAAGATAGTCTTCAGATGTGATAAAGTCACGCATGGAGGCAAGATGGGGAAAATACCGCTTAAGTTTCGCAAAGGTAAAGAACGGATTACGGGCAATGGTGCATTCAATGATGTTGCGCTCAATATTTTTCACCTTCACGTCCCGACGAGTTTCCTCTTTCGAGATTCCGCCCTTTTCCCCGTTTCCCAGAACAACAGTCGCACCGCCGTGACCTGTGGCGATAAAGTGGATGTAGTTTCGTTTCTTCACGCCTAAATCGGCAAAGGATTTCATGCGCTGATAATTCTTTGGCTGACGGTCGTTGAGCCACACCACCGCATCCTTGTAGAACGGTGTTTCCTTGAAAGATTCTTTTAATTTGAGTTCGCGGGTTACTTCGCGCTCGTCCATCATGCCTTGCTCGATGAGCGCCTGACGGATTTCGGCAATGTAGCGAGAGTCGTTGATGCTATGATAATGCAGTTCTTCCAGCACACGTAGTTCGTGTTCAAGGTCGCCGTCAAATTTACGGCGAAAACGGTCATTACTTGCTGGTAGAACAAACGGGAAATACCGCGCCCCGCGCCCGATGAGTTGCGCTTCGGACTGAGTAGTTTTTCCAACTTTTCCCTTGCCGGAATCACGTGTTTCGTAGCAGCGGACAATATCGAACAGATTTAGCACGTCCCAGCCTTCGTTGAGTTTTTGCACGGCGAAGATGGCGCGAATGCGGTTGGCTCTATCTTCCAGCGTGTTGACCAGAATCTGGTAGCGTTCCTTTTCTTCTTCCTCGTTGACCGAGAGGCAGTAATCGGGCTGAAAATCCCGCTTTATACGTTCCGCCAACTGCTCGTCGCGAATGCCATTTTCACCGAAGAAACGAAAAGCGCGTTGCACAAGCGGGATGTTTGACTTGCGGATGCAGGTGATGTCCTTTTCCGTGAGGCTGTCAATCAGTTTGTGAAACTCGGCTTTGACATGGTTTGATTGTTCAATCGTCCGCTGAGCTTTGAACAAAATAACGGGCTTAAGATTGATGCGGTACTTCGCCGCCACTTCCTGCTTGTACTGGCTCAAAATCAGGGATTGCAGAATCCGCCCTCGCTGGTCAAAATCTGACTGCACAATCACCACGTCCTTTGAAAAACGGTCGTTGCGGAATTGGAGCAGGTCGTAGCGGATAATGACTTTGTTGCGATATTTATTCACCATTGCGGGCGTGGCGTAATCGTGCGTTGCGGTAAATTCCAGCAGAAGGTTGTCCTCGTTCTGCGTAAAGATGCGCTCGATGGTATTCTCCCAACTCTCAAAGAGTTCGCCCTGCGCTTTGGTCTTGACGTTCATGTGATGCGCTTCATCGGCAATCAAGACGACTTTGTGATTGCAGAAGTCTTCAAAGGTGATCGCGTTTTCTTTTTGCATGGTCAGGTCGGAGTGAAGTTTTTGAATCGTGGTAAAGCAAATGTTTATGTCCAGCGGGTTAACCGCTTCAAAGTTCTCCACTGGCGAAACGCGCACACGGCGGTTGCCGATGACGATTTCCTGCTTGAACAAATACTTAATGGAAGCAGGATTGAGAAAGTTATCTTTAGTCTTCTCGATGATGTTGGTGGAATTGACAAAAAAGAGGAAGTTGCGATAGCCCTGCTCGTAAAGATAGAGAATCAACCCCGCCATGATGAGCGTCTTGCCGCTGCCCGTTGCCATGTTGAACAGGAAATTCAGGGGGTAGGTTTTGTTGGGAAAGTCGTTCTTATAGCAGTGGAAAAAGCGCGCAAAGGCTTCCATCTGATAGGGGCGCAATTCGTATTTGGGGTTTAGGTTTTGCGCGACACTATCAGGGATTTCCTTCTTGATACTGCCCCATTGAGAAAGTGTATCAAGCTGTTCGTAGAGAAACTGCTCAGGCATGGTATGCTTCTCCGTAGAATGCTCTGTTCAACGCTTTATCTCCTTCGCTGACCTCGAACTGCGCGTCGTCAATCTCGGAGAGATTCACGTACAACTGGTTTTTATCCAGTAGTTCCGCCAGAAGGCGTTTTTGCTTTTCAAGCCCGCCAGGTTCTTTACCAAGCGCTTCAAAATCCTTCACAGCTTCTTCGGACATTGCGGGGTTGACGTACCAGTTCAGGAACGAACCTTCCGCCATCTCGCGCCAGATTTGCACGAGTTCTTCGCGGGTTTTCGCGGCATGAATACGATTCATGAAGGCTTCGTTGTATTTCATCAGTTCGCAGTAGATGAAGTCGCCACCGCCCTGCCAGTTGACGGCTTTTGAAATGCCTGAAGGGTCGCCTTTGATTACGTTCTGGAGTCGTACAACACTATCGTTTTCACCATAATTGAGTTGTTCAATGCCGATATATTGACGTCCCATTTTGTGGGCGACCGCACAAGTTGTTCCAGAGCCAAGAAAGAAATCTAACACAATATCACCTTCCAAAGTAGCAAGCCTAATAATTCTTTCGATAAGTTTTTCAGGCTTCTGACCTGACAAATCATAGCTAACGTCACTACTTCGATTCATATTCCCGATATCGCCCCAAAAATTATCTATCTGCTTACCAATTTCAAGGCGTTCTTTTAAGTAATATTTTTCTCTTATAGTCGTTTCTGTAATATACAACCGATTTTCGTTTTCCAGTGCCTTCAATTTGCTTTCTTTCATCCGCCACCCTTTTGGTGGACATTTCCAAACTCGTCCGCTATTATCAACATAGTCATAGGTAGTTTCAGGTCCTGGACCACCTGTTTTTTGCAAACTTACCGTTGCATAAGGTCCTCGTCCGTCATTATCATCCTTGTTGAAAGTATTAATATCCTTTTCCGTTAATTCTGACGATATGGGTATAAGATTGGTTGCTTCTTTTTTTGAATAAAGCAATATTGTGTCCACATTCCAAGGCAGATTTTTAGAAACAGTTTTTCCTGCATAAGTTCTGTGCCAATAGATAGAGTTTCTGTAATTTTCTTTTCCAAAAATTTCATCAATCAAAACCTTCAAATAAGCATTTTCATAATCGTCACATTGAACAAAAATGAATCCATCGTCGGAAAGTAACTCTCTCGCCACTTCCAATCTGTTTTTCATAAACGTAAGCCAGGTGGAATGATTAAAACTGTCGTTGTATCCAAACGAATCATTCCCAGTGTTATACGGCGGGTCAATGTAAATCAACTTCACCCGCCCACGAAACTGCGTCTTGAGCGTGTGCAAGGCGAGCAGGTTGTTGCCCTTGATGATCAGGTTCTCGCGGA
>Ga0208824_1002227_pt1 | contig 15297 bp, 13 predicted proteins | sample AD_JPNTR3_MetaG_FD_184447 | JGI IMG/M metagenome (GOLD analysis project Ga0208824, IMG submission 184447) | Active sludge microbial communities of municipal wastewater-treating anaerobic digesters from Japan - AD_JPNTR3_MetaG (SPAdes) (version 2) | ecosystem: Engineered > Bioreactor > Anaerobic...
AACCGAGGCATATAAAAAATGCAGGGACATACCCAATAAGAACCGACCTGTTGTGTTTATAACCCACATAGAGCATCACTCAAACCACACTTCATGGTTTGAAACACTTGCCGATGTGGTGGTGCTCGAACCTGGAGAGAATCTGACAGTTGATCCCAATAACTTAAGAAAGGAAATAAAAAAATATACTGAGCGCCCTTTGCTTATTGGCTCATTTTCGGCATGTTCCAATGTAACAGGTTACATTCCGCCTTATTACGAACTGGCCAGGATAATGCATGAGCATAACGGATATTGTTTTATCGACTTCGCCGCTTCGGCACCGTATGTAAAGATAGATATGCATCCCGCTGATCCGATGGAACAGCTGGATGCCATTTTCTTTTCACCCCATAAGTTTCTGGGTGGTCCGGGCAGTGCAGGCGTGCTGGTGTTCAATAAAAAATTATACAGGAACTACGCGCCCGACATACCCGGGGGTGGTACGGTAAAATGGACAAACAGGTGGGGTGGTTACAGTTATATAACGGACATTGAGGTGAAGGAAGATGGCGGAACACCAGGTTTTCTTCAGGCTATCAGGGCAGCACTGGCCGTTCTTCTGAAAGAAAAAATGGGAGTGGAAATGATCCGCAGGAGGGAAGAAGAACTCGTTGAGATGGCATTTGATAAACTGACCCGTATAAAAGGGGTGCATATCCTTGCACCGGATATTACTCGACGGCTGGGTGTCTTTTCATTTTACACCGATGGCATACATCACAACCTCGTCACCAGGCTGCTCAACGACAGGTATGGAATACAGGTAAGGGGTGGTTGCTCCTGTGCCGGCACTTACGGCCATTATCTGCTCAATGTTGACTTTAAGCTTTCGAAAGAGATCACCGACAGAATTGAGGCTGGAGATCTCTCGCTCAAGCCCGGATGGGTAAGGGTGTCACTGCATCCTACCATGACGAATGATGAACTTGACTTCATTACCGGTGCTATAGCTGAGGTTATAAAAAATGGTGAAGAATGGGGAAAAGAATATATATACAACAGGTGCACCAATGAGTTTCATCACAGGGATTTCCCGGAGGATTACAGCAGGCAACTGAATGCGTGGTTTGACGTTGAGTAGGATAATTATCTGATTTGCAGAATCATATTAATTTCTCACAGGATTTTCGTTTTAGTTTCATTTTTTTATAATTTTGCAGTCGTTTTACGGCCCGTAGCTCAGCTGGTAGAGCACGTGACTCTTAATCATGGGGTCGAGAGTTCGAGCCTCTCCGGGCCGACGGTGAAAAGGCAGTTACAAAAATTGAAAGTAACTGCCTTTTGTTTTTGAATACACAATTGAATACACATTTTGTTCTGAAAACCTCCGATAGTTATCAGTACAGTTCAAAAACAATTTTTAGAGTCAGCGATGCATTATCACTCATAATCATATTAATAATCAATTAATTCTAACAGGTAATCTGTTACCTGTCAAAAAAATATTTATCCTCAGTTTATTAAAACGCTTTTTATTACTCAATTGTGTTTCAGTTTTTTGCCATATTTTATTTGGCGTGGATGTCTTAATAGTTCTTCATACGGATTATTCAATAATTATTTCATAAATAATGTACTGTTCAGATTTTTTATTGATAAATGACAAAAAGTCTGAAATAATTTCTCGCATCTTTTTAATTTATTTTAAAAGATCACTTTAAAATTAAAACCTACCTGAAAAATGATTCGAAAAAATGCTTCTTTATATTGGAAATGCAATATGATGCAAGTGTTTTAATCACAATAAATTTTAAAAGCTATTTTAGAGTCAAGAATATGACATGTGTATTAAAAAAGAGAAAAATGAAAAGTAATCAAAATGCCAATAATTCAATAAAATTTGTGAATACAAATTTTATTTTGAAATAATCCCTAATTGCTTAAATATCATTTTGTTGGATGTATGATAATAGAAAAAATCTCCATTAATTTTTAAAGAAAAAATTCATAATAATTATTGCTACCATCCGGTATATTTTTATAGCCGAGAAAGTGCTGAAATCAAGGATTTGAGCTCGTTTTCCGGCTCCAGTCCGGTTGGCCTCCCAAATGCAGCTGCCTTTTCATTTACACAAAATTATGGACACTACCAAATCTTTAGTTGCAGGGTCAACTATGTCCATGCCTTTCCCAATAGTGACGCTATTATTTCTTACTCCTGTCCATGGATTAATATTGTTATTTTTTGCATAACGATAGCCAGCACCACCGCCAACAACTCCACCTACAGCAGCCCCAGACCATAACCCATTTATACCTGCTTTATTGGCAGCCCCTACATCACCAGTCATTATTAATCTTCCAGCAAACCCTCCGGCGTAACCACCGGCAGCCCCTCCAATTGCCCCAGTAATTGCACCTTTCAAAACAGGACTTGCCACATTAAATCCGTTAATAACAACTCCTCCTAAGTTTTGGCCTGCCCATTATCCTGCAGCTCCTCCAATTACACCAGATATTGCTCCAATTCCTGCTCCTACCAATATATCACTACCTTTCGCATCACCTGACCAAGCGTTTGTAGCTCCTGCGGTAGCACCACCCCAAACCCAACCTCCGAATTCAGGATATAATGCACCAAATCCACCAACTGCACCAGCTCCAAAAGCTGCTAAACCATCACCAATATTATGGATGTTCCCTTGAAATGCATTAGTTGCCAAGTTTATAATTCCTCCAGCTGCGGCTGCAATATTATCATCAATGATTGCATATTCATCTGTGGGGTCTGTGTAGAGTAATGGATTGTTCAGACAATAACTATACCAGTAAACCCACTTTTTATATCAGGACTCTGGCTTTTCAATGACCAGGTACCGGGTATTTTTTCAAAGAACGCTTTGAGTTATTGGGAACTTGAAACTTTATGACTAAATTATACCTAATGCTAACTGGCTTTTTATTTAAAAAAGCAGGTTTATCAAACTTAATCAATTTTGCAATTCTTAAAGCTTCACTGTCGATGTCATTTCTTATTCCTTTAAGTATGAAATGTTTTATCGTATTTCCACAAGTATCCACAATAAAAGATACTATGACTGATCCCCCAATTTTATCTTTAAGTGCAGTCTTAGGATACACTAATTGATGTTTAATAAAGTTGTCAATATCCCCTTTAAAGTATGGCATTTCATCACACTGGATAAGTCCAACTACTTGAGGAATAGTATCCTGAGCGTTCACATGTGATAAAATACTGCTTAAAGCAATGACTAAAGAGACAATTCTTTTTACCATTTTCTTGGAATTCTATAAATTTTATGCCACCATTGACTTGAATATGTATATCCTGAGGGCATATAAGGACCAAAAATGTGATTTATTTGACCAATGAAACTATTAATAACGGTTGATTTTGAATAAAGCCCTTGATTCCTAATAGCAAAGCGAAAACCGTCAATTTCTTCAGGTGCCATTATTGCATTATTGAGAGACATTCTATCTAAATTAGATATGTCAAATCCAGCAGAGGTAAGTTCTTCAACTGTTTGTTTTGAAAATTGACCATGAAGCTTATAGTTCTTATAATGATACAATTCTTTCTCATAATAAGCTAAAATATTCAAATAATTTCCTTCACTCACAGTAGATGGATTCATATGAATTGTTGATGTTTTAGGGTCAAACCAGGAAGGCGAATTATACTTTTCACTTAGCTGAGCATTTATTCCAAAATAATCAAGTATTTCATTTTTAGCGACTCCTTCTTTCATCAAATTATCATATACTGTCGAATTGGTATGAAATCCTTTCCCCCTTATAAAATTAGTAGTTTGCTCAGGAAAAATCATTGCTGATACACTTGGGTTAAAAGAACAACCATTCTGGTCAATGTTCCAAGCTGAAATATTACCGCTCCAACTGTCGTGGTTGATGTTATAATTAACACCTACTGTTGCGAAATTTGTACTTATAAGGAAGCCTGAATAAATTGATGCACCAGCCGTGTATCCTGCACTCCACCCGCTACTTGAGGAATAAGATGTGTAAACTGTATTGAAAGGAAAGGTTGCACCTGCATAGCCATACACTTCTTTTGAACCAAAGCTATACACACCTCCAACTTGATAACTTAAAAGTCCCGGAATACCAAAAGAAACAGTAACTCCAATACTCAGACCCCCTTCTTTACTCCAGCCAATATTCGGTATTATCCAAATAAATTCTCCGCTTGGGTCAGTGTACTTTAGTGGATTATTAAGGCAATACCCATACCTGTTAAAATTCTGCGTGAAATCAGGGGTCTGAACATAGTTGTCAGGGCTCAGAAACTGGCCTGTCAATGGATCGTAAACCCGGCCATTCATATTTATAAAGTTGCCATTTTGCCGTACAACCACCTTTGCTCTCTGATTATCTGAATTATAAGTGAATGTCGCCAGATAATCATTTTCTGTTATCGTACTTACACTCTCAAACGAGGTGTAACTTATCTCCTGGGTATATTCAGGAATAACAAGCCCCACACCCGCTGTGTCTATCCCGCTCACAGCATACGACTTGCCGGGATATTCGTACAGAAGCGTGCCAACATCGCTCTTACAGGTTATGCCCCCCTTGTCGCTGTCGTATGCCATGTCCAGTGTCATAACAGACGTTACCGTTCCTTTATAAACGTTATCGAGCCGGTCGAGATTACCAAAATTAATGATTTTTTAATCCATCACCAGGTCGCTGCTACATAGCTTGTATCATAATATCATTTACGATGCTACCCCTTTATTTGTCTTGCGGTAACGCAGACAATCATAATTATTTGATAATTACTCCTGTCCCAGACTTGTATGAATTGTTCTGCGTTCAGCGTTCAGCGTTCAGCGCCCTCCGCCTTTGCCTCACTTACTCACCCCCAACCCCCTCTCTACTTCGTAAAGAGGGGGCTTATTTCTCCTTACTATTTCCTGGTTTTCCTTCTCCCCTGACACTCCTGACACTGCGGTCAGGATTTTCAATCCGGTCAGACCTGTCCAGACCCTAGTGTCTGGAGTTTCGTGGAATTTATCCCGCGAAGCGGGGCTCAACTTTCTCCCCTGACACTCCGGTCAGGGTTTCGTGGAATTTATCCCGCGAAGCGGGTCTCAACTTTCTACCCTGACACTACGGTCAGGGTTTCGTTCCACTCAACTTTCTCCTTAAATTAAGGTCTGTTACGACTTAAGGCCACCTGTTGTTGCTCCGGCAGGAGCAATATATCATTAACCGCGGGCGCAGCCCGTGGTGAGAAACCACCCATACCGCTGCAACCCTGAAAGGGTTGAATATTCCATATCCCCTACGGGGAATTTAAATGGATGCTTAATCCCATTGGGCTACAAGACCTGAACCCCTACGGGGTACAGGTCAAGAGTAAATTTTGGGTTCGAATATCCGGATACGAAATTAGCTTCACTGGAGTTATCACTGGAATTTTCTTATTGCCCGTAGGGCATAAGGTTTTGTAACAGATAATGAAAAAAATGATTGTTTTTTACCTCGTAGAGGTTAAGGATAATTACTCTTACTTTCTTTGCCTGCCCAAAGAACCGGGCCTCTGGCAAAGCGAAGTTTTGACAGGGGCGGGCCCGACGGAGTCAAAGTAACAAAGAAAAGGCAGCCCCAAATATTTTATGAATGCTGCTTTATTCTGATCTCCTTAGGAGCAGCATGTTTGTAGCAAGGTATTCAAACAATTTTTGGCACCGGGACGTGAGGTTTATTTGAAAATGGAATCTTAATACCCGGTGCAGATGAGAATAAACAAATGATGTCCGGTTAAACCATGCTTACCAAAAAGAAGTTTAAAGATTTCATTCAGAAAAAGGTTGCTGCACTATAAGCAAAAAGCCCCGGAGGTACGAGGCTTTTTCATAGCTTATCTTAATAATTTTTAAAATCCTTCAAATCACATTTTGATTTTATTGTAATCAATCTTGATTAAATTACTTAAGTAATCTGTTTTTGAAGTTAATAGTTTGACTCTCAACATAATTTCATACTCTCCATAATCTAAATTCTCATTTGAAAAATCAAAAGCATTCTTGCTTATTTTGTCAAAACGCAACGGTATCTGGAATTCATATTTATTTTGTCTTTTTATTCTTAATTTTTTTATCTCTCCATGACAAAATATCCAGGGCATGTAATAATTAATCCCATCCTTTTTTATAATTACTTCCCAAGTTGGATTAAGGCAATAGACCGAGTCATTGAACATCTCAAATATTGGTAGGCTTATTGAATGGTTACTTTTATTAAAAATATCTACATTTAGTAAGAATGTACCATTAGGGCTTTGCGAATAAGATATTTCAATAGCCAAAGTAGTATCTGCTTGCAGGGATTTAGCTAAACATAAAGTTATCAATATAATGCTGTTCCACATAATTAAAAAAACATTCTTAAGACCATTAAAAAATTAAAACTCTTATTAACTGAAGAGGACGGAACACCATAATATCGTGCGCCATTGGCACTTGTAAGCCACTCACTATAAGAAAGTCTATATTTATTTGCAGTAAGAAGTTCAGAAAAATATGCATTCCTTTCTGTCATTAAACCATAAGTTGTAGGCGACATAGGTCTTAAGCCTGCACGAGCAGGGTTTAATACAAACGTTCTGAAGTCATTAAAATGTATTAGCTCGTGTGAAATTGAAGTCCGCGCTAGTCCTTTGGTTGCTAAACCTTTATCAGTTATAAATAGTTTGTTCCAATTCTTTGGGTTAGATTGATCAAAATATGCATAGTAAAATTGGTTAGCTGCATCGTAATCTATTTTAATGTGAAATTCTTGTTGTAGTTGGGCAATTTTTTCTTTGGGTGTGTATTTATCCCAAGTGGCATAGTCGTGGATTGAACCTGCAAAAGATAATCCACCTGAAATTAATCCCGCTGTGCCCATCGCTCTTAGATAGTCTTTTCCAGAATAATCAATTTGGCCATTATCAAACAAATCAGATGCATACATTCCAGCACCTGTCGAAACTGCTCCGGATAATGCCGCCCATCCTGCTTTCCCAGCATATTTAGGCAAATTTGACATAAAACTTGTGGATGTTACAGAGAAAGAGGGTGATAATAATCCCATTCCTCCGAAGGCTGCCCCTCCAATAGCTGCTCCTCCTAATTCAGCCCAGTTAAATTTATCCTGTTTACCAGTTGCAATCCGAAATCCCTGAACACCAGCATCAATTGCGGCAGGCCAACAAGCCGCATCAATAACTGCTCCTATAGGACCTAAGAACAGGGAGAAAATAAACTCCCCGCTGGGATCTGTATAGATTAATGGATTATTCAGGCAATACCCATACCTGTTAAAATTCTGCGTGAAATCAGGGGTATGAACATAGTTGTCAGGGCTCAGAAACTGGCCTGTCAATGGATCGTAAACCCGGCCATTCATATTTATAAAGTTGCCATTTTGCTGTACAACCATCTTTGCTCTCTGATTATCTGAATTATAAGTGTACGTTTTATTAAATTTTTAAGCCTGTGTAAATCATTACAAAAATAAACGGCAGCACGGAATTCTGAAAAAACTCCTATGCAGATTAGGAATGAATACTACGAGTCATTGTCAACCTATAACCTACTGGAGACAAAAGTATCAGTGCAAAGTGATCATCATAAACTATTATTCGGTCATTGTCTGTAATCATTATTTCCATTGCCTGTTATTTTTCAACCATGCCTCAATATCCTGTCGTTTGAAATAAACTCTTTTACCCTGTTTAATGTATGGTATCCGCCTGTCATTAATCCAGCCGTAAACTGTCTGCCGTGCCGGATGTTCGGGCAGAACCTCCCTTAATTGGTCGAGGGTCATAAGCTCCGGCCCGTCCTTTTGCCTCTGAATGCAGGAAAGTAAATAGTCCAGCTTCCGGTTTATTTCGGCTACCGCCTGAGGTAATTCATTAAACGTTATCTCATTCATTTTACTTCCTTTTAAAAAACAGCCACAAAAACAACTTTAACATTGTTTCCATGGCTTTGCTTTTGAGATTATTACAAAGGTAAAAATAATAATGTTATTTAAAAAGAAAAATTATCTAACGTTATAAACAAAATTAAAATTATTTATTAACCGGCAGGGTCTAAATTACATTTAATTAAAATACTGAATTTCAATAGTATAAACAGGTTTTTATTTAAAAACACTAAAAACGTTTTAATTAATCTTTTAGTTTTAAAATAGTCTTTACCCTGCAGGCCCTTTTAATTTCCGGGGTCATTCTTTTGTGCATATTAGCAAGCCAGCGAGCCTCTCCGGGCCGACGATGAAAAGGCAGTTACTTTTAAGATGTGGCTGCCTTTTATTATTGCTCCTGCATCCCTTTCAGTTGCTGTATACATGCATAGAAATTGAATTTATCAGTCGGAGGTATTTATTTAAAAGAAAACAATAATTATCACATTTTAAAAAGAAAATTTCATTGACAAACCTGTTACTGGCTTCCCGCTGCTATAACATGAGGTGTTAAAATATGGACTTAAATGCAGGTTTAATGAAGTTTTACTTTTGTCACGAATTGCAAGGTTATTCACCCTGGCAACACGGACAGCATCTACAACTGACCAGATATCAACGGTTAACATGCCAGCAAGACCTATCCACATTAGTGTAATTCCTCTTTCTACAATCAATCCTACACCCAGATCAGAGGCGAAACTGACCACACCTACCATACAAATTACACCAAAGCTAATTTCACCTGCTAAAAATGCTGCCCCTCTGCCAAATTCACCTGATACCATTTGTCCAAGTCCGGGAATCAAAAAAGAAAGGACACCAGCAATTGCTGGATTATAAGGATCATCAACCTGATATGAGTAAGCACGGTAATCATACCTGGTTTTATTGATTCTGTACTGCGCATTTGTTAATGTGCTGAAAAACAGTACACCGGCAATAATAAATAAAAATTTTTTCAAATCAGTTGATTTTTTCAATTATACTTCCAAGTTAATATATATTTCTGAATTTCAAAAGATTTTATAATCGAGAATTCATATTATATATGTGATATGAGTATCAACCACCTGCTATTTTCATTAATAATATTACTTTAGGCAAAAGCAATAAAGTCCCGCACAGCGGGAGAGCACAGAGAAAAAAGCATACGAAGCGAAGTGGAGGGGGCTGTCTGAAAAGATGTTTAGTAAGTAAGTATAATAAAAACATAAAAGCTAAAATATTGTATATCAATAAGTCCCCTCTCAGGGCCTGTCCGACTTTGCAGTTGCAAAGGCGGAGATTCAGGGGTGAAAACCAAAAAGAGGCTTTTTAGACAGCCCCGGCCTGATAGTTGTAATTAGAATCCAATACAAATATCAAGCTGCGTAGCTGTAGCCTGTTGACAGTATAGAAAACCTTAATTTTAGCAATCCCGGACGTCGCAATAACATTAGACCATGTGTCCCTTTGAAGATTTTTGAAGTTTCTATAAATTTGCTTTTCTGAGACATATGATTGTAAAAAACAACGGAAGGTATACAATAACACCCAATTTGGTAAATTATTATGGACATTTTGTATGTACATGTTACCGGCAACTGCAAAACAATACAGCAAACAAGAAACAGACGACTAGAAATTAAACATCAACAAAAGGACGTACTATTTTGACAACTGGACAACATACAAACCATATTTCAACCGGACAACGATTAAGTAGATACTCGTTGCCGACCCTGTGTTTTTTATTTTTTCACCCACATTTTTTAAAAACAAATAAGCAAAACGATTCACGAATTCCTTAAAATACCTAATTATGTTATGAGTAAAACCAATAGATCCGCATTATTGCCAAAGTGTGGATTGATGACATGATTAAAAAAGTAACTTTGACTGAAATAAATTTTAGATGATAAAAGAACAACAAATAGAAGATATTTTAATAGCTAAACTCACTGATCTGAAATACAGTTACAGACCAAATATCAGGGACAGAGCTTCCCTGGAGATGAATTTCCGTGAAAAATTTCAGGCTCTTAATAGAGTTACCCTGACTGACAGTGAATTTGCTCGCCTTCGGGACGAAATAATCACTTCTGATGTGTTTGCTGCTTCAAAAAGACTCAGGGAAGTTAACACTTTCATCCGTGAGGACGGAACGCCCTTGTATTACTCGTTAGTAAACATCAAAGATTGGTGTAAAAACGAATTCGAAGTTATCAACCAGTTACGCATCAATACCAGGAACAGTTTTCACCGCTACGATGTGATTTTGTTGATAAATGGAATTCCCATTGTTCAAATTGAACTGAAAGGTTTGGAAGTTAGCCCACGAAAAGCCATGCAGCAAATTGTGGACTACAAAAGCGACCCAGGCAACGGCTATTCCAATTCGCTGCTTTGTTTCATGCAGTTGTTTATTGTGAGCAATCGCACTAACACCTATTACTTTGCCAATAACAATGCTGCTCATTTCAGTTTTAATGCAGACGAACAGTTTTTACCCATTTATCAATTTGCCGATGAAGACAATAAGAAGATTACACATTTAGACGATTTCGCTGAAAAGTTTCTGAGCAAATGCACCCTTGCCCAAATGATCAGCAAATATATGGTACTGGTAGCAAGCGAACAAAAACTGCTCGTCATGCGACCATATCAGATTTATGCGGTTAAGGCTATTGTAAATTGTATAGAGCAAAACCGTGGCAACGGCTACATTTGGCATACCACAGGAAGCGGGAAAACCTTGACTTCTTTTAAGGCATCTACCCTGCTCAAGGATAATCCCGACATTGAAAAATGTTTGTTTGTGGTTGACCGCAAAGACCTTGACCGGCAAACCCGTGAAGAATTCAATAAATTTCAGGAAGGTTGCGTGGAAGAAAACACCAATACCGAAACACTGGTAAGGCGCATGCTATCAGACGACTATGCCAATAAGGTAATAGTATGCACCATTCAAAAATTGGGACTGGCTTTAGACCCGAATAATTACAATAATTACAAGGAACGCCTTAAGCCTCTGAGTAATAAACGGATTGTTTTCATTTTTGACGAGTGCCACCGTTCACAGTTTGGCGAAAATCATAAAGCCATCAAAGAGTTTTTCCCAAATGCACAATTGTTTGGTTTTACCGGAACACCCATTTTTGAAGAAAATGCAACATATAAGCAAATTGACGGAACGGTTGGCTCCTTTGTAACCACCAGAGATGTTTTCCAGAAACAACTTCATGCCTACACCATTACTCATGCGATAGACGATAGAAATGTTTTGCGTTTTCATATTGATTATTTCAAACCGGAGAAAGAGGTAAGTTTTGACAGCCGCGAACACAAAGTGGCCGTTGTAAATACCATCCTGAAAAAGCATGATGCCGCTACGCATCATAGGCGTTTCAATGCTATTCTCGCAACTGCATCAATAAACGATGCCGTTGAATACTATGAACTCTTTAAGGAAATTCAGGAAAAGCGAATCAGGGAAGATGAAAATTTCTCTCCCCTGAATATTGCCTGTGTTTTTTCTCCCCCTGCTGAAGGGAACAAGGACGTGCAACAACTTCAGGAAGATTTGCAACAAGAGAAAGAGGACAATAAAGTTGAACCTGAAAAAAAGAAGAAAGCACTGCAATCCATTATTAATGATTACAACAGGAAATATGGCACAAATCATAGCATACATGAATTTGACCCCTATTACCAGGATGTGCAGCAACGGATTAAATTCCAGATGTTCAGCAATGCCGACTATCCGCACAAAAATAAAATTGACATAACCATTGTGGTGGATATGCTGCTCACCGGCTTCGACAGCAAATACCTCAATACGCTGTATGTAGATAAAAATTTAAAATATCACGGACTGATTCAGGCTTTCAGCCGAACCAACCGCGTGTTGAACGATACCAAGCCATACGGAAATATCCTGGATTTCAGACAACAACAACAGCAGGTAGATGAGGCAATAGCCCTATTTAGCGGAGAAACAGGAGCGCGAGCCAAGGAAATCTGGCTGGTAGAGCCTGCACCGAAAGTGATTGAACAATTCGAAAAGGCAGTTTCGGCAATGAACAAATGGATGCAGGACAACAATCTGGTTGCCGAGCCACAGGAAGTTTACAACATCAAAGGCGATTCTGCCCGGGTGGAGTTTATTAATTATTTTAAGGAAGTGCAACGCCTGAAAACGCAACTTGACCAATATACCGACCTGAACGAAGAACAAAAAGCAAAAATTGAAGAACTGATGCCGGAGGAACAGCTGCGTTCTTTCCGCAGTTCGTATCTGGAAATTGCCAGACAGCTCAAGGAAATTCAGCAAAAGAAAGGCGACAATGCCCCCGAAAATATTCAGCAGCTCGATTTTGAATTTGTGCTCTTTGCCTCTGCATTGGTGGATTATGACTACATCATGAAACTGATTGCCAAATACACCCAGCAGCAACCCAAAAAACAAAAGATGACCCGTGAACAACTTATTGGCGTGCTGAGCAGCAGCGCTAACCTCATGGAAGAACGGGACGATATTACTGATTACATCAATACTTTGGAAGTTGGCAAACCACTCAACGAGCAACAAATAAAAGACGATTACCAGAAATTTAAAGAGGAAAAAATTGCCAAAAAGTTATCGGAAATTGCACAAAAACATGGCTTATCGATATTGGCACTGCAGCAATTTACCGACAATATCATTAGCCGGATGATTTTTGATGCCGATAAACTTAGCGAACTTTTTGAAGCCCTTGACCTGGGCTGGAAAGAACGCACTAAACGAGAACTGGCTCTGATGCAGGAGCTAATTCCTGTTTTAAAAAAGAAAGCCGAAGGACGGGAAATATCAGGACTGAAAGCGTATGAGTAATAATTCAAAATGAAGGCAACATGACTGAAAGTGAGAAAGCAGATAAAAAATCACTTAGACTCTTTCTTAATGCTAACCCTGATTGGCGGGCATTGGCACGCGACTGCGTTAGCTTTGCCAACGCCAAAGGTGGTAAGATTTTAATAGGAATTGAAGACGATAACAATCTTCCTCCCCCAGGTCAAAAAATTTCGGATACATTACCCGAGCAAATCCGCAAACGTATTGGAGAACTTACCATAAACGTGGGCATAAATGTAGAACTGAAAACAGCTGAAAATAAAGCAGAGTATATTGAAATATCCATACTTCCTTCTGCCTCTACGATCGCCTCAACTACCGATGGTCAGTATTACATCCGCATTGCCGACCAGTGCAAACCTGTTTTACCCGATGACCTCACACGTCTTTTTACCGATAAACCTGCCTTTCAGTGGGAAACTAAAGTGGTTGGCAAAAACCATTGGAACACCTGCGACAAAAATAAACTCACCCGATTTTTAAACGATATTCAACAATCGCAAAGGGTGTCTGATTTTGTAAAACAAAAATCCGAAGAAGAACTTTTAAATCACTATCAATTTATTGATTCCGATGGAAATCTCACCAATTTAGGTATTCTGTGGATTGGTACACAGCAACAGCGGGCACGTCTACTTTATGCTCCTGTGGTTCAATTTATTAAGTATAATGAACGGGGCGAAAAGGTTCGTAAAGAAGTGTGGGACGATTTTTCGCTAAATCCTAAAGAACTCATTGAAGCTATCTGGAACACCTTACCCGAGTGGAAAGAAGGCATTGAAATTTCGGAAGGCATTCTGGGAAGACGCATCATTAATCACTACAACGAAAATGTAGTAAGAGAACTGCTTGCTAATGCTTTGGTACACCGCCCATATTCAACACGGGGCGATATTTTCATTAACCTGTTTCCCGAAAGGCTCGAAGTTCATAACCCAGGGCTCCTTCCATTAGGTGTTACACCACAAAATATTTTGCATCAATCGGTAAAACGAAACGAGCATCTCTCAAAAGTGTTTTATGACCTGGGGCTGATGGAACGCGAAGGCAGCGGTTACGATAGAATCTACGAAATTCAGGTTTCAGAAGCAAAACCCCTGCCCGAAGTTGAAGAAGGCAACGACCGTGTTACTGTTACATTGTACAATAAAATCAAACGACCTGATATTATTAACCTTATTGAAAATCTAAAAAAACAATTCCTCCTTACCCAAAAAGAAATTATCTGCCTGGGTATCATTGCTCAATATCAATCCATTTTGGCTACCGAATTCTCCCGGTTGATACAATCGCAGAATGACAAACAAATTAAAAACTGGCTTGGCAGTTTATTGGTATATCAAATCATCAAAACCAAAGGCAGAACCAAAGGCACCGAGTATTTTGTGAATCCTAAAATCTTGAAAGGCACACCTTTAGCCATTACAAAACTTAATAAAATTGAGATACATCGCTTAAAAGAACTCATCTTAACCGATTTACACGATTTTGGTAGGAGTAAATTAGATGAAATACATGAACGAATTGGTAAAGAAATACCTGAAAGAAAAATCAGAAAAGCAATCAATGAATTAATTGCTGAAAATAAAATTATGACTCAAGGCAGCAGAAAATTCAGAACGTATTCACTTAATTCATCATTAGACAAAAATGAGGGGAAATAATGCTTCGTTAATTAAACAATTTTGTTCAATAAAATTGCATTTTATTGATTATCAATCTGTTTTATTTGACAAAACAGGGGGAAATAATCAGCCGTTTTTTTTGATTTTGTCAAACAAAAATAAACAACGTACTGATATTAAGACACTTTTATTTGACAAAACCCGGGGAAATCCTGAGCCGTTTTTTACAATTTTGAAAAATAAACCGATAATGGTAACCGAAAATGGTGTTACATATGAAAGTTTCAGAAGAGAAATAATAGTTAATAAAGACGACATTAAGAGTGTGAAATAATTAGATTAAGTAAAATATTAAAAACAAAAGCTATGAAAACAATTAATGTAAAAGCAACAAATGATCCTAAAACTAGAATTGAGAAGTGGTATGTAATACCATTATATACGTGTGGTGTTATACTACCTGATTACGATAGATATTTAAGCCCAGACGCCTTGATAGAATGTAATGTACTTGTTGGTAATATGTTCCCGGGAACTCATGAAGACTGGGATAGACATATCATATATTGTATTGAACAGAAATTACTTGACGAGGGAATTGCATACGAAAAGGAAGGATGGGGAGTAATATTAAATGATAATTAACTTTAAAAACTCAAAGCCATGAGAACAGTAGAAATCAGCCTCAAGAACGGAAAGACATACCGGGGCATGTGCAACGGTAAGATTTACAATAATGCTTCGTTAATTAAACAATTTTGTTCAATAAAATTGCATTTTATTGATTATCAATCTGTTTTATTTGAC
>Ga0208824_1002235_pt1 | contig 15252 bp, 18 predicted proteins | sample AD_JPNTR3_MetaG_FD_184447 | JGI IMG/M metagenome (GOLD analysis project Ga0208824, IMG submission 184447) | Active sludge microbial communities of municipal wastewater-treating anaerobic digesters from Japan - AD_JPNTR3_MetaG (SPAdes) (version 2) | ecosystem: Engineered > Bioreactor > Anaerobic...
CGGATTATCTGCCTGGACGGAGGAGGACGCAAAGAGGTATTGTCCTCAAAAAGTGGTAAAGGTAAAAATTCGATATGAGGACGTAGCTCGTGTAGTACATAATGGTGGGAAAATTCGATGTTTTAAAATTGAAGTTTTAGAATAATATTACTATATTATTAGAAGGAGATAATTATTATGTCATCAAAAACACTTTCAAAAAAGATTAGAAGCAATAAAGATACTAAAATTCATTTATTTGTATCTCTTCCAATGAAAGGCTTAACAAAACAAGAAATTATAACTCAACAACAAGAGGCTCTTACAAAAATTCAGAACGTATATGAAGGATATACCATAAAACTTATTAAATCCTTTATTGATGCAGAACCTCCTGAAACTATTTCAAAATATGGCGCTTCACACCTATGGTATTTAGGAAAATCGTTTGAGCTCCTTGCAAGAGCAGATATCGTTTGCTTTTGTGGGAATTGGCGAAAAGCAAATGGATGCCTTATGGAATATCTGGCTACAAAAATATATAATTCTACAGCACGAATGTATGAATTTAAAAACCATACATTACGGTTTTTTGATAGACTTGACAATATGCCATGTTTAGATATATTTCACTAATCTTGATAGGGGGTATCAGTATGAACGGTATTAAAGCAATTTGTGTAGCTACTCCAGATGCATTTGAAAATAAAGACTTTATAGTGGCAATGGAAGATTCTGGAGTATTAATTTCTATTGTCAGTAAAGAAATGTTCAGTGCACAGTTCGGAATTGACACTAAAGAGATAACCATTGATATATCAGAGGAAGCTTTTGAAATACTTGTAAAAGAATCTATTAAAAATAATATCAGTATATCCCAGCAGGTAACTAAAATTTTGAAAGAAACGCTTTCTACCTTCAAAAAAGGTACACCACCTTATAACAACACAGAGTCAGAAGAAACCACTTAATTTTTGTGAACTACCTCGAAGCTAAAGACTTCGAGGCTTCCTCTTTCATTGACAAAAGCTTACTTTGAGTGAAATCACTTTCAATTTAACACTGATTATATTAAGAATCAAAGATAGCGATTCATCCCTGAAACTAAAGATTTCGGGGTTTTCTCGCTTAAAATCTTGTAAAGAGCCCCCTATATTAAAGATAGCAACTAAGTAGTACTTTGAAGGGGGTCCCTATGAAACTGTATAAGAAAATTTCTTACAAGCTTTTTAAACGATGGCAACAAAAAACGCTTATATCCTGCATAAAGCGTTATCCAACTAGTGATTATGAAGGTTTTTTACGGTTACTCATTTGCAAGTTAACAGTAACTGGTATTGAATATAAAAAATGGGCCCCTTTCTTAGAATTTACCTTTAAAAAGGAAGCTATCCGCTCCCTATGGAGGGCCCGTTTTTACTTAAAACAATCTCTTAATTCTTTTGACACAGCCTATACTACAGCACAAAGAGCATTCCTGGCAAAGTATGGGGTTCCCTATATTCCAGGTAACCTTATAATAAAAGACCTTGGAAATGGATATCAAGAATTTTTAGGATGGGAACTACAAAGTCCACCTTGCAAGGAGTTTTATCAGGCAAAGAAGATTACTAATGATTTCTACAGTATGCTGCCTGATGAATATGTTTTACGGGATACAGCATTACGTAAGGCTATGCAGATAATACAACAGTCAGTCTTCTCTTGGTGGTTTTAGGAATGGGGGCCATAAATGAAAATACTAAGGAAACTTTGCCAGAGCAATTATAGAATGTTTAAGTTCTGGAAGGCACTTCAATATAAGAAATATAGGAAATTGCTTCAAACAGACATGAATTATGATGCTTTACTGGAAACGCTCATTATAAAACTTACTTTTTTAGGGTTAGAGCAGCAATTATTTTCAAAGAAAATAAAATTTCTTCGTAAAGAAACAGTACATTCTATTTGGAATGCTCGTTCTTACCTTAAAAAAATAAATAAAGTGTATGACGAAGCCTATAATATCGCACAAAAAAAGTATATTAAAAAATATGGGCATCTATTTGTTATAGAAAATCCTAACGAGATTCCAAACTTGGATGAGATACAACAATTCGTTGAGGGGATGCCTGCCATTGCAGAAATGCGTAAAAAAGCACTCGATAAAGCTTTAGAGATTCTTTCAAAAGATATGTTTGATTGGTGGATTTAATTTTTATAATAAAAATTACTTGACAAATATGCTTGTTATTGGTATAATATGTTATATAGGAGGCCAAAAATGGCAAAACTTGTAAACTTAACTCCGCATCCTATAACGGTGCGGAAAGCCGATGGGGACCTGATGGTCCCCCCAAGCGGGCTGGTAGCCCGTGTTACCACCTCTCAGGAGGTGGTCGGGGACATCGATGGTGTCCCCATTGTACGGACTATCTTCGGGGAGGTCCAGGGCCTCCCCGACCCTGAGCTGGATACTGTTTATATAGTATCCAGTTTAGTTTTGGGAGCCCTCAAAGGCTCCCGCTCTGATGTTGTCAGCCCTGATACAGGGCCGACAGCAATTAGGAACGAGGCCGGCCAGATTGTGGCCGTAACTCGGTTCCAGGTTTTGTAAAAACAAGAAAAATGCCCATAAAAAAAGCTCCCCTTTTAAAGGGGAGCTTTTCTTTTTTAAGTATACTAATTTAGTATGAACAAACCTATACGAGAGTCTTTATCCCCAATTGTTTACTACTTTTGTGATTTAAATAAATTAGAAATGATTTTGCAAACGAACTCATTTTTACTAATGAGTTCTCTGGGTACAGAAGCTGACACGAATGCAGACACATCAGGTTATCATTTCTTTATGAGTACAGCCCGTATCTATTATGGGGGATATGTCCGTAGAAATATACGAAATGGAAGTGCTATTCTTACTCTGGATGGTACTAAATTTAATCATAATTATAAGTCGGTCCCCTTTGATTATTGGGGCCCTGCATATCGTAACACTTCATTAAAAATGAATGATATGGAGGGTTTTTTAAAAAGTGATGAAAATGAGGATAGAATTCTTTCAAATGAAGCTCGGATTCCTAACGCTCTTTCTTATATAAAAGAAATTACCCTCTATGCAGCAGAAGACATACATACCCCTGAAAATCAAAGAAGTAATCCTGATACTGAAGAAGGTCGCTATCAAATTCTATACAAAAACACTTATTATGATAGATTTATAAGAATTGCAAAATATTGTCAATTAAAAAATATCCCATGTGCTATCTATGTTACTGAGCGTGATTTTGTAACTCGAAATAGAAAAAGGGCAATTATATTAAGGGACCAAGGGCCTAATCGTATTAAAGAACTTTCATTATTTTTATTGAAAAAATTACCAAAAGATGAAGATGGAGAAATTCCTTATAGTAAATATCCCTTTCTTTATGATGCAATGAATTCGTATTCTCAATATTCTGCAGAAGATTATGCCAAGAGTTTATCCGTAGATATTCATAATAATCGAGCAAATCCTGATTACCAAGAATATCTGGAAATTATTGTACGATTCATGAAAAAATATAAAGTAAAAACCCTTAAAGACCTTATATTAAAAGTTCGAGAAGAATATCAAAATAGAAAGTTGTGAACTACCTCGAAGCTAAAGACTTCGAGGCTTCCTCTTTCATTGACAAAAGCTTACTTTGAGTGAAATCACTTTCAATTTAACACTGATTATATTAAGAATCAAAGATAGCGATTCATCCCTGAAACTAAAGATTTCGGGGTTTTCTCGCTTAAAATTATTATAAAAATTCGCCCCATTTTCTAACCACATGGGTGCATTTTATTAAAATCTGCAGAAGGAATATCTATAAAAATCTCTGTATCATAAAAAATCCCTTTTTCTACTGCAGGTTTTAAAACGCTCCTTTAGGAGCGTAAATATATATGTTTTTATATACTATAATTGTTTTTATATATAATACGAGTTTCTTAGATTCTTAGAAACTCTGAATATAGAAATTACTATATAGTAAAAATACTATATAGATGGATATACTTATGGGTTTTTTACTCTCAGGTTTTTTCTTTATTTTTAAGTTTTTAATATTTTTTCTTATATTAAGAGTAGCTCCTTTTAAATAATCAGATTGTAGGAGCTTCTAAATTAATGGGAGTAAGGAGGAAATTATGTTTTCCAACAGTTTTGAATCCGTTACGGAAGAAATGATGTATGATGATGCTCGGACGGGGAATATGATGCTGTGGATTCCTTCCTCAGTGTCAGAAATAATGGATAAGTCCTATTTCATAGTAAACTTACTGAAAAAGCATGGCTTTTTTGGTAATGATAATCCACCTGTGGCGCTCGATGAGGAATCTAAGGTATGGGATGAATTTCTTTTTGAAAATCCTGATGCTCTTTCCCTGTGGATAGGAACCTGTAATGCTCAACTTGTTCCTGCTTATAAAAACTTTTTGTATGCTGCAAACCATATACGGGGGGCTTCTCCTGATGAAAACCGTCTTGCCGAAGAAAAAGAAGCCATTGTAGATTTTTTACCGGAAAATCTTTCACAAAAGTTTGATATGGCATTTATGCTTATTCAGGGTATTCTGTCTTTCCTGGAGAATATTCATGCTGCATTACGGAAGGAATTCCCTATCGAGGAGCCTAGTGACCTTTATGAAGAGGCTGATAGAAACTTATCTCGGGATAAAATTATGTACAAAGAAAAACCGTATTTATTAGACCTTGCATACTTACATTATTATACTTCTATTGCTGCTGACAAGATATATTACATGTATCAATTTTTATATAATACATTGGAACGAAAAGACAATTGAGATATCTGGATAGGAGGATTATTATGGCAGATGCAAAAGAATATCAATCAGGCTTTCACATTGAACAAGAACATAAGGCTACCTATCAATGGCTTGCTCGGTGGGTTAATGCCCATGGACAAATGCCTTCAGAACGGGAGTTCTACATGCATATTGTAGATGACCATCTTCGGGAAGACCCCAACTATTATGAAAAACTTAAAAGTTTAACACCATTAAATTAATATTATTTTAAGGGGGGCCCTAAAATGGCTATGAATGAATCTATTGGAAAAGCGATTAAGTTAGCAGTAACGTATGCAGTTTTAATTGCTATTGGCTTTATTGTGTGGATACTTACTATTGGAACTTTAACGGGTATTGTTGAAGCTCTTACAGAGCAGAGTAAGAGCCCTCCTGTTAAGGTAATTACTGATTATAGATTCCCTGAACGGTTTTCTGAAATTCAGGGGCTCGCTTTGTATGTGCAAATGTTGCAAAAAAAAGTAGAGGCTACCTATGACACCAGTGAAAGGAATACTCTTATTAAAAAAATACAAGCCTATAAAAAGCAACTTTATGTAGATATTACTCGATACAATATGGAGGCTAAGCAATTTTCAGAAAAGGAGTGGGCATTTGCTATTCCACAGGAGTTATCACTAAATGAGTATGACCTGTAAACTTTAGCAAAAGGAGCCCAGTATGTCTTTGAGTCAATCTTTTCTGAAACGTGCAACAATTACAGAGGACCCCGATGATGAGGAAAGTTTCCCCCAGAAGATAACACCGGATAAGATGTTATATGTTTCTGCATTGCAGAATGAAGTTCCTCGTCTTATTTCATTTTACCTTTCGGGGGAAATTAAGGCTTCAGAATACTATACTACAGTATTTCATGTATTTCGTACCGCAAATCCTCAAGATATAATTAAAATTCATATCAATAGTATTGGGGGAGACCTTGATACTACAATTCAATTTATTCGGGTACTTTCTGAGAGTAATGCACATGTCATTGCAAGCATTGAGGGGGAATGCTGTAGTGCTGCAACCCTTATTATGCTTATTGCGGATGAAGTAGAAATTACTCCCTTTAGCACTTTTTTATTTCACAATTACAGCAGTGGCCTCGTAGGAAAAGGGAGTGAACTTCTTGATCAAGTTACCCATTATCAGCAATGGGCTCTTGATTTGTTTCATAGTATGTATGATAATTTTTTAACTCCTACTGAATTTGAGGATATGCTTAAAGGTAAAGATATTTGGATGTCCCCCGATGAGGTAACTAAACGGTTAGAAAAACGTAACAAATCAAAAAAGGACAAAGGTCTAAAAAAAGTATAGAATTAATTTTATTTAGAAACTTATTTTAAAAATAAACTCTTGTTTTAAGTATAAACTCCTTGTATTACTAATTATGATATAAGGAGTTTTTTTATGACAAAGCAAGCAGAAAAGTTATTTTCAGATATTTTTAATAATTCCATAAATGGTGAGGAAGATGGTGATACCCGAGAGCAAACAGAACAGGCCGTAAAAGCACTTCTCGGGTCTGAAAATATTGATGTATCAAATATGAAAGATGAGGAATTAGATTCTTTATTACAAAAATTGGTAGCAAAGCAGGAAGAATCTATGGAGCCAACTGATACCTTAGAAATCCTTTACGAACTCCGAACTCCCCAGGAAGCTATTTTTGAGTCCTTAATGAATTTATATGGATTTCATTTAAAGGAAGCAAAAGTGGTATATGCCAATTCTTTGTATGAAAAGAAAAGAAAAATCCTTAAGAGAAAAAGGAGTAAATAATGAGTATAGACCCATCAGCATCCCCTAATAGCAGTCAGGACATTACAATTAAGAGATCATTTTTAGAAGATGGTTTGGGGGATAAATCTTCAGGCCGTCTTATGAAAGTTTTTTCTTTTTTTATTGCGATTATTCTTTCCTTAGCAGGTGTTATTGCTTTTTTTATAACACCCTCAATTGCTGTTTCTTTGGGGCAATATGTTTTTCAATTAGTAATGGCCTTTCTTGCAGTGGCAACCTCTGCGGAATTAATACAAAAAGTTACAAAACAATAATGCAAAGTAGGGTATAACTGTATGCGAGAACTTGTTTGTGGTGTCATTATTACTGATGGAACTGATGTAGTGGGCCTTGTCCCGTATGGAAAAGAAGAATTTTTGGACCTTCCAAAGGGACATCCTGAACCAGGGGAAACAGATATTGAATGTGCTCTTCGAGAGCTTTGGGAGGAAACTAATATCTTTTTAGAAGAAAAAGATGTACTAGATTTAGGAACGTTTCCTGTTACTGATTATAAGGATATGCACGCCTATATGTATGTAGTAGATGACCTTATGGAGTTTTTAGGGAATCAGGAACTGAAATGTCAATCATATTTTATGGGACGTGATGGCCGAAAGCATCCAGAAGTTATTAGTATTACAGTAGCTTCCTTTGACGAGCCTTCATTCTTTTTTTCAATGCAAAAGGCTCTAAAAAAAGCACAAATAGCCTTAAAAAAACTTTAATTTTTGAAGTATACCCTATATATTAGGGTATTATGATAGAATTTAAATCACTTCACCTTGAAAACTTCATGAACATTGAGTCCCTGGATTTAGATTTTGATAACGATAGTATTGTTATCATTCAAGGGGACAACGGGTCGGGTAAATCCGCAATGATGAACGCCATTGCATTTGCCTTGACAGGGTACCGAAAAGGGGATACCTATAAGGATTACATCCGTTCAGGCTATTCCTCCGCCAAGGTTGTCCTAGATATTGTGTATAAAGGATTTCCTATGCACATTGATGCAGAAATCCTTGAAAACAAAGGAACTTCCTCGGTAAATAAAGTAATTCTTTATAAGGGAACAACATACACTAATTCTGAGTGTGGCCCCCTTCTTGAAAGTCTGGATGCCGAATACCTGGAATATGTAATGTTCCTATTCCAGCAGGATAATAGCATTGTGGACTTAAAACCTGCGGAGCGGGCAAAATTACTTAAAAAATTATTCCATTTTGAGTTTGAACCCCAAGTCGAGGCTATTAAGACCCGCATAGAATCTGCTACTCAGCACTATACAGAACTTTCTGTTCGTCTTGAAGAATTGAAGAAGCGAACTTTTACATTGCTTCCTTTGGTTCCAATAGCAATTGATATTGAGCAGATAACCAAAGAGATTGCTCGTTTAGATGAGACAATCGCAAAAAGTGCAACCTTTGATGAACAGAAAATGCGAGAAACTCAACTGCTCCTCCAGCAGGAAAAAGATACTTATCAGCGGTATGTGAGCCTTAAAAACTCTTATGTCAGTGAAATAGCTTCGAAGGAATTAATTTTAAAAGGGCTACAAAACCTAAAAGAACCTGAACCCGTAGAGCTTATTTCAGATTCATTACTTGGGATAGTTAATCTGGAAAAAGCTACGCTTACGGAGCTTATTTCAAAACAAAATTCTCTTAAGAGGGATATATCTGTGCTACAGTCACAGTTATCAGTATCCCGTACTGGGATTTGCCATGCCTGTGGAAACAAAATAGATGCAGAGCATGTACAAAAACTTGAACAAGAGTTACAGCACATCGAGACTACTTTAGCCGAAGTACAATCTCAAGTTGAAGCCCAAAATCAGCTTGTACAAACAAAAGAGATAGAATACCAGAAGCAACTTTCGAACGAAAGGGCCTATACGTCTGCGCTAACACAGTATCAAACTTCCCTTCAGACAAAACAAAGTATTGAGCAAATTCTTCTTGAAAAGAAAACAGCTCTTACTGAGATTGAAAAATCTCTTGCTCAAAGTGAAGCAAAAGTGCAGGAGTTAACGGTAGAAAATGACCGTAATATACAATCCTTTGAATCCCTTAAAGATTTGGTTGTAATGAAAAAAACACGGGATGACTTACAAAGGAGCCTTGATGAAGCGAAACGGGCACTCATTATTAATGAAGAACGCCTTGCACAGAATGCCCGAGTTGAACAGGAAAAACAGGAGCATGAGATTGTCATGCAGGGGGTACAAACTCAGATTGATACTGTGTCTACAGAACTTGCTACACTTAAAAAAGCCTTAGAAATTTTTGAAAAGACTTTTCCCAATTTTGTTATTATTAAAGCCTGCTCTGAAATAGAACTTTTATTGAACGATATTATTCAGCGTGTGTTCCCCTATATGAAAGTAAAACTGTCACAGAGCAGAAGTGGGATTGACTTTTTCTATACAGTATCTGACCTTGAGGACCGCTGGCTTCCTGCTAAGATGGCCTCTGGAGCGCAGACTGCTATTCTTTCTTTGGCATGGCGGGTTGCTATTGCAAAATTATATGGCATTTCATCCATTATGCTCGATGAAATTGATGCTCAAGCAACGGATGAGAATGCAAAGTTTATTTATGATTTTATAGCATCCCTATCATTCTTTAAACAAATTATATTGATTAGTCATCGTCGAGAGGCTTTACGAGCAATTTCAAGCCTTGTGGATAATGTAACAAGCTATGAGGTGCGTGAAGGAGAATATACTCAAATTAATGCTTCTGATTTTTTCTAACTAATTATCTATCGTTTTTAAGCTAATTAGCGACAGAAGTCACCCACTTCTATAAGTGGGTGATGAATGTCGCTTGACAATTCTTTCCTAATACTGTATAATCAGTATTAAAGGAAGAAGTTGGTAAAGCTGGGGAAGGAACAGCCCTTTGAGCGTGGGTAATCCTGCTCCGATGGGAGCATTGACCACGAAACCACCACCTCTATAGATGGGGGTAGTTCGCTTGTGCCATGGTGCACAGTATATTATCTAGGTGACTTTGTTCACAAAGGAGTTTTTTATGGAAAACTTGTCGGATGAGTTGTTTGCTCAGTATGCTTCTGAAATGGAAGCGCAGGCTCAGGCTCGTGCCAATGGGGCATCCATTAATGCAGGTTCCTCTTCTTCGTATGAGGATATCCATTGGATTGGGCTTGAAAAGAATCGAATGAAACTTATTCGGGCAGTAGGGGGACCTCCTAATTCTGGCTTGGATGAGTTTACTTGCCGGACAGTACGGATTGCCCAGATTATTGCAGATGATAAGCATACGATACGTATAATCCTTCCTGACCCTGCAAAAAACCCTGATTATATCCTGTGGAAGATTATTAAACGGGTTAATCAGCCTTCTTGGGTAAACAAGAAAAAGGTTTTTCTTGTAGAGGAACAGCACCCAGACATATTTAATATCGTTAATCATAATGGTCTTGACCGCTTGGATAAACGATATATTTATGATAAGGGTTGGTCTGGTCGGGAAATGATTATTATGAATGTTATTGACCGTGAACAGATGGATTGGCATCGGGCAAATAAGCATACAATGCTTTTATCCTATGACGTCAATGAAGTAAATGGCCAGATTTATGCAAAAGAGGGTGTCCCTTCCTATGGGTTCCTTCAGCCTTTGAATACACTGTTTAAGTATTATTTTAACTGGGAAAAGTATGATATTGGCATTATTAAAACCGGTTTGAAAGAAGCTCCTTATCGGATTATCAATGCAAGTAAATACTTTGAGGAAGTTCCTGCTGAACTTCAGTCTCTGATTTCTAAGAACCCTCTTACGGATGAGGAACGGTCTTGGGAGCGATACAACCTTGATAAAATTTATCGGGTAACTTCATACACCAAGATTCATAATCGTCTGTATGGAACAATTTCAAAGATTGACTCTGCTTTAGGCACTCGTTTTGCAGCAGAACTTACTGAGGGTGTACTTAAGGAACGGGAGGAATTCCAGAAACAGCAGGAAGCTCAGGGAAAAACTTCCATGGTAGTAGAAAAACCTATTAGTACCCCTACGGCTACTTCCCCTGCTACAAGCACAAGTAATCATCAGGTAGCGTCTACCCCCAGCAATGTAACTACCAGTTCTCCAGGGGCTTCCGTTGCTACGGGGTCTCTTGCACGGAGAGCACCTGCTACAACGGGCCCTGCCTTTGATATATCACTATTAAAAGGGTGGAGTGCTCTTACACAGGAAGAAAAAGATGCCATTAAGGATGTTATTATAGAGGGTGGAAAAATCAAAGATATCCTGTATAAGGATGCCAATGCAAACCTTCTTATGTGCTCTTCCTGTTTTGTTAAGTCCCCTGATACCTTCGTAACTTGTCCGTCTTGTGGTATCTCATTTGTATAATTCCATAGGTTTTTAAAAGGAGGCATCCTTGAATTTTCAAGGATGCCTTTTAATTATAACACTAATTCCTTTATATTAGCAGAAACCATTCACAATAGGGGATTCCAAATGTCTACGTTTATACCATGTCGTATCTGTGTAAAGCGGAAAGGACCCTTCCCTGGCTATTATTATCATATATTCAATTCTTCTATAAAAACAGTTGTGGAGTGTGATTGCCATAAAAAATGGAGGCAAGAAGAAGAGCTGAATCGAAAATTAAAGAATGCAAATCTTCTTGTGAATAGTCTATATACTCCGTTAAAAGATTATCGAGGAAATCAATCAAGAGACAATATTCCATTAGTAATAAATTATGTTGAAAAGTTTCAGAAGTTTAAAGACAAAATGATTTATTTCTATGGGCCAAATGGGACTCAAAAAACAACGATAGCAATGTGGATAGGTAAAGAACTTATAATACGAGGATTCTCTGCATATTATACCACTATGGAAAACTTAGTATCAATTTTAACTCCCGACTTTTCTATAAAAGAGTTAGAGGATACTAAAGAGTATATGCAGAAAAAACTTATAGATGTGGACCTCCTCATTATAGATGAATCCTTTGATAAACGGTCAACCACGATATTCAAATCAGGTTTTCAGATACCCTTGATTTCCAGTTTTCTTAAAAATCGTTTTGAACTTGAAAAGAAAGCAATACTGTTCGTTAGCAATGTACCTCCTCATCAAATTGCCCAAAATGGGTTTGGAGAGGTTATACAGTCCCTTGTAATGCGTAATGTACAGGAATCAACCCTTACATGGCTTGATACCTTTGTTTTGGAAGCTAATGTAATTGACCCTACAGCATTGTTTAAACGATAAGGAGTTTATAATATGACAATGGAAAAAAGCATAATTACTATTGATAGTAGTGAATCTGTTGTAATTGCAGAGTATCGATTGCTCCATACCCTTATTGAGCATCCTGAATACTTACATGATAGCCGTGTATATGAGGATATGTTTTTCCATGAGCTTGCTAAAAGTATTTTTCAGGCAATTTACTCCCTGCATCAAGAGCAAATTCCTATCACAAAAGAAAGTCTAAAACAACGAGCAACTGAAATTGACTATATGGTATCAAGTCCTGTTATTGATAAGATTTTTTCAATAGAGGAACCATATCATGAAGCATCTTTTACCGATATTCTTGCCACATTAGAGACTGCAAAGAAAAAGCAATTACTTGCTTCCCATTTTGAGAATTTGGCATCCTTAGCTCGAAAGGCGGGGGACCTTAATTCCGATGATATATTAGAGGGCCTTGAAAAGGCAGACTCCATTCTCAAAACAGGTTTTTCTGTTTCTTTATTAAAAGATTTTAATACCTGGTCATCTGAATATTTACAAGAATTAGGAGAACGAGCAAAAGGAAAACGATACCCTTATGGGGATATGTACTTAGATAAATATATTTTTAAAGGGGCCTATCCAGGGGCAATTACAACTATTGCAGCAGGAACTGGCCAGGGAAAATCTACCTATGTATTAAATATAATAAATTCGCTTATTAATTTGTATATCCCCTGTATGTATGTTTCCCTGGAAATGGATGGGATGGATACCTATGACCGATTGATTGCATTAAGAAAAGAAATTCCTCTTGAGGATTTACATGATAGCGACTGTACCGCAAGTATTATTCCATTGGTACAAGAAGAACAAACCGCTTTAAAAGAGAATACAAAATTTTATTTTGTAGAAGAACCGATGCTATCTATTGCTCGGTTACGAGCCTTAGTAAAGGAGTTTAAACACCGAGCAAAATCAGAATATGCTATTATAGCTGTGGACCTTGCAACTCAGTTAACAGATTTCATGCAAAGTAATGCCCGAAACTTGAGTGTAGCAAACTCTATTGAAGTTGCAATGAACCATTTAAATGCTCTTGCAAAGGAAGAACAAGTCCATATCATTGCAGTTGTACAATTCAATCGGGATGCTGATAATGTACGGGTACATACCATTGAGGATTTAGAGCTATTGCGCCCTACTCTTAATAATATTAAAAATAGTGCAGCTATCGCTGAGCGGTCTCGTGTCGTTATAAGTTTATTCAGAAAAAAGTTTTATGCGGAACGATACCTAACACAAGTTCCTGAAGCCCAGCAGATTCCTGACATACTGGAATGTCAAATTTTGAAGCATAGTTCTGGCGAAGTTGGAAAAATATTCAAATATGCTTTCGAAGGGAAATTTTTTAGATGCACCCCCCTTTTAGAGGATGCATCTATTGAAAATACAATTGATATTGATTATTAAGCCTTTACAAGCACTAAACGTACATTTGTTTTCATTGAGGCCAATGTACGTTTAGCCTTTTCTACATCTTCGAGCTTATCTGAATTTTTAACCCATTTTATTGAGCTAATTTTTATTCTAAATTTTCGAATAAATTTCGTATAGCTTTTTATAAAGGGTTTCCCCCGAATAATATCATCCTCTGAGGGAGATTCTTCTATAAGGGGTTCAATTACATCTCCTACCCGAGGTCTTCCAGGCAATTCTATCAATTTTGTTCCTGCCGTTCGAGAGTCAGGAACTACCTTTTTAATTCGTTCCATCCAGTATTGGTCTGGAGTCGCATCAAGCCATTTGTATTGATTGACACACCATTGAGCAATATCAGCTGCGGTAGGCCATTCATTTGGGTTTGTTACAGGAGTATCTCGGTCATCAAAGGCAAAATCATAAACAAGGTCTTTTAATTTTCCAAGATAAATAACAGGATGTATGGGTTTTCCTGAATCATCTTTGGTATCATCACTGATAAGATATACATCGGATTCTCCTGAAGAGTCTTTAAAAATTCGTAAGTCTGTTGGTTCCTTTATACGAACCTTTCCTACATAATTTTTCTGAGTATCCCCTTCTACAAGGGGTAATGAAACATTATAATATTTTTTTGAAGGCGAATACTCAAAGCAGGTTTCTTCATCTCGAATAAAGAGAGCATCATAGAGGTATCGATACTTATGGGGGTCTGTAGGGATTGCTCCTTTAATAGGAATAAGCTCTACAGAGCCATAGCGTCCACCTGTAATCCAATTCATATCATCTACATACGTAGTAGCATCCAATTTAAAACCAGGAACCCTTCTTGCTATTTCCTCTCGAAGGTTATCAATATCATAATTTTTATTCTCATCTCGAATGATTTCAGTAAATGCTTTATGCCTATCAATAATCCTTTGAGCGGGAAGCCTGCTTGTTTCTGAAGAAATATCCAAATATTCCTCTCCACTAGCAGGGTCCTGTTCATACACCAATAAATCGAGTTCATTATCCTTAAGCCATAAATTTATATATTCTGCAATAGGGAGATACTTCCGTAATACAGAGGCTTCATCAAAGAAGGGGCAGGTATCCCGTACAGGGCAGGGGGAACATATTAATAGACACTTATCATGAATGTTTGACCGAACAGCATCAACGATGTCTCGTATATAGAATACACCTTCAGGAATGTCTTCTTCAGGAATAGGGGGCACATAGAGTAAAGGGTCTATTGATTCAACTTTTTCTGCTTTAATAAACTTATAGAGGGCATTGTAATTTTGAGAGGTAAATAGGTCCCCACTTTTTAAAAATTCCCAGTTATATAGATATAAAGCAGCTTTTGTTAAGGTTCCTTCTTGGAGATTCATTCGAGCATTAAGGAACACATATCTCATATAGTATAGACTGTTTTCTCGACCAATAGCAGCATCATAACCTGGAAGATATTTGACTGGGAGATTATCCGTGGTTTGGTGATTTGTTCCCTCTAAACGGTCAATTATAAAGGAAACTAATTTTTGTAAATTGGAGTTAGATATGATATCCTCTGGGTCATCCCCAATAGAAAACCAAGGAGTACAATTGTTCCCAAAATGGGAATCTAACACTTCACATTTTTTTCTATCAAGGAGCTCTCCAGAATTAAAAAGCATGTGAACGCTATTTATAAGAGCAGGAACCCTTCGGAGCCATTCAGTTACCTTTGTAAGAAAGGTAAACTCTGAAGATTTTGATAATTCAACAAGGATTTCTTCACAGGGGAGCCATGGAGTAAGCAGTTCATCAAGTTCCGAAAACGTAATACTTCCCCTTGAAAAAATATATCCTATTGGAAACGTAATAACAGGTAAATTTTTTAATTTTGATTGAACATAATTAGTAATAACCGCTTTACCAAGGGCTTTATCTGCTATCTTAAAGGATATCCCTTTTTTAGCATAATTTGCATAGGTTT
>Ga0208824_1002251_pt1 | contig 15179 bp, 11 predicted proteins | sample AD_JPNTR3_MetaG_FD_184447 | JGI IMG/M metagenome (GOLD analysis project Ga0208824, IMG submission 184447) | Active sludge microbial communities of municipal wastewater-treating anaerobic digesters from Japan - AD_JPNTR3_MetaG (SPAdes) (version 2) | ecosystem: Engineered > Bioreactor > Anaerobic...
GCTGCCTCCGCCGATGCCCGCGCCGCCGTCGAGGCCTTCGGCCGTGACGGTGCCGCCGTTGATGACCACCGTGCCGCCGTTGCCGTAGCTGCCTCCGCCGATGCCCGCACACCGGTGGCCGCCCGTCGCCGTCAGCGCGCCCGCCGCATCGCCGGGCGCGTTCGTGATGGAGAGCGTCCGCCCCGCCGCGACCTCAAGACCAGCGCGGAGCATGCCTGAGGCGAGCGAGTTCGCTCCCCTCAGGGAAAGGGAGACGTTGACATTCTCTCCCAGTGCAAAGGCGCACCGGTTACTGCCAGACACCGCGAGCGTCAGGTTTGAGAACGTGACCGTACACGTCACATTCGACGAGACGACGACTTGCACCGCGCCCGCCTCGTTGGTACCGGAAAGCGTAAAGGGCCCCGCCCCGGAGAGCGTGAGCGCGGGCGGGGCATACGACCAGCCCGTGCCGCTGGACGGGACGGCATCGTCGAGGGCGGTGCCGTTGACCGTCACCCCGGCAGGGGCGGCGCCGGCGGTTATCGCGAACAGACCCGCGCAGGCGAGCGCGAGCATGGACCGTTTAACGCAGAAACGCGCAGAGGTCGGTTTCTGGTTTCTGGTTTCAAGTTTCATCCGCAGGGCGGTGTTGTTCATGGCTGACCTTTTTGCTGGATTGAATGCGGCATAAACATCATCCGAGAACCGTTATGGGGATATGATGAAGGAAGGGGGATGATGCAAGGGGAAAACACGATGTAATCGGTTAGTGACAGGGGGCGCAATGGAACCCTGAAACGCATGATCTTCGCACACCCCCGTCACTAGCCGATTACCCAACCGATTACGATTACACTTGCTAAGTACACGCACAAACAATACCATGAAAACGGTTGGGGATGGAGGTGATGGTGGGGTCGGAGGTTATGGGTCGGAGATGGAAAGCAGGGGGGTGTTATGGGGAAAAAAGGTTGGGAGTCGAGGCGTAGCCGACATGTTTCAACGTTTATCGGCGGGGCGATTGTCGGGTCTCTGGCTTTCGGCATTTGGCCGGAGATGTGGAAAAGCTACGGCATTTTAGGCGGCTTTTTCACTGCGGTGGCCGTGATCGGCATCATGTGGTATATGAACCATTGGCTGGGTGTGATCGAGAACCGACCGGGAACGCTGTGGATCGATCAAGGACTGCCGATCGCGGGGGCGGGCGTCGCCTGGGGCGTCGTCCGGTTTTATCCGAATTCGCATTGGGAACAGATTTTCCCAACCCTGATCTGTTGCGTGATCGGCGGATTGCTCGGCGGTTGGGCTGCGCACCACGTCAAAAAGATCGCGCCGGGATGGCGGCAGTCTGATCAAGATCAGGAGGCAGCATCATGGTCGCTTGGCTCTCTACATACAACGCCGCGCTCGACATACAACGCCGCGCTCGGCATGCCGCCGGTGAGTGTGATCACTACGATTTTCGGTGCGTTCTGCGCCAGTTTTGCATTGATCGTCTGCTGGCCCAAACTGGTGCAGAACTTCGGTGCAATTGGCGGGTTTATGGCGGCAGCGTTTCTGGTCGGCACCTTCTGGTTGCTGACCCACAAACTGCCGGGCTTCGGCATTGCGCCGGAGGGAATCCCGCATCCGGATGGCGGATCCAAGCAGTTTGGTTTGATCTATCAGGCATACAGGGGCGCCTGTCCGTGGGTGGATATGGGCATTGCCATCGCGAGCGGATTTTGGTTGGACAGCCTGCTAGGGACGAAAAAGGGAGAACGCGCCGCAGCAGTCAAGGTGAGTGTGCCGCGCGCGTTGTTCGCGCTGGCGGGCGGTATCTTCGGCGGCGCGGTCACAGGGCTCGTTGGCTGGACCGGGGCGAATCTGTTCGGTTACTGAGAGGAGCATCATGCGATATATCCTTGCGCACGATCTTGGGACCAGTGGCAACAAGGCTACGCTCTATTCCGAAGAGGGCGCCATGCTGGCCAGCGCCACGGTTGCGTATGCTATGCACTGTTTCAACGGGTCATGGGCTGAGCAGGATCCCGAGGAGTGGTGGCAGGCGGTCTGCGACTCCACGCGTGCGCTGCTGGCCAAGGTGTCGATCGATCCCGCTGACATCGCGGTTGTGGCGTTGAGCGGACAGATGATGGGATGCACGCCTGTGGACATCAACGGGCGTGCTTTGCGACCGTCGCTTCTTTATTGCGACCAGCGCGCCACACGCGAAGCCGAGGCACTGCTCTCACGCATCTCGATGGAAGAGTTCTACGGGATTTGCGGGCATCGCGTGAGCGCATCCTACGCGCTCGAAAAACTGATGTGGCTGCGCGACAATGAACCCAAGGTCTTCCGCCAGACCCACATGACGCTCTGCGCCAAGGACTATGTCAACTATCGCCTGACCGGCGTTTTTGCAACGGATCACTCCGACGCTTCCGGCACCAATGCGTTTGACGTGAATGACTTTTCATGGTCGGAACACGTGCTCGCGCTCGCGGACATCGACGTCTGCATGTTCCCCAAGGCTGTGAATGCCGCCACGCTCATCGGCGAAATCACCGATGCGGCGGCTCGCGCCACCGGACTCGTCGCCGGAACGCCGGTGGCGGCTGGCGCTGGCGACGGAAGCGCGGCGGGAGTCGGTGCGGGGAGCGTGCGTCCCGGCTCGGCCTATCTGTGCCTCGGGTCGTCCGCCTGGATCGGGTTGACGGTCGAAAAGCCGATTGTCGACGCTGGGATGAGCACGATGAACTGGGCACATGCCGTGCCTGGGTATCTGCACCCGACCGGTACGACGCAGACGGCGGGATCCAGCTTCAAGTGGATGGCAGAGCAGATCTGCGCTGTGGAGGCATTGCTGGGGAAGACATCGGGGAAGTCCGTTTACGCGCAGATCGATGAGGTCGTCGCCGCTGTGCCGCCGGGCGCCCGCGGTGTGCTCTTTCTGCCCTATCTGCTGGGCGAGCGTACGCCGTGGTGGAATCCCGACGCGCGCGGTGCGTTCATCGGGATGAATCTCGCTTCCACGCGGGCCGACATGATGCGCGCGGTGATGGAGGGTGTCGCTATGAGCCTGGGCCTGATCGCCGACATTTTCCGCGCCCATGTGCCGATCGACAAACTGACCGCGATCGGCGGGGGCGCGCGCAGTGCCGTGTGGCGTCAGATTCTGGCGGACGCCTGCGGTTGTCCTGTCCAGACGCTTACGTCACGCGCCGAGGCGACCTCAATGGGGGCGGCGGTGATCGGCGGCGTGGCATGCGGATTGTTTAAGGATTTTGAAGCCGTGAACCGTTTTGTCGTTGCCGATGAGACCGTGCAGCCGTGCGCGGAACGCGTATCGCTCTACCGTGCCCGTCGCGCCCTGATGGAGCGTGCCTACCACGGCCTCGTCGATGTTTACGCAGAACTGGCTGAAGCGTGCCGCCGCACGCTCTAATATCTCAAAAGGAGACGCTCATGCGCGCTGTGCTCGTAACAAACCCCGGCGATCTGGTTGTCGCCGACATCGCCAGACCCACCCCAGGGCCGTACCAAGCGCTCGTCAAAACCGAGGTCGCGGCGCTTTGCAACTCGACCGACAGTAAATTGATCGACGGACACTTCCCCGGCCTTGACCGCTATCCGCTGGTGCTGGGGCACGAGAATGCCGGCATCGTTTGCGAGGTCGGCCCGAAGGTCCGGTCGTTCAAGCCCGGCGACCGTGTCATCGGCGCGATGGTCTTTAACTTCGAGGAACCTGAACTGGCTTCGGGGTGGGGCGGTTTCTGTGAATACACGCTGGTCCATGATCATGACGCGATGGTGGCGGACGGAGTGGCGGATGCCGAGCACGGTTGGTTTGAGTCGTTTGAAATCCAACGCCGTGTGGACGCTGACATTCCGCCCGAAGAGGCGGCGTTGCTCTGCACATGGCGCGAAGTATATGGCGGGATCGGCGACTTCAACCTGACGCCCAAGGACAAGGTTTTGATCTTCGGCGCGGGGCCGGTGGGGCTGAGTTTTGTCCGGTTCTGCAAGCTGTTGGGGATGCGCTGGGTGGGGCTGGTTGATCCGTTGCAACACAAACGTGAGCGCGCACGGGCGATGGGGGCGGATGCGGTGTTCGCTCCGGACGAATTTAAGGCCGAGGCCGCGAAACTGGCCGGTTCGCTCGACGCTGTCATCGATGCCGTGGGGAACGAGGAGATCATCAATGGCGCGCTCCCGTTGATCCGGTTGGGCGGTACGATCGGCGTTTACGGTGTGCTCGCCGCGCCGGCCTTGACGCTGTGCAAAGCCAGCGGCCCCTACAATTTCAATCTGATCGTGCATCAGTGGCCGACCCGCTGGCGTGAACGCGAAGCTCAGGAGCCGTTGTGCCGATGGATACGCGAGGGACAACTCAAGGCCTCGCAGTTTGTCACCCATACCTTCCCGGTGGAACAGATCCGCGAGGCGTTCGAGGCGGTCCGCTCGGGTGAGGTCGTCAAGTGCCTGATCACTTTTTAACGGGACACGAGAGCGATATGCGAGATACGAACAACATGCAAGAGGCGGCAGGATGTGCCCCCATCACGGTGGATGCACTGACACCGGAAACCTTCGCCGCCATGATCGACCACACGTTTCTAAAGCCGTTCGGCAAACCTGCCGACATCGAGCGCCTGTGCGACGAGGCGAGGCGCTACGGTTTCGCGATGGTTGCCGTCAACCCGGCCGAGACGGCACGTTGCGTCGACCTGTTGCGCGGCTCGGGAGTGCGTACGGGCGCGGCGATCGGGTTCCCCTTGGGACAGAACACCAGCGAGACCAAAGCTTTTGAAATACGCGATGCAATCGCCAAGGGCGCGGGGGAAATCGACATGGTGATCAATCTCCGTGCGTTGCAAAGCGGCGACTATGAACTTGTGCAGGCCGAACTCGATGATCTTGCGGCTGTATGCCGTGCTTCGGGCGTGATCTCCAAGGTGATTCTGGAGACCTGCTACCTGAACGATGACGAGAAGCGGAGTGTCTGCCGCATGGCGTGCGCGGCGGGGGTGGACTTTGTCAAGACCTCGACCGGCTTCGGCACGGGCGGCGCGACGGTTGCGGATATCCTGCTGATGCGTGAGGCCGTGGGGCCGGCGATGGGTATCAAGGCCTCCGGTGGTGTGCGGACATTGAATGCCGCGCTGTCGATGATCCGTGCCGGAGCGACGCGCATCGGGACAAGTAGCGGCGTCGCGCTTGTGGAAGAGTTGCGAACAAGGCTGGCCGGAGAAGGTGCTGAAGCACTTTCTCTGTGACAGTCGCCCAGCGGACAAAGAAGGTCCGGCTGTCCAGAAGCGGGCTTGTGTTGTGGCTGGAGTAACGGGTGCGCAAAATGATCGGGATGTCGGGAAAACGGTGGTGGTTCGCAAGAATCGGTCGGGCAGGGGGCATGGCGTTCGCTGTGCTCGCCGCCGTCGGGATGGTTGCAGTTCAGACGGCGCGAGCGGAACCCGGCCCCTCCGCCGTCTTTCACGGACGCACCGATGCGCGCGTGCGCTTCACGGGCGACTGGATGCCCGTGGTTGCGCCTGACAAGACGCTCGGACGATACGCCGAACGTAGCGATGCGAAGGGCGCGTCGGTGGAACTGGACTTCTGTGGCACGACGGTAGGTCTTGTTCATCAGGCTGGCGGCTTGGGGTGGGAGTGGGGCGTCATCTTGCCCGAGACCGGTCGCGCGTTGGGACTTGCGGAGGTGCGGATCGATGGTGGGGCGCCCGTTGTGATCGACACCAGTCGCGGTGGTCGCACGCTGCTGGCCAAGGGGTTGCCCGCAGGCCGGCATCGCGTCACCGTGACCAACCTGGGCGCTTCGCGTGATCCCGGCGGCAGCGGAACGATTGTGGTGAAAGGCTTTTGGGTCGATGCCGAAGAGATTCCCGACGACACCGTTCGGCGCGCGTGGCTCGTGGCGGATGCCGTTCGCGGGGGCGAAGGCTGGCGCGCGCGTGCGGCTGAATTGGCCGCGGCTGTGAAAACAGCGGACGACCTCAAGCGTCTGGAAGGTCTCGCCGCTGCGTCGCGCGAGATGGAGGCGGCGGCAGAAAAGCTGCGGCGGCTGACGGCTGAACCGCCGATGTCGCCCATGGTCGAACGTGAACGCCGCTACTGGACGCCGAACCGCGACACCCAAGCCTATCTGGCGCGTCTGGCGGCGTTGCGCAAGGAGGCCGACGCGCCGCTGGCGAAGGCGGATGCCTTCCGGTATGACGAGGCGAACCGCGCGGCATTTACCGACGTGATGACGGAGCTGCAGCGCTGCGCCGAGCGGATCGACGCCTTCTTTCAGAAGGAGGTCCGCCAGTTGCCGCCCATCCTCTTCTTCACCGGCGCGCCTCTCAGGTCCGGCGCGGCACCCAACCACATCTGGCAGAGCCAGCCGCTGAACAACGCGTGGGGGTGCAGCATTCGCACGTGGGAGCCCGCGCATCCCGACCGGCCGGCCAAAGTCCTCTTCGAAGAAGCCAACTCGGCAATCTTCGACTTGAACCTTTCGTACGACGCTCGGACGGTGTTCTTCTCCATGCGCCGCGACCGGGCGCAGTGCTGGCAGATCTACGAGATGAACGTAGACGGTACGGGGTTGCGTCAGATTACCTCCGGCCCGCATTACAACGTCTCGCCCGTGCCCCTGCCGGATGGGCGCTTGGCCTTCATCTCCAGCCGTACGCCGGGAACCCACACGGTCTGTCAGTCCGGCCCCTCAACCCATGTGTATGTGATGAACCGCGACGGGGCGGACGTGCGGAGACTCAGTGCCAACACGCTTTCGGATTTCGGTCTGGATATCATGGCGGATGGGCGCCTGCTTTTCACGCGTTGGGAGTATGTGGATGTCACCCTCACCTACAGGCAGAGCCTGTGGACTCAGCGGCCGGACGGGTGTCAGCTCCTGCTCTGGTTCGGCAACACCATTCTCGATCCGGCCACGTTTTGGCAGGCGCGGGAGATACCGGGGCGCTATGCGGCGGTCTGTACCTTCACCTCGCACCATCACACGCCCCACGGTGCGATCGGGCTGGTCTCCAATCGCAACGGACCGGAGGCGCCGCGCGGCACGGGCTTCCGCTGGATCACGCGGGAGTTTCCGGCGAACCTTGATCTGGACACCTTCTGGGCCTACCGCGATCCGTACCCGGTTTACGAGAACCGTTATCTGATCTCCTATGGCGGCGGTGGCCCTCAGCGTTTCCGTATCTATCTGCTCGATGATATGGATAACCAAGCCCCGATCTATGAAGACCCCGCCACGAGCTGCTTCGCCCCGCAGCCGTTGCGTCCCCGGCCGGTGCCGACGAGGCTGGAGACGACCTACGCCGCGAACCCCGCCGTTTTCCCGCTGCCGGCTGCGCCGCCCGGCCAGCCCACAGCGACGAACGTACCGCTCGGGCGGCTCATGCTCACGGATGTTTACCAAGGTATGGGGCCGGAAGTCGCGCGCGGGCAGGTGACTTCCATCCGCATCATGGAGCAGATGCCCAAGACTGTGGATCGGACGTGGAACTTCGTCATGGATCAAGGGCCGCTGATGAGCGCCTCGACCTACTACGCCAAACGCGTGTGGGGATATGCTCCGGTGGAGGCCGACGGCTCCGCGTACTTTGAGGCGCCGGCGCTGAAAGAACTCTACTTGCAGGCGTGCGACGCCGAAGGACGCGAAGTGCGGCGCATGACCTCGGTGCTGCAACTCATGCCCGGCGAAACGCTGAGCTGCGTCGGGTGCCACGAGAGCCGTCAGTCTGTCGCCGCGGCATCCAACACCGTGCCGCTGGCGACTCAGCGCGCCCCCACGCCGCTCACGCTGCCCGAGTGGGGCAATGCCGGCGTGCTGGATTACAACCGCGTGGTGCAGCCCGTGCTGGATCGCCACTGCGTGAAGTGCCACCAAGGGACCGACCCGCCCAAGGGCGTGTTGCTGACCGGCGATTTCACACGCTTTTTCAACATGTCCTACGACCATCTGGTGACCCGCACTCGTTCCGAAGAGGCTTCCCGCGCTCACTACACCGGACGCGCCGCAGAGAAACCGATGGTGCAGAGCCTCCATTTGCTGTACGGCATCGTCAAGCCCTTCGCACCCTTCGGCAGCGGTTCCTTCGTCAGCCGCCTGCCGGAGTTTCTGCAGAAGGCGCACTGCCAGACCAATATTCCGGCTGCGGATCGCCGCCGGATTTATGAGTGGATCGACGCGATGATCCCTTACTACCCCACCTCCGACTACGCCCGCATGGAAGCCAAGTCCAATCGCGACAAATGGGCGCATCCCGACCGTAAGGAACTGCTGCCCTGGTTCACGGAGCGCTTTGCGCCGGTCTACAACCGCCGCTGCGCCGCCTGCCACGGCGAAGCGAAAGGCGATCTGGGGCTTGCGAACCCGCAACAGTGGTCATGGCTCAATCTGACCCGGCCCGCATGGAGTCCGGCACTCAACGCGCATCTCGCCAAGAGCGCGGGCGGACGCGGCATCTCCGCAAAGGATTTCATGTTTCGCGATTCGAACGATCCCGACTATCAGGCAATGCTCGCCGCGATCACAGAGGGCGGTAAAAAGGCCTACGAAGTTCCCGAAGCGGACATGCCCGGTTTCATCAACCGCTCACAACACCGCGCCTTCGTCTACCGGCCGGTCGCCGTAAAGCTGGACACCCTTGCCGGGCGCGGACGGAAAACCGCCTCGCATTGCTGCGGCAGCGACAGTGTGGAAGCGATGACCGACGGTATTGTTCCGGCGAAGTCCTGCGACAATCTCCCCCGTTTTTCATGGTATCCCCGCAAGGGCAGTGTCGAGTGGGTACAGGTCGATTTCCCGGCTCCCGCGCCCGTGTCCAAGGTAAGCGTGTTCTGGTTTTCCGATCGTCCCACAGGCGGCGGGTGCGACACGCCGCAATCCTGGCGACTGCTTTACCGTCACGATAACGAGTGGCGTCCGGTTGAGCAGCCTTCCGGTTTCGATGTGGCGTCCGACCGTTTCAATGACGGCATCTTCACGCGCGTCACCACCACCGCCCTCCGCATCGAAGCCCAGCTTAAAAAAGACTGGTCCGGCGGCATCAGCGAATGGCGCGTGGAATAAGCGCGCTTGGGGTTCTGGTCGCAAGTTTCATTCTTTAACGCAGAGGCGCAGAGACGCAGAGGTTTTTTTGAGGGCAGGGCTGGCCGCAAGTCGCGGGTCACGAGTCAACCTCTCTTGTTGCGACCACGCAGTGGTTCGCAACCGTGAGAGTAAAAACGGCGCCGTGCCTTTTCGAGTGTTTGTTTTCGTGGTCGCAACATTCGATCCCGATAGCGATCCCGATTTGGATGAAACCGTGAAACCTTGAAACCAAAGAGAGTTGAAGGCTCAACTGCTTTTTTTTAGGATCAAGGGTTGTGAAACGTTTTCGCAGTGTGGTAATGTGTTGCCGTGGCAAGGCAACCGAGGCAGCAACGGAAGGATGGCGGTTCGGCTGAAAACCAACGGGCCTTGTATCGGACGACGGCGCGCGTATTGAGGTTGCTGGGAAAACGAAATGTCTAATGTCAAACTACGACCCCGATAACACGCAAGAAAACCAAGAAATGATGATAACTGGGGCAACCATCATGTCCTTCTGTATCTCATTAGTTTAGCATCAATCGCTTTTTTAGTTACGCATTTTGTCCGCGATATGCGCGCTTTCTTTTCTGGTCGGGATGTCAATTTCTACGACTATTTTAGTGCTTTCTGTATAGGGTCTTCAATAATGTGCGGACGACTCCTGCGGTTGCGTCGAAACCGCTTTAAGGATCAACGCAAGGCAACTGAGACCTATGAAATTTAAGGGTTGGTCCGCCCGTTATCAGTGCTTCCCTTGTTTGGTTCCAGCAATCCCAGATAGTCTCTTCTCGCGTACAGAATACGGATAACAACGATCTCCTTCCCCTCCATGCGATAGAAAACGAGATAGTTCTTGCACTGGATGAAGCGGTAGCCCTTCAGCACAGGGATGTCGGTTCGCAAGCGTGCACCCGTCTGTGGCATGGAGGCGAGTGTGCCAAGCTTCTCAAAGACAAGCGCGACAAGATCTGTTGCGGCTTGCGGATTGAACAGGTCTTCGGAAATGTACCGCTTAATCTCCTTCAAATCCGAAATCGCCTGTGGAGAGAACCGAACGTCGGACATGGCTAGCCCTCAAGTTCCTCCATTGCGGAATCCATCGAAACCCATCCATGTTTCCGAGCGGATTCCTCGCCTTCCGCCAGAGCCGACATGAGTTCCAGTTCGGCACGCAACCGTTCGTATGCACGAATATCAACGATCGCAAAACGCCCGTGCCCGTTCTTTGTTAAGAAAACCGGTTTATCCGCCGTCACTTCACGTAAAACGTTGTTGTAATTTCTGAGTTCGGAAACTGGCTTTATGGTCGGCATGACACCCCTCCTCTCTTCTTGAAACAGACTGTAGCATAATTCTTCGAGGAATACAACGGCGGAGTATCGTCCGGCGTGTTTTGACATGAGGCAATCAAGGGTTGTGAAAATTTTGGCGGTGACAAGAGTCGCGCTGTGCGCGGGTCGCGGCACCGCTTTTGCATGCCGCCTTGCCGCCGCAGCCATGCTCAAAAAGCGGCGTCGCGCGGAATACCGCTTGCCGCCGTCTCCAGATCTGTTTGCCAGGCTTGTGAGTGAAGCATTTCAACCCCCCGTGGCATGGGCGTCCCGCCCATGAAACACGGGCAAGATGCCCGTGCCACACCCTTTGTGACGGGCAACGCGGCTCATGTTAGGAACAGAAGAAACCGTTCAACAATTTGTTAGGTGGCAAAAGATGAAAACGGAATTTCACACATTTTTGATCGCGATGTTGTTACTTACATGTGGCTGCTTCGAGCAGGCAGAAGTCACAACTGGACAAACTGACAGCGACCGCATTGCTGATATCAACCATGTCGCGTCAATTATGGAGGAATATAAAGGGCTGTATGGCAAGTATCCCCTTTATGAGGCATGGGAAAATGGTCGGTATCAGCCCACCGTCTATATCCGCATAACCGATCACGCTCTTTCAGATGATGAACGATTTATGCCCGGAGTAACTTGTACGAGTCTGACGAAAGCGTTCTTTGAGGACTATTTGTCAAAGCATTTACACCGAACGATCAAATTGCCCGTTGATGAAAGGCCCTTGAATGTGTCAGAAGGATATCAATTTGTTTTTGACGGGAAAGATTATTTCATCTCATGCACCCTCGAAAAGGCTACCGACAGAACTCGCCGACTTGCGCATGGCGTTCACAAATATCAACTGTCATCCACGTCGATTCCTGATCGGAAAATATTCAAAATCAAAAAGAAAACTAACCAAGCATTGTGCTCGCGAGGATACTCACCCCCCAAAAAACCTCTGCGTCTCCGCGCACATCCCCGTCACTTGCCTACAACTTGAGCGTTAAACCTAAAAAGAGCAGTTGAACCTTCAACTCTCTTTGGTTTCTGGTTTCATGGTTTCATGGTTTCATGGTTTCATCCAAATCGGGATCGGGATCGCTATCGGGATCGATTGTTTAACCACGGAACACACCGAACACACGGAAAGGCATGGCTCTGTTTCCGTGTATTTAGTGTGTTCCGTGGTTCCAATCAGAAATTGCGTTCTGCACCAAATAGGTGCGGCGCGAATCTCAACGAAAGCCAATGTTTACGGGGCTTTGCTCAAAATCTGCATGCTCAACTGCTCTTTTTAAAAGTTGGGCGTTGAGCGTTAAACGCTCGGATTTTTTATCCACAGATGGACGCAGATTTTTTGGGGGACAGGGATTTCCAAATCGCTATCGGGATCGCTATCGAATCAAAATCGAAATCGCCCGTCGCAAGTCGCGGGTCGCGAGTCAACTCTTATTGCGACCACACAGTGGGCGCAATGATGAGTGTAAAAGCATTGCTCTGTTGTTTCACGCGAAGGTTGGAGGGCGAGTGTCCCCACGAGCCGCCTTCCGCTGTGCGGAAGGATGGGAGGGACGAGCGTCGCTCGTCTGCGGGCAAGCAGACGCTTGTCCCTCCCGGCGCTTCGCAAGCCCGATGGCAAGAGCTGGAGGGCGGCATCGGGGTGGCGCACAAAGACGGAAAACTTTGTGGCCTTCGTGGCCTTTGTGTGAGATTTAATTGGCCCGCATTACCTCTTACCTCTTACCCATTACCTATTACTTGATTCAGATAGGCATTCTCAAGGTTGTCGCCGCGTGTGATGGTGGAGACATCGCATTGGGCGAGTAGCGCGGGGAGCAGGATGCGGTTGATGGCCTCGGCGGTGAAACGGCGCGAGTCGTAACGGCAGGTTAGATCGGAAGTCTCCGCATTGAACGAGAAGGTGGCATCCGACACGGCGGCGGTAAGCGCGGCGTAGTCGGCGGGTTCGCGTGTGACGCGATAGACGAGTGTACTGTTCTTGCCGACCACTTCCTCCAGCGTGGTGTTGCGTACGGTGCGTCCCTTTTCGATAAATGCCACGCGGTCACACATGGCTTCGATGTCGTTCAGGTTGTGCGAACTGATCACAAGCGTCTGACGTCCGCGTCGGCGCGTGAGGAAGGTGCGCATGTGGGCGGCTTCGCGCGGGTCGAGTCCGCTGAGCGGTTCGTCGAGCAGCACGAGTTCTGGGGAACCGATGAAGCACTGGGCGATCATGACCCGTTTGCGCATACCGTGCGAGAGCGATCGCACGGTGGCGGTCAGGCGGTCTCCCAGATGCACCTCGCGCAGCATCTCGGTCGCGGCACGTTTGGCTTCGCGGCGTGTGAGCCGCTGCAACAGGCCATAGTGCGTGAGCAGATCGATCGGCCGACTCTCCAGAGGCAGTTCGGAATCTTGCGGTAACAGCGTGATGCGCCCGCTGTGAAGAGCGGGATCGAAGGGGCCGCAGCCCAGCAGATTGATGGTGCCACTGTGCAGGTGAAGCAGCCCGGCGATGGACATCATCCATGTCGTTTTGCCTGCGCCGTTGGGGCCGATCAATCCCAGCACGGCGTAACGTGGCACGGCAAGGGTCAGGCCGTCCAGTGCGCGGCGCGCGCCATACCGTTTGACCAATTCGGTTGATTCAATCGCGTAGTCCATGATTAAACGTCGCGGGTGCGGAAAAAGGCATAGCCGGTGAACAGATAACAGAATCCAAGGGTGATGAGGGTGGCCGAGCCCGCAATCAACGGGGCGGGAGCGTTCCGCCACAGCAACATCTTGTGTGCGTCGGGCAGCAGTTGGCCGAGGTGCGGCAGGTAGGCACGCCAGCCGGTGTCGGTGGTGAAGTGGCGGATCAGGATGGAGAGGACGAAACAGGCCGTGATGGCGAGAATGCCCATCACCGTCGCCTTGCTGGATGAGCGCGTAAGGTGCGACAATCCCATAGCCAAGCCTAAGTAGGGGATGGAGTAAACCCACGCGCGCAACGACCACTGAACCATGTTGAAGAAGAGGTCGGGCGTGCCGGAACCGGCCAATCGGATCTTGGCGACGATATAGGCACTGGTTCCACTTAGGAGAAGTGCCAGGCCGATCATGAACATTTGTCCGATGAATTTGCCGATCGACCAACTGGCGCGCGACGTGCGGAAAAACACGTAGCGCACCGAGCCTGACCCGATCTCCTCTGCGATACGGTTGCTGGCGACCAGCACAACCAACAATGGCGTGTAAAAAAAGGCGAACCAAGCGTAGATTAACTCTATCGGATGTTTGCCGGTGATGTCGCGCAGAACCAGATCGTTCCGCGTCATCTGTTTCATCATGCGCTGGAACGGTTTGGATTTCCAGAGGGCGGTTGACACCACGCCAGCCTGTTCCGAGGCCGGAAGCTTCAAGGCTGTGGCAAGTTCGGATTCCAGCCTGTGCAGCAGATTGATCGACCAGTGCATGTTGCAGACGGCGGCCGCCAGATAGAGCAGCAAGACCACCAAGGCGCGTCGGCTGCGCAGGGCGTCGAACCACTCGTAACAAGCAATATGCCACGTTTGGACCAGCGTACTCAACGAGGCCCCCTTGAGTAACGGCGGCGACCGCTGGAGCCGGGCGCGTTTTCGAGTTTGTGTTGGACTGCGATCAAAGGTTCGGCTACAGCCGGATCGATGAAGTCCGTGATTTCGAGTTGGGACGCCTCGCCGCGCAACTCGTCCGGCACGATCACGGCGAGGTCGTCATAGGTACGCACGAGCGAGGTGGTCATCTCATTGAAAAACCGGACACCGAGTTCCGGCGTCATCTCTTCGCCCAAGGCCAGGGTGTCGGCAAGTCCTTGCATGGTAGCCTGCAACTCTGCGTTCATGGCGTCGATCGAAGCATCGAACAGTGCCGTGGCCTCCGCATCCAGCTTGAGGCGGTTGAGCCATTGTGAGCGCGCGATCTGCACGCGGGTGGCCCACAGTTCCTTGGCCTCCTCAATGCGTGCTTGCAGATCTTCCGGCGACGTCCTGCGAATCTCTTCGTTTTCCGCGTCTGGAGGCGGAGGCGTATTCGTGGCGGTCGCAGGGGTGGGGGTATCCGTTGTTGCCTGCGCGACGTGCGTTGTTGGTGCGGATGTCGTCACATCCGTGTCGCGGACGGCTGGTGCCGGTTTACGGTCGGGGCCGGGAACATGGGTAGCCCGTTCGGGGATTTGAACCATGCGGGTGATCGCGTCGAAGCGAGAATCCTTCTCACGGCTCGATGTTTTCGTTTTGAGGTCATCCATCTCCCGCCGGAGCATCCGCAGTTCCTCTCGCGGCGCCCACCCGCCGATCAGGATGCCGATCAACACGGCGAAAGGCAACAGCAGAAAAGATTTCATGATCATGAAGCATATCACGCGGCGGTTTGCAACGACGAGTGTAAAAGCGGTTGGAATGTCATTTTTGGAGGGCGAGTGTCCTCACGAGCCGCCTTCCGCTGTGCGGAAGGATGGTCTCAGGTTTCATTGCGGAGCGCCGGGAGGGACGAGCGTTGCTCGTCCGGGCGGCGTTTTACGCCGCCACACGGGCAAGATGCCCGTGCCACATCTAGTCACCCGTCTCGCGGAGCACTGGGAGGGGCAAGCGTCTGCTTGCCCGCGGACGAGCAGACGCTCGTCCCTCCCCAGCGGCGGTCACGCCGCCACCCCGTAAAAAAATCTCTGCGCCTCCGCGTCTCTGCGTTAAAAAACCGACGAAGTGTAGGGACTAAGTGTTGCTCTGCTTTTTCGCCGCTGCATAAGCCATTCATCCGTCTCGCGG
>Ga0208824_1002254_pt1 | contig 15167 bp, 11 predicted proteins | sample AD_JPNTR3_MetaG_FD_184447 | JGI IMG/M metagenome (GOLD analysis project Ga0208824, IMG submission 184447) | Active sludge microbial communities of municipal wastewater-treating anaerobic digesters from Japan - AD_JPNTR3_MetaG (SPAdes) (version 2) | ecosystem: Engineered > Bioreactor > Anaerobic...
CTGACACCATTTTTGCGTATATCGGTTAGCAAATCTTTTTTTTGAATCCGAGTGTGCTTTGCAGGAAGTAATGTTGCGCATACAACATAGTATGACTCTAAATATTCCTGCAATATTCTTCCAAAAAATCTAAGCTTTGCATCCTTTTCACGATCCGTATTAATCGTTATTTCTTTTTGAGTGACTGTAGCAAAACCAGTCATCTGCATGTATGTAACAACACTCTGTATTGATTGCATAACATCATCAAGCATATCCTCTGAATAAATGAATTCTTTCATGAACAGATCACGAATATATACATATTCGCTTCTAAATGAATCAAAAGAAGATTGCCCATTTTTATGTAAAACCCGCAAAGCTAATGATGAAAATGTCAGTGGCAAAAAGTAATGAACAATTGAATTTTTGTAAAAAATCATTCTTGGCCTGTTTTCTTCCGGGAGCACATACATATCGGGCATGGCTTCTAACTTTTTACCTTCTCCAACTATTTTTAATGTCTCTAAAATTTTGTCTTCTTTAAACGATTGAATAACATAATCAATGATCTCATCAAAATATGATTTATCTTTTAATGACTCTGACATTGAATAATTTTTATATTCACAGTAATCGTATAATGACTCAAAGTTAGCTTTAACCATATCACGTGAAAATCCTTTCACCGATGACATGAGGATGGCAGTAGTTGTTAATGAAAACGGTGTGATAGTTACAACATCATTAATTCTTCGGACAATATTCATGGCAACTGCTTCAGTAATATTGACAGGGTTAAGCTTTTCTTTAAGTTCCTTTAAAGTAAATGTTTTATTAAAATTTATATACACCATACCATATTTACGGTTAAGCAACTTGCTGCTTTGCATCAGGCTTACCACCGATTCTTTTTCCTTTTCTTTCCCTTTGAGTTCCTGAACATAGCTTGATTCTTCAAGGATACGGTCATAATTGATTGAAATCGGAACAAAAACAACATCGGTATTATACCCTTCATCAATAGCTTCGGTAATATAGCTTAAAAAACCCAGCTTGGGAAATGTTATTTTGCCTGTCCGGGAACGTCCACCTTCAATAAAAAACTCAACAGTATATCCCTCTGAAATGATTGTTTTTATATATTGCTTAAAAATAGTTGGGTATAATCTTAAACCCTTGAAAGTGCGGCGCATAAAAAACGCACCCGAATGCCTGAAAATAGTACCCATAGGGAAAAACGACAGGTTTACCCCTGCCGCAATATGCGGCGGGCACATCTTGTTTTTATAAAATACATATGAAAGTAATAAATAATCTAAATGGCTTTTATGACAGGGGGTAAGCACCAGTGGACCATTTGACGCAGCCTGACGTATTTCCTCTATGGCTTTAGCATCGTACCGTATACCATCAAATATCTTTCGGAACATCCAGTCTAAGGCAATCTCAAATAAGCGAATGTAGATAATTGAAAAGTTAGCAGCTATTTCTTTAAAATATTTATAGGCATCTCTGCGTAACTTTGCTTCAGAAATATTTGCTTCAGCAACAAGACGTTTTATCTCATTTTCAACATTTGGATGATATAACACTCTTTCCATCATTTCGTGCTGAGATTTTAAAACAGGCCCCAGTATGGTGCGCTTTTCATGATAATAGTCATCGAGAAGTTTATTTCTGAGCATTACCGCCAATTGACGCGTATCATCAACTTTAGCTTTTTCAATGACTTCTTTAAGATTAACAGGGCTGGCGATACGTACAAACGGTGGTGTTGCACTTTTCATAATGGATAGCCATGCAAAAAGCAATGTTTTATCTCCTGTTGCCATTGAGCTTATAATTGAATATAATGGCCCTAATGGACTGCCCGAACGTTCAGGATTACGATTCCAGAATATCATCTGTGGTAATAAAAATATTGGTTCATCTATCCTTTTCTGAACATCTATTAAATAACGCAATGAATCATATTTTACCTGAGTATATCGTTTAAGGAAATATTGCTTTGACAAAAGAGAAAAAAGGATGCTTTTATTGTCCCTTATTAAACTTTCTACATAATCAGTATCCAGAACATATTCATATTGTTTTCTTAATATTGTAGAAGAAAAATATTGCCACAACCTTCGTGCAATATATCCCATATCCTGAAACCAGAAAGGATTATACTCCAATGCAAAAACCGGAAGCGGATATTTATTCCTTTTTAATATATTGTACAATATAAGTAAAGAAAGGTTTGAACTCTGGAAGGAAGCATACACTACATGCCCTCTTGACATACATTGTTCAATACGTGATTTACTTTCATCATCAAAATCAACAGTGGTAAAAAGAACCAGCGCTAATTTTTCTACTACCGGATTAAGGTGCTCGTAAATTAATCCATCATATATACCCGATGTGATAATACCATCACGATTTTTTTTCATAACAATCTCTCCTGACAAATGAAGGCTATGTTCTATCATAGCCATTTTTATATTTTAGTATTTTATCAATAAATTAAAATTTGTGATTAACCTTACTACATTGACAACACTAAACATACTATATTTAATGTTTATGTATTATTAACCACTTTATTATACGGATAGTATTATAAATCATACATATTTGATTGCAAGTATTTTTTTTAAGATTACTGGACGGCAAACATAAACAATATTTCATAAACATTATACTTTTACTGTTTCATAACTATTTATGAAAGTAAGTTTCAGACAATTTATTCAAAATAATTATTGATAATCAAAAAAATGTTTGCAATATTCATTTAGTTTTGAGTATAGTAGCCCGAAGCTACCATAACAAATTGTAATGTTTTATAAAAATGAACAGAAAGGAAACCGGGATTTTCCTTGATTGAATTGTATATCATACATTATGTTTTTTAATTAAATTTTTTTTATATTGTTGTTATGTTGCTACATTAATATACAAACTATTAATTGTTCATGGATACGGGATGTAGCGCAGTCCGGTTAGCGCGCTTCGTTCGGGACGAAGAGGCCGGGAGTTCAAATCTCCCCATCCCGAAGACTGTAATATCGTTTTCAGAGGATTACATGCTGCATTCAAAGATGACCTTGTTAAAAGCTAAATATCCTACTATTAAAGAAATACGCAAGTCAATTATTGATGATATAATGAACCAGCTAACCATCAATAAGATTCATGTCGCATTAGATAATCTTGAATTATATCTTATTATTGATGAAGCCATTACCAATGCAATGGAGCATGGCAATACATGGGATAACAATAAATATGTCCATGTTGCGGTACAGGCAGATGAAAAGCAACTCTATGTTACTATCACTGATGAGGGAAAAGGGTTTAAACATCCTGATTCACATGATACATCAATTTTACAACCACGAGGTAGGGGTATCTTCATCATGAAACAATTTGCAAAAATTGTATGGAATAAAAAAGGCAACAGCATCACCATGGCAATCCCAACAGTATCACGGTAAATCAATAACATAACTATCCCATAATATCATGAAGCGCTACGGCACAACTCCCAACAGATTATCAAATGCTACACAAAAAAGGGTAGTATACACTGGTAATAATATTAAACGTATTGGTATAATAATAGCTATGGCGATAGTTATGGTAATTGTTGCAACAGCTATAATAAGGGATTGTAATCAACAAAAAAATGTCTCAGCCATTAAATCAGCAAATATTGAACCAACTGTAAAAAAACATGACAATAAAAGAAAGCAAACTACTCACAAAAATGCAGCAATACCGTATGAAGCACCTCGCGACAGCAGCCCTCCTCAGACCAATTTAAATATCATTACCGATTAAATTTGTTAAAGTATTACTTTTACAGTAACTATCAAAACAATAAAGAAACACGGTACAGCAATTTTTGAAATGCAAATGATATTCGGGCACTCATCCCAACAATAAGAACAATTGCCAGTAATCCGACACTGTAAATTGCTGTAATTAATTGCCTGTCTTTGATCATAACATAAAGATTGTCAGCATAATGCATAAGCGGCGATGTATGTGCTGATTTAACCATTAATTCCCTGTAGCATGGTTTAGTCCACCGGTATACCCTTTCCCCATTCTGATAATCACTATACCGCATGCGTGCTGCTATAACATATTTGCCGGGCTTCACATTTGTCAATGTAACCTCACCTCTGGCATGCGAAACAAAAAATGGCGGCACCTCTTTGCTTTGTGCCACAATCACTGAAAAACCATCAACTGCTTGAGTCGGTATATGATGAGGTACCAATTGAAATCGGTAAAATTGAGTTGCATATATTTCTTGAAACGGTATATTGATTGCTACTGATGGGTATATTTTTTGAGCAACCAGATTTTCTATGGGTTTTTGCTCGGGCTGGACAATTCCTTTTGCAAGCTTTTCATAATATTCAGCATCTACTTTTTCAACATTACCAATAACTATCTCATAGGTTGCGATCCTCCCTTTCATATTGGTTTTATCGATAGGACGCAAACTGAAAAAATATCTACCCTGTGGTAAATTGTTAAACCCAACGGTATTGGCTGTGGTAAAATCTGAAGGTTCTTTAATTGCATCTTTTGCAATTGAATAGTAAAAACCTTTTAATCTTTCATCTTCATCAATTGTCCACTGTAATACAGGAGAGGGATTGTTTACCTGAGTACCTTCCGGGTGAGTGGGAGAGCTTACCGTTGGCATTGGCAATGGTGTACTGCTTACCATAAGCGGATAATGAATTGTTCGACTATAATTGCCTGCCCTATCAATAGCCCTGATGTGAAAATAGGTGATTCCATCTTTTAAATCAGTAACTATGTATTTGTGTATGGGACCTTCAATATTTTGTACAGCTGGATCAAATGATGGAAGTTCATTATAAATAACAGCATATCCTGAAATACCTGATTCATCTACCGGTGGCACCCATTCCAATATTGCCGTTGTGCTGCGTGTCCACCTGCCCTCCGGATGAGTAACCGAATATATCCTGGGCGGCAATACTGATATATCCGAAAATTTTGCAATCAGCCTTCCATTGCTGTTCCAGAATAATAAGATGCGTTGTCCACTCAAGACCGGAAATTGATCATTAGAGTTAACATTGGGATCGGATATTCTTACTTCACTGGTAAATGTGTTGTCAATAAGTGAAAATTTTTTGGCAAAAACAGCTTCATAACGCTCTCGTGCATCATACCATGCTATGAGTAAATCATCGTTAGATGCAGCAACAACTCGTGGCTGGAAACAATTAACGTTTACAGTTGTAACATTAAAAGGTTGAGTTTCCCAATTTTTTCCTTTATCAAATCCACGGAGCAACTTTATGCCCCACTGACGATTTTCATTGTTTTGATATACACAATAAATAACATCATTATGTAAAATGATTGAAGGTGATGAATCATTAGCAGGACTTGTTGTGATTTTTTTTGGGTTAGAAAAACTTTTCCCGTTATTAGTAGAATATAAAAAGAATAAATCATCTGACAGCAAACCACCACTGAGTGTTTTACCCTGCATTACAATATATATTGCATTATTACTGAAAGAGATAGCAGGGAAAAAGATCCCTCTATATTCAGATGAAATATCAGTTATAGCAACCAATTGCGAAAAATTTAACTCATCGACAGAATATGCGTGATACAGTGTTACACGTCCTTTTACTGTACCATGAAAAAACAGATGTAATCCGCCTGAAGCATCATAATAAACCTGAGAAAGCATGGACTGATCTGATATAGATGACAGTGCAACCGGTTTTGTCCATGTAGCACCCAGATCGCTTGATATGGTAAGCATTATGGCACTTCTGTTATTAATAAGATTATGCCATGTACATGCTATATGGCCATTATTTGATATTGCCACATGAGGGCGTATTGCCACTGCTGGATCAATGGTATCTAATTTGTAGGGAGGTAAAAAATCATGTCCTGCATTTAATGATACAGTAATATACACACCGCTTTCGTTCTTTTCGTTACCTTCAAAAGCAGCAACAATTACATTTCCCTTGCTAACCGCATATGGTGATTTAATTTTCAGCGTATAGGGTGTTATGATAACACTTTTTTCCCATCCCACAGGAAATGTAACCACCTCCTGATAGAACAAATAAAAACTGCCATAGATAAGCAAAAATATAATAACACCCCATACGAAATATCGCAGCTTTGGTTTGCGAAATGTTAACTCAAATAAATATGTAAAAAATCGCTTCATACTCCCATTATCGGATATTTAGCCGGTATATTCACCTTTTGCTTTTAGCTTTTCCTTCTCTTCATCTTCAAGTACATTAAATGCTATTTTCCCAACCTTTGTCTGTGGCAATTCATCTCTAAACTCTATCTCACGTGGGCAACTCCATTTTATCAAGTGCTCCCTGCAGTGTTTTATCAATTCCTGTACTAAATCATCACTCTTCTTATCCTTATATTCTGGTTTTAAAACAACAAATGCCTTTACTCTTTCCACCTGTGCTTTATCAGGTACTCCAATAACACATGCCTGATCAACTGCAGGGTGTTGCCGCAAAACATCCTCAACCTGTGTTGGATATACATTAAAACCAGACGATTTTATCATCCTTTTAAGTCGTAACTTAAAGTAGAAGAAGCCATCTTCATCCATTGTGCCAATATCACCTGTATGCAACCATACCAAACCATCATCGTGTTTGCGTAATGTTTTAGCAGTTTCCTCAGGTTGATTGAGATATCCAATCATAACAGCAGGACCATGAATACAAATTTCACCTTCTTCTCCCCATGGAGCCTCCTGAATAGTTCCAGTTTTTACAATCTTTGCCATCATATCAGGAAATGGGATTCCTATGCTGCCCTCCCTGTATTCATTCATCGGCATTGCCATAATAGCAGTTACTGACTCGGTTAATCCATAACCTTCGCGCAATTTAGCATTCCCTCCCTGTTGTGCTACAACTCTTTCAAACTCATCTTTGACAACCCTTGGCAATGTATCTGCACCACTGAATGCAGCTTTTATGCATGACAAATCTGCTGATTGAATAACCTTGCTTTTACTTAATGCTTCAAATAATGTTGGCACACCAATTAAAAAGTTTGGCTTTGTTTTTTTGATCAATTTTGCAATAACAACTGCATCAAATTGAGGCACCAGTATGCTTTTACCACCACCCATAAAGAAAGCATTAACACAAACACCTAAACCAAATCCATGGAATATTGGTAAAATTGCCAGCACTGCATCACCCTCCGACATCCTGCCCCATGCTGCTACCTGCTTTCCTTCGCTGATAAAATTCATATTGGAAAGCATAATGCCTTTGGGCATCCCTGTTGTACCGCCACTATAGAGTATCACAGCCATATCATCAGTTTTCATATTGGATTTTGGAACATCACCTGAAGATTGTTTCATTACATCATTCCACCATACAACACGAGGATCTTGTGGTACCTTTGGTATTTTTCTACCCTTTGTTAGCTTAAATCCCAATGCTTTAAGTGCCGGTAAATAATCAGAAATCTTTGCAAGTATCAATGTTTTACATGGGGTTTTATCCATAATTTCATTAAATGCATTATAGAATGCATCAATCGTTAATGCAAATTTGCTATTGCTGATAGTAAGATAAAATTCTATTTCTTTTGGTGGCGATAGTGGATGAATCATACTGGCAACAGCACCAATCTTATTAACAGCATAAAAACAGATAATCCCCTGAGGCACTGTTGGCATCGAGATAGTTATTGTATCACCTTCTCGTAATCCCAATGCATATAAGCCTCTGGCACACTGGTCAATAAGTTTTGAAAATTCCTTATAGGTAGCAGTATGCCCCATAAAATCCCATGCAATAGCATTGGGTTTACGACTTACCGTATTCATGAGTGCTTCATACATCGTAACTTTTGGATATTCTAAAGTATGAGGTACATCACCATAAAATTTAAGCCATGGCTTTTTTTCGTACATATATAATCTCCTGCAAAAATATAATTATTGCTTTTCGATTCGATCCTGAATCAAGGTTCAGAATGACATGCTACGTTTCCGGGACGACATTCTCAATTTCAGGATGACTATCGCCAATTATTTTCATTCCTTGTTGGTAGCCATAAGCAAGCCATCGTTAACTCCCCTAACAAGAAAAAGATGAGATTCTACCTTCTTTTATTCTTAATAATTTCCATAAATGCTTCAATTCTGGTAAGAATCTGGCTCTCACTGAAATTACGTTCATCAAGCATATCTGCCTCAATAATGAGTGAAGGAATATTACGTTTTTGCTGCACAATACGCTGTATATCATACTGTCCCAGTGAATACGGTTTACAGCTTCGGTTAGAATGCATAACCAGTCCATCGACATCATATTTGTCAACCATACCAATAACTGCATCTGCCATCTGATCCACTCCAATATTAAGATAGATGGCTGTATATCCTTCTATCATGCTCTTCAAAAAATCATTTTCATCCAGATAGTCTAATTGTCTGCACCACGCTGTTGTATAGGTATCCGCAACAAGGCAGGCATCATGCGATGCAAAGGTTTCCGAGAGCCATTTCGTTTTATACCATACAGGCAGATTATCCCACAATAGGCGGTATTTTTCATTGGGTATTGCACTGATACCATGAGCATTGCGCTCCTTCATCTCCTGTAAAAGTTCAGTATAGTAATCCACTGCTATTTGTGTGCCGCGTAATGTAACAATAAGAGCCAGATGGAAGAAGGCGTCAAATGCACTCATGGGTGCAGGTTTGTGCATGGTTGTATCAAGTACCGCCTGCCATAACCGTTGCCCTTGAATTGAAAGTTTTCCAACTTCTTTAGCTTTATCATAATCAAATTTCTTACCACAATGTTCTTCTAAAAAGGTAATGTACTCAACTATCTGTGCCCCTACATAATCTTTGGCTTCCTGAGTTATTCCCTTATGACAAAACGGCGTATCAAATATAAACAGCGGAACCTTGAAATAACGAGCCTGCACCTCGTACCATTTGAGCACCGTACCGCAAATATTATTGCAACAAATCAAAAAATCAGGCTTTGGCAAACCACCAATTGGACCACCATTAATTGGTGCAGCAGCGATATCACTGCGTGCATACGAGCACAGGTCACGGCAATAGCCCATTTCCTCAGATTTTTCACACAACTGCACACCCATTTTTGCGGCGCCAATCATCGCACCATGATTTTCTGGATATACCGGTATAACATCCATTACCAGAAGAGGTTCCACAGGGCCCCCGCTTGTAATCCATCCAACCTTCTTATTATTTTGAGCAGCAGTCTTTGCATCAATATAGTAATTGGTCATTATCTCTTTCATCCGTTTAACGGATTTTATTCTGTTGTCCTTTTTATCCTGCATTTCACCTGACATAGTATCACCTCACTTTAAATCATATCAATAAATGCTTCAAGTCGTGTCTTCATCTGCCCTTCTGACGGCAATTGAAGCTCCAATTCCAGCAATGTGGACGGAATACCCATTGTATCCAGTGCCTCTTTAATATAGGGATAATCAAACGAGTGAGGATCACAAAATTTTAGATACAAAAATATTGCGCCCTGAACATTATGTTCACGTACCATTGATGTAATTGTCTCAACACGGGTATTCAGATCTCTATGCTTGGCAGGGCATATATTCCGCTCATAATACCGGTTGGCAATAGCCTGCAGTGGATTGCTATCGGTTGCTATCTGCCCCTCAAAATAACGAGAGCCAGTACACAGATCATCCCACACCACCACGCCACCGGAATCTTCAATATAGGTATAAATATCAGGATGATTGCATATACCCCCAATAAGCATTATGCGTTTTGCCTTTTCATTTTTGGGCGATAGTTCTATTGAAGGGATTAGATTCTTTAACATACCTGCAAGTTCATCACGGTCCCACACCATTGCAGCTTTAATCAGTGCATTCATCTGACTGCCATTCAACGTACTTTTATTATCACTCTTAAGCTGCCAGATAGTTTTTAAAAGCGAACGGATTTCATTATAGGTACTGATAGCTTTTTCAAGCTTTTCACTGGTTATTGTTATGCCAAATGCATCCTGTAATTCTTTGACAAACTTTGCCAGCACATCATACATATATTTTTTAGCGCTGTCAGTATTTAATTTCACTGCCCATACAACATCAAAATGATGTTTCATACCGGCATTTAAGCGCCAGACATCAGATAGGCGCTGTATTGAATCGCAGGTATGGGGAAATACTGCCCCGTCAACAAATGATAATTTTCCACTCAGTGCATCTTCAAGCGCACCACGTACCAGTGAACAGCTATACACCTGTAGATATGCATCAGCCTTTGCAATAGCATCAACCATGCCGAAAATTCTGAAGGGATGAATATCCGCTGCATAGATGATCTCTTCTGGTGTATATGAACACATATATGCCAGCACTGGTTTGCCTGTTGCTTTTTTCATAGAGGCAACATACTGGTATGGATTTAGGTCTTCAAAACTTTTTATGATATCCATGCAAAAAACCTCCTGAAATAATAGAATAATTCACAATTTTTGGGCGCATCACAATGTGTATCTGCATACTTTACCACTGCCGTCATTTCAGACCTGTTCCGGAATCTCGTTCGACCTCACCCCTAACCCCTCTCCTTCGTAAGGCGAGTGGAGTATGGGCATCTGCCGTCATTCCAGGCTTGATCCGGAATATCTAATTGGTGCAATTGCAGTGCATTAACTGGTAACTATCATACAGAAACAATTCTTTACAGTAATGTATAATGCAACGACACTTCCAAACATAGCATACTATCGTATAAAAAAATGGTTGACAGCGTACGATAATGTCGTATACTGTACGACATATATTTCAATATAAATTTGTATATGTATACTGTCAACAATTTTTTATTATATAGTATGACAACCATGAAAACAAAAAAAGTTAAACTTATCCAGTCAATTGCAAAAGCACACGACATCTTATCATTTTTTGTCCATGATAAAAGGACCATTGGCATCAGTGAATTTGCCAAAAAGCTTTCTTTGCCCAAAACCACCATACAAAGTATTGTAAAAACACTTTGTTATTTGGGATATTTAGAAAAAGATGCCTCAACCGGCAAGTACATGCTGGGTCCGTATGTATTCCAGCTTGGAATGAAATACGCAACCAATTTAGATATTGTCAGCATAGGCAGAGTGTGGGCAGAGCGTCTTTGCTTCCAATATCGACAACCGGTAAATATAGGTATGCTGGTTGGCAACAAGGTTGTTGTAGTACTCCGTGTTGAACCGGAAAATAGATTTATGACATACCCGCAGACGGGTTCGGTCATTCCAATGCATACAAGCTGTATTGGCAAGCTTCTGTGTGCATATACCGATAACTATCGGTTACAAGAATTGCTGGAAAACTATGAATTCCAGGCATTAACAAAGAATTCCATCAATAGCAGGGAAGATTTCTTAAAAGAATTGCAATCAGTTCGCTCTATGGGCATCAGCTTTGATAAACAGGAATCAATTGTGGGGCTTGCAGGTATTGGTGGGCCAGTATTCAACTATACCGGTCAGATTATTGCTGCATTTGCTATAACCGGCGATGCAGATTTTATTGAAAAATATAGGCATGATATAATCACAACAGTAAAGGATACATCATTACAGCTATCATTACAATTGGGTTATATCCCGGCCAATCATCAATAAAATACTTGACGGAAACAGGAGACAGTAGTATATTAGTATTAGCACTCATCAGTGGAGAGTGCTAATAACATTCTATAACAGATAAGCTTTGCCCCTCTAAAAAAGGGGCTTTTTCTTAAAACCCTCCGCCATACAGGTTTTGATTATACTTAACTAAATCAATAGCAAAATTTTTTATAGCCTTTTCTCTACTATCAGCCTGTGCAGCATACTGTGGGTCAGCAGCAACAACAGCATTTTTCAACAAATCAAGAAAACGTTTTGTATCGGGCAGTAAATTTTCTGTATAATAGTAGTATTGTTTCCACTGTTTTTCTTCCCGAGCACATTGTGCCATATATTCTATCATATACAATGAACGGAGCAATCGTTCATAAACATATACTACTGTATCAGGTTTTTCTGTATACTTTTGTGCAATATATTTATTAAAAGCTGCAACCTTTTTATTATCCACCGGCTGGTTATTCCAGAAGGTAACATACACAACTTCAACAATATCATCATATCCCAATGAAGCCTGTACCATATCAGTTGCTGTTTTTATGAACGCAATCTGCTCATCATTAAAAATGGTATTGATATCCACAGCATAACCATTGGTAACAACTATCATACAATATACCACAAAAACCAATCTTTTTATCATACTTATACTATCACCTTTTTAGTTTATGTCACAACACAATCCCGGGATAACAGACGGTACATACCATCACTATTTTGTGTCAATCACTATTGGTTATATTCTTCAAAGCTTGTGTTAGCTCTTCCTGTTTTCTAAATTCATTGGCTTCTTCTATTGTTTTAAACAAAAATATACCGCGCCTGCATTGTATTGGATAGAGCTTTGACGACAGTAAAAACAATTGTCGCACCTGCTCATAATACTTTGCATCAGGATTAAAATTCCATAATGCTCGTTGTGCTTCATCAAATGTTTTATATTTATAAATCATGTTTCTTCTTTTTCATTAACTCATGTAAATAGAGTGCATCTGCTTTATCAATTGCACGTACAGTATCATTCTTCATTTTGTACAATGTTTCAGCCTTTGCAATCCGCACCACATGTCCATCTATTTCCTTACTATCCCATGCAATGTCTTCATAACAAAACGCATCACCTAATCTGGTAATAATATCAATATAAAATCCATCCGGCGAACCATATCGTACAACCTGATAGTTAACAAGCATATCACGATTTATTTCTTCAATACTCATATCGTGAAAAACAGAAAATAATGCTTTTTTTAAGCGTATAATATTATCATCGTGTGGATTTACAAAAATATCAATATCTTGAGTCAGTCGTGGCATGCCATATAAAATCACCGCATATCCGCCAATTAAAACATAGTCAACATCTTCTTTATTCAATGCTTCAATGAATGTTATGAATCGTTCAAATAAATCCATATTAATATCTCTAATAAACGGATTATCAATCCATATCGTTTTCAAATAGTGGCATATCTTTTATAATATCCCGTTTTATTTTTTTACCAACTATTTTGTCCAGGTATAGTGGCGATAGTCCCACGCCAGGCCGTTTCAGTGTTATATGTTCTTCAGTTACTATTGTTCCCTTTTTAATATCCTGCGCTGCAAATATACTGCGACGAGCAGAGCGAGCTACATCAGCCTCAGCATCGTGATAATCTATTGCGCCATCACCCATCATGGTATAAGCCATATGTATATCGTCAACATAGCGTTTGAACGCTTCAGGCGATAATGACACATCCTTATCAACGCAGTCATGATCATTGGACAATTTAAAGTGCTTTTCAAATACCAGTGCACCTGATGCCACTGCCATCATGGATGCACGATTATCATTGGTATGGTCGGAAAATCCAACGGGCACACCATACTTGTGTTGTAAATGCTGGATGCGCAACAAATTGATTGCATGGGGAGGAACGGGATACAATGATATACAGTGCAATAAAACAATGTTGTTAACGCCCCTTTCCTGTAAAAGTTTTATAGCATGGTCAATCTCGTATGAATGCGATATTCCCGTTGAACATAGTACCGGTTTTCTGGTTGCTGCAATGTTTTTAATCAAGGGCACATTGGTAATTTCGGATGAGGCAATTTTATATAGGGGGACCTGCAATTGCTCAAGCATGGCAAATGATGGCAGATCAAAACAGGATGCAAAAAATATTACACCATCCTCTTTTGCAATTTGTTGTAATTTCGTATAATCACTTTGTGTAAGCTCAAATTGTTTAAAAAAGGTAATCATGGAATCATCATAATGCGGCGGTTGATTGTTGATAAGCGAGCGGGTATATACCGAGTATAACAGTTCGGCATTGATTATCTGAAATTTGACTAAATCCGCACCGGAATCTGCTGCCCGGTGAATGAGTTCAATTGCTTCATTAAGGTTGCCATTATGATTGAGTCCAATCTCAGCAATGACAACAGGCTTTTTTTGAGCTATTTTTTCTAAATATCTGTTGTGAAAATTAGTTTCCATACCATAACACACTGTATTTCATCTTTCTCTAAGTTTTATACAATAAATGAATATTTCATTCATTAATATTTGTTTTACAATAGCATGAATGAGCTTTGCCATCATGTTTTATTTGTCTACTTTTTATTGATACCGTTACACATATTTTTTATTATTTAAAAATTAAACTAATAAACTGCTATACCCTGCTTGTGCTCATGTTCACAATGATGCATTCAGAATATGCCCGTGAGAAGTTCCCCTACAAAAGTGATAAAAAAATAATACTATCATTGAGATTTACAGGTATACAACGTCATTTGCCATAGATATGAAATTAGCACGTGTTTTATTTTCTGTACAATGTTTCCATGTATTGTCAACTACTTTATTGTGATTGGCATTAATGTTTATAATAAGAGTTTTTATTCTCACATAATTTTATTATTGACAAATTTTGATTTTATAATTCAAATCTCTATACTCTATGGTTGTATCAATCTCATGATGATTAACCATCGTTGAAACAAGCTATCAGCTATAAAATTTATTACTTGCATTATAGCTTTTTTTAAACAATGAGTGCATACCATGAACTATCGCCTAAGAAAATACTATCGGAGATCACTATGGGCAAGAAATTTCTTATTGCAATTGATTTAGGTACCACAGGGAACCGTGTATTCTGCTTTGATGAACATGGGCTTCCCATCTCCAGCAGTTATGCTGAATTTACACAATATTTTCCAAAACCAGGCTGGGTTGAACACAATGCCATGGAGATATGGGATTCGGTTGCACAACTTATCCCTGATGCTATTGCAAAAGGAAATTTAAATCCAAATGATGCTATTGCTATTGGAATAACAAATCAACGGGAAACTTCAGTTTTATGGAATGAAGAAACCGGCAAACCAATCTACAATGCTATCGTATGGCAGTGCCGCAGAACTACCGATATATGCAATCAGCTTAAAGAAGCTGGCTACGAA
>Ga0208824_1002259_pt1 | contig 15132 bp, 11 predicted proteins | sample AD_JPNTR3_MetaG_FD_184447 | JGI IMG/M metagenome (GOLD analysis project Ga0208824, IMG submission 184447) | Active sludge microbial communities of municipal wastewater-treating anaerobic digesters from Japan - AD_JPNTR3_MetaG (SPAdes) (version 2) | ecosystem: Engineered > Bioreactor > Anaerobic...
GGACCTCCTCGCGTCCCGGGGAGGAGAAGAAACCCTCCGTGACGTGCAGGATCGGGCGGGGGAAAGTAAAGGGCCGGCCCCTCCCGTCCCCCTTTCCGTACACCTCCAGGAGGGCCCTGGCGAAACGCCGGGCCGGGAGCTCGTAATCCTTCACGGGACGACCCGTCACCTCCCCCCCGGGGCCGATGATGGGGAGACCCGCCCACGCGGGGGGTACCTCCCAGAGGAGGTGGATGTCGGTGAACATGGGCTGCCCGCCCCGCCCGGCGGCCATCTGGGAGAACTCGTAGACGAGCATCTGGGCGAACTGGCGGATCTCCCGCTCCCCCATGGCGGCCACATAGGGGGCGAAGGAGAGGTTCAGGGCCCGCCAGGACACCGTCGCGGCGACGTAACCCTGGAGCACGGCGGAGAAACGGACCATGTGGGCGAGGAGGACCTCGGCGTGCTTGGCCGGTTTCGCCGCCGTGAGGGTCCGGGGGAAGTCGAGGCCGAATCTCTTTATGTAGGCCAGGGACTGGGAGACACCATAGAGGCGGTCGACGGCCCCGAGGCCGTGGATGTGGATGTCCCCCCGGACGTGGGCGTCGGCCACCTCCCGGGAGAAGACGTTCTGGAGGGCGTATTCCCTCTTCACGCCCTCGGCGAGGATGAGGTTCGTCCCCTCGGGTCCGTGGGGCAGGTTGGCGACCTCCCGGTTGGGGTGGAGGATGATCCTCTCCACGTCGTAGAGGGGGAAACCGACACGGGCGTGGCGCCTTCGGGCCTCCTCCATGCCCCGCTCGACGAGCTTCGCGTCCACCAGTTCCCTGATCAGGGGCGCCGTCACGACGCCGATCCCGGAGGAACAGATCTGCCTCTCCACCTCCCGGCTGATCTCCTCGGCCGTCCCGACGGCGACGCCGGCCTCCCGGACCAGGGCGGAGACGATGCGCCGCCGGTCCCAGCCCGTCACCTCGTCGTCGGAGGTGCGGACGAAGAGGGTTATGTCCGTCGATTCGGGCTCCTGGGTCATACGTTGGTCCTCATGGGCGCGACCTGAGTCCTCAAGGCCCGTTCGGCGGCGGCGCAGAGTTCCCGGTCGTGACGGTGGTCGAGGGAGAAGAGGCGAAAATGGACCAGCCGCGCCGGGATGAAGCGGTAGAGCTCCAGGAGGGGTTCCCGGGAGATGCGGCCCGCGGCGGGGTCGTAGACGTTGATCCGCTTGTCGGACTGGGTCATGGGATTGATGGGCCGCACGTCCTGGGCGGCCAGGTCGACCCGGAAGGGCAGTCCCCTGAGACGGGCCGGGAGGTGATCCCTGATCCAGGTCTCGTAATCGGCCGCCTCGGCGACCCTCAGGCCCCTCTGGAGCTCGTCGAAGGAAATCTCCGTGGAGAAGGACATCTTCCACTTGACCTGGCGGGCGTAGAGCTTTTCCCACTCCCTCCCCAGGTCCCGCCGCTCCCCGTCCCCCTCGGACCGCCAGGACATGACCGTCCTGAAGAGCTGCCACTCGTCGAGGTCCAAATAGGCGTCGAGATCCGTCAGGGGGTGGCGGGGAAAGATGATCTCCATGGTCCGGCGGAAGATCTCCTGGAGGTGGAGGTCCAAGGCCCTCGTCGTCCGGTGGAAATAGACGTGGGCGTAGAGGTTGAGGCGGGCGTTGAGGAAGCGGCCGAGGGCGGAGAGGCCGGCCTGGTGGAGGGTCAGACCCTCCTCGGTGAAGAGGGAGTAGTAGCGGAGCCGATCGACGTCCACCATGTCGAGGGAGAAGCCCGTCATGTAGGCGTCCCGCTGGACGTAATCGAGGTTGTCCACCGTGTAGACCCCCGAGAAGAGCTGGCGCAGGAACATGAGCCAGCGCGGCGCCCGCTCCTCACCCTCCCGCGGGGCCTTGATGAGGAAGGCCACCTGCCTGGGGTCGAGCCTCTCCCCCGCGGCGAAGGGGCCCGTGGGGCTGCGGCGGAGGCGGCGGATCGTCTCCCCGAGCCTCCTGACGATGATCTCCCGCCCCACGTCCTCGTGGGTCAGGCCGTAGGCATCGAGGAAGTGGTCGTCGAAGAAGTGGCCGTAGGGGCCGTGCCCCACGTCGTGGAGGAGGCCGGCGACCCTCATGAGCTCCTCCACGTAGGCCGCCGAGGGGACGTCGGGACAGACCCTCGACAGGCTGGGATAGAGGTGCCTGGCGAACTCCCCCGCCAGGTGCATGGTCCCCAGGGCGTGCTGGAAGCGGGTGTGCTCCGCCGAGGGATAGACCCAGCGGGCGCTCTGGAGCTGGTAGATCCTCCGGAGGCGCTGGAGCCAGGGGGAGTCTATGAGATCCTTCTCCGTCCTCTCGGAGGAACGGCCCCCGGCGGGGACGGTGAAGACGGCATAGGCGTAGATGGGATCGGCGATGAGGGCCGTGCCGAGATACAGCTCGAATTGGGGGTCCGCCTTCCGCATGATGGCGGAAGCATATAATATTCAAGATAAAACCGCAACGGATTTGTCGGCGGGGCGATCGTTATGGCCCCACGGCAACCGATCTGCTATGATCAGTACATGGAGATCCGCTTTCATATCCCCTGCGAGACGGCCTTCGGGGAGACCGTCGTGGTCTCGGGTCCCCTGTTTTGCCTGCCCCTCGCCTGCACCCCCTACGGCGTCTGGCAGGGCGCCTTTTCCCTGCCCGCCGGCGCCCCCGGGACCCTGTCCTACCGTTACGAGAGACACGGGGGGGAAGCGGGGGCGATCGCCCCGGAGGGGGGCGCGCCGCGGACCATCGATCTGGGCGAGTATCCCCCCTGGGAGGTCGTCGTCCTGATGGACCGGTGGCGGGGGGGCGAGGACCCGGACCGACCCCTCTACACGGCCCCCTTCGGGGAGGTCGTCTTCCGCCGCGAGGAGAGGGGACGACGAGAGACACCGGTCAGCCGGCCGAAGGGGGCCTTCGCCCTCAGGATCCGGGCCGCCGTGCCCCGGGTCCCCCCCGGCTGGCGCCCCGCCCTCGCCGGGTCCGTCTCCGCCCTGGGGGAGTGGGACCCCCGGCGGGCCCTCCCCCTGACCCCCGGGCCCTACCCCTTCTGGCACGCCGATCTCGATACGGCCCGCGAACCCTTCGCCTACAAGTTCATCCTGCGGGGCCCCGGGGGCGAGACCCTGTGGGAAGAGGGGGAAGACCGCCTCTACGGTCCCCCCTCGCCCCTCCCCGCCGCCGCCTCCTGGGGCGTCGTCGTCACGGACCGGCCCTTCCGCCACCCCGGGGGCCCCTGGCGGGGGGCGGGGCTCGCCGTCCCCCTCTTCTCCCTCCGGACGACCCGCGGGATGGGCACGGGAGAGTTCCCCGACCTCATACCCCTCGCCGAGGCGGCCCACCGCCTGGGTCTGAGGATGATCCAGCTCCTCCCCGTCCACGACACCCACGACGCCTACCCCTACGGGATCCTCTCCGCCTTCGCCCTCCATCCCCTCTACCTGGGCCTGGGGGACCTCGTGGAGGCGGGGGACCCCCTGGAAGGGGAGATGGCCCGGACCGCCGCCGCCCTCAACGACCTCCCCCACCTGGACTACGAGGCCGTCATGGCGGCCAAGGGGGCCTTCGCCCGGCGGATCTACGAGCGGCGGGGCGAAAGGACCCTCGCCTCGGAGGAGTTTCGGGCCTTCTTCGCCGCCGCCGAGGACTGGCTGCGTCCCTACGGGGCCTTCTGCCGCCTCCGGGACCTTTTCGGCACGGCCGACCACCGCCTCTGGGAGGGATACGAGCGGCCGGACCGTCGGACCATCAGGCGCCTCACCGACCCGGGCGGCCCCCACTGGCGGGAGGTGGCCTACCACTACTTCGTCCAATTCCACCTCCACCGGCAGCTCCTGGCGGCGAGCCGCCACGCCCGCTCCCTGGGCGTCTGCCTGAAGGGAGACATCCCCGTCGGGGTGGCCCTCGACAGCGTGGAGACGTGGCTCCACCCCGAGTGGTTCGACGAGGCCTACCGCATCGGCGCCCCCCCGGACGATTTCTCCACCGACGGCCAGAACTGGGGCTTCCCCGCCTTCGCCTGGGAGGTCATGGAGAGGGACGGCCTCGCCTTCTGGCACCGCCGCCTGAGGCACCTCAGACAGTATTTTCAGGCCGTGAGGCTCGACCACGTCATCGGTTTCGCCCGTCTCTGGCGGATACCCGCCGACGCCGTCACGGCCCGCCGGGGCTTCTTCCACCCCGCCCTCCCCCTCGGGCGGGAGGAACTGGAGAGGGAGGGCGTCGGGGACCCGGAGGGCCTCTGCCGACCCCGGATAACGAGGGAGGTCCTCGAGGGCCTCTTCGGCGCCGCCTGGGAGAGGATCGCCTCTTCCTATCTCGAGGAGGAGGGCGACGGCGCCTATCGTTTCCTCCCCTCCTGCGCCACCCAGCGGGAGACCGATCTGGCCGCCGTGAAGGCCGGTGAGGACGCCGGGACGAGGGAGGCCCTCCTGGCCCTCCACGACGAGGTGATCCTCATCGCCCGGCCTGACGGGGAGGGGGATGCCTACCACCCCGCCATCGCCATGGAGAGGACCTTCGCCTTCCGGGCCCTCCCCGCCCCCCTCAGGGAGAGACTGAAGGCGATCCGCGACGATTTCTACTTCCGCCGCCAGGAGCCCCTCTGGGAGGAGGAGGCCCGAAGGAGGCTCGAGGCCGTCACGGCCCACACGGATCTCCTCGTCTGCGGCGAGGACCTGGGGATGGTCCCCTCCTGCATCCCCCCCCTCCTCCAGCGCCTGGGGATCCTCGGCCTGAGGGTCCAGCGGATGCCCGCCGATCTGGGCCTCCCCTACGCCGATTGCGCCACCTACCCCTATCTCACCGTCGCCACCCCCTCCACCCACGACACGGCGCCCCTGCGGTCCTGGTGGGAGACGGAGGACCGGGCCCTGATCCAGCACTACTACCAGAACTACCTCGGCGGCGGGGGTTTGGCCCCCCGCGACTGCCCCCCCTGGGTCTGCCGGGAGATCGTCCGCCGTCACCTCGAGAGCCCCTCCCTGTGGGCCGTCTTCCTCCTCCAGGACCTCCTGGCCCTCGACGAGACCCTGAGGGGGCCCGAGGCGGGGGCGGAGAGGATCAACGACCCGGCCCGCCCGGCGGGCAACTGGCGCTGGCGTCTCCACCTGACCCTCGAGGGGCTCCTGGAGGCGGAGGGCTTCCTCGCCTCCGTGAGGGACCTGGTCCGGGCCGCGGGCCGCCTGGGGTGAAGACCGAAAGGGGTTGATGGAGACGGCGGGTCGTGTTACGCCATAACAAAACATACCGGGAGGGGACGATGGGTAAGGACAACGTCATTTTCCTCGAGGTCATCGAGTGGTTCGACGAATCGGGCCGGGAGATGGTCCACCGGATCCCCGAGGAGGGTTCGGGGGAGATCAAGTGGGGGGCCCAGCTCATCGTCCGGGAGAGCCAGGCGGCCGTCTTCTTCTACAAGGGCCGGGCCTACGACGCCCTGGGGCCCGGGCGCCACACCCTCAAGACGGCCAACATCCCCCTCCTCACCAAGGTCCTGGCCGTCCCGTGGGCCATGACGAGCCCCCTGAGGGCCGAGGTCTGGTTCACCAACCTCAAGACCTTCACCAATCTCCCCTGGGGGACGAGGGACCCCGTCGCCTTCCGGGACAGCGAACTGGGGGTCATACGTCTGAGGGCCTTCGGCGTCTTCAACGTCCGCGTCCTCCAGCCCGTCCTCCTCATCAACTCCCTCGTGGGGACCCAGGGGGTCTTCACCACGGACGGGATCGCCGACTACCTCAACCGGGTCATCGTCTCCCGCTTCAACGACTACATGGGTGAGACCCTCGACACGGTCTTCAACCTCCCCTCGCGGTACAACGAGCTCTCCCAGGGCCTCGCCCGGTCCCTGGAGGAAGACTTCACCCGCTTCGGCCTGGGCCTCGAGGCCCTCTACATCAACTCCATCACCCCGCCCCCCGAGGTCCAGCAGGCCATCGACGACAAGAGCAAGCTCGGCCTCTTCGACGACCTCAACCGCCTCCTGAAGATGAAGGCCGCCGTGGCCATGGAAAAGGCCGCCGCGGGCGGCGCGGAGGGGGCGGGCCTCGGCATGGGGATGGGCCTCATGATGCCCGCCCTGTTCGCCGACGCCCTCCGGCCGTCGACGGCCTCCGTCCTCTGCCCCGACTGCCGCGGGGAGATACCCAGGGACGCCCGGTTCTGTCCCTACTGCGGCCATCAGATCGTCGTCGTCCGCCGCTGCGCCTTCTGCGGCAAGAACCTCCCGGCGAACGCCCGGTTCTGCACGTCCTGCGGCCGGGCGGCCGACGAGAGGCCGCCTTCCAAGACCTGCCCCCACTGCCGGGCGGAGAACCTCCCCGAGGCCCTCTTCTGCAATCAGTGCGGAGGCAAGCTGGAGGGATGAGCAACGGGGGTGGGTGGCGGATCCGTTACGAATGCCCCCAGTGCGGCGCCCCCGTCGCCCTGGGGGAGGCGGTCCGCGTCCTGTCGTGCCCCTATTGCCGCAGCCGCCTCTACCTCGATCTCCCCGACCGGCCCCGCTACTTCCTGCCGCCGCCCGGGGACGGGGACGACCTCTTCTTCGTCCCCTACCGGCGCCGCCGGGGCCTGGTCTTCACCATGGCCCCCGGGGGCGTCACGGCCCGTTACCTCGACACGAACCACATCCATGTCGACCTCCCCCACCTCCCCCTGAGTCTCGGCGTCCGACCCCAGGCCATGACCCTCAACATCCTCGGTCCCGCCGCGGCGGGCCTCTTCCTCCGCCCCGGGCCGCAGGAGCCTTACGATGCCGGTGCCCCGGGGTCGGAGGTCTTCATCGGCGAGGGGGAGAGCCTCATCTACAGCCCCTTTTACGTCCGGGACCGCCGGATCTGGGACGCCTTCCTCCGGAGGCCCGTGGCGCCCCTGGGGGACACCCCGGTGGAGCGGTTGGGGGCCCTCGCCCCCGAGGAGCGCCGGGACGTCCGTTTCGTGGCGGCCATCTGCCCCCGGTGCGGCGGGGACCTTGCGGGCGAGGGGGAAGCGGCGGTCCTTACCTGCGGGAACTGCGACAGCGCCTGGACCTGCCGAAAGGGGGCCCTGGGCCTGGTGCCCCACGCCCTGAAGGAGGGGCCGCCGGAGGCCCTCTACCTCCCCTTCTGGCGCCTCCGCGTCGCCCTGGAAGGCCTCGAGATGGACTCCGTCGGCGACCTGATCCGCCTCGCCAACCTCCCCCGGGTCGTCGGCCCGCAGGAGGCGGGGCGGCCCCTCTATTTCTGGGTGCCGGCCTTCAAGATCAACCCCGCCCTCTTCCTCCGGTGGTGCCGCCAGTTGACGGTCTACCAGCCCGGGGAGGATCTCACCGTCACCCTCTCAGGGGCCCGCCTCTTTCCCGCCACCCTCCCCGAGGAGGAGGCCCTGGCGGCGGTGCCCCTGATCCTGGCCCAGATCGTCACGGACAAACGCCTCTTTTTCCGGGCCCTCCCCGGCCTCAAGGTCCGCCCGGCGGGCTCCCTCCTCTTCTACCAGCCCTTCGTCACAAGGAACCGGGAGCTCCTCCACGCCGAGCTGGGCCTCACCATGGACATGAACGCCCTGCGGTTCGGGACAAAACTCTGAGGTGAAAACGATGAAAAAAAGCGACAAAAGGATCATCGCCCTCTGCAACCAGAAGGGAGGGGTGGGCAAGACGACCTGCGCCGTGAACATCGGGGCGGGACTGGCCGCCCTGGGCCGGAGGGTCATGCTCGTCGACGTCGATCCCCAGGCCCATTTGACTTACGCCCTGGGCGTCCCCGCCCACGACCTCAAGCAGAGCCTCTACGACGTCCTGAAGGGCGGCCTCCCCCTGGAAGAGGCGGCCCTCGGCCGGGACGGGATGCTCCTCGTCCCCTCCTCCCTCGACCTGGCGGGCCTGGAGATGGAGTTGGCCTCCGTCCCCGGGCGGGAGCTCCTCCTGCGGGAGACCCTCGACGGCGTCGAGGGTTACGACTTCATCATCCTCGACTGCCCCCCCTCTCTGGGCCTTCTGACCCTCAACGCCCTCTGCGCCGCCCGGGAGGTCTTCATCCCCCTCCAGACGGAGTTCATGGCCCTCAAGGGGATGGGCAAACTCCTCGGGACCATCGAGACGGTGAAGAAGAGGCTCAACCCCGACCTCGCCGTCACGGGCATCATCGGCACCCGCTACGACGCCCGCAAGCGCCTCAACCGCGGGATCGTCGAGACCATCACGGACCGCTTCGGCGGCCTCCTCTTCGCGACCCTCATCAGGGAGAACGTCAGCCTCGCCGAGGCCCCGGGCTACGGCCAGACCATCTTCGAGTACGCCCCCCGGAGCTACGGCGCCCAGGACTTCCGGGCCCTCGCCCGCGAAATCGCCGCCGGGGTCAGGTCTTGAAAATTAGCGTTTCATCGGCTGGCGACGGGGGGCGCTGAGACCCCTTCGACCCGGCGACGCCGGGCCGGAGGGGCAATATGAGGCAACCCCGAGGGTCTTCTCGGCCCCGCCTCCGGGGGCGGGGAGGAAAAATTCGCGGGGAAAATTTTTTGTCGATCGTCGATTTCTCAATGATTTCAGGTAGTCTACCTACGTCGGCGCGCCGACATACCCCCGCGTTCGGCCGGTTTTGATCTAATACAGCATACATAATTACCTGATAATAATGGCCGAATTTCGGCCCCAAAACGGCCGTTTTCGGGCCGTTTTCCGAGGCGGGAAATTTTTTGGGCCAAAAAGGCCCGTTTTTTTCCCCCCGAGAGGCAAAACGGGCCAAAACGGAACGTTTTTCCACCGGTTGCCGAGGACGGTCCCCTGCGCGGCCCGCCGCCGGACCGCAACGTCGGGCGCAACTCAGGCGGAAGGGATAATAACGCTTGACAATAATATCGCGACGCGTTGTTACGATGATGCATGATCAAGAGCTTCCGTGACAAGGAGACCGAAGGGCTATTCAAGCGGCGGTTCTCGCGACGTTTACCGGTGGACTTGCACCGCGCGGTTCGGCGGAAGCCGGCAGTTTTGGATGCCGCAGAGGGTTTGGATGATTTGCGCCTGCCGCCTGGAAACCCCTTGGAGAGGTTGGCGGGGGATCGAGAGGGACAATAGGGCATTCGCATCAATGAGCAGGGACGTCTTTGTTTCCGGTGAGAAGACGGCAACGCTTATGAGGTGGAAGTGACAGACTATCACCGGGAATTAAGGAGGAGTGAGGAGGGGTTTGCACCGGTGCATCCGGGGGAGATCTTGCTGGAGGGGTTTCTGAATTTAGTCAAAGGAAAAGTGCCGTCACCGGCAACCGTCCCGAAAACCGTCTGGATCAATAAACCGGCTTCGGATCCAAGTGATCCGAAGCTGCACTAAATTATCGCCGGAGGTGTCTCATTTTCATTGACACGTTCCGAAATCTGGGAAGCAAGCCGCGCTAAGCACCGCTTGCTTTTGTGTGTCGACTCACTTTTCTGTGTTTCTTTCAATTCGGTCTAATCTTTCTCTTATGCTTTTGAGTTCTGCGAGGATCTGATCCTCACGCTTTTCCAGTTCTTTTTCCTCCTCTTTGAGAAACAACGAAGCAACATAGGCAGTAAATGTGCCGAACAGTCCCACGCCTGCGGTCATCAAAATCACGGCACTGATTCTGCCCAGCGGAGTCGTCGGGTAGAAATCTCCATATCCAACAGTGGTGATTGTCACAAACGACCACCATAAGGCGTCGGATGCCGTTTTAATGTTGGATTCCGGCGCTGTTTCAAAATTCAGGATAGCAATTGACGAGAAGATTATCAGCACGAATGCCATCATCGCAACCGCGGCAAAGGCTCCCTTTGACCGGTTCAGGAAAAGGAACTTGAGAATCACCTTCGTCGACCGAACGGAATGGAGAACCCGCAATATGCGGATGACCCTTACAAAGCGACCCCACCGTAAGAATTGGACGTTGGGAATGCTGGACAGGAGGTCTATCCAACCCCACTTCAGATACTCGAGCTTCGACTTTGCCGTGATGACGTTGAAAACGAAATCGCCTATAAAGACGAGGCAAATTAGATTATCGATCTGGTTGAGGAATTTAGATGTCTCTTTGGGCAGGTGGAAAACGGTGTCTACAAACAAGGCACCGAGGACATAGATAGAAAGAAATAGTATCACGACCTGCCAAATCGTGACTTTTTGTCCTCCTGCACTACCAACAGATGTGGATTTTACCATATATTCTTCGTATAAATCCGACGTCTATTAATAGTTGAACCCCCTCCCCAAAGTCAAGACAAAAATCAAAGGGGGATTTGGTGGATTATTCTGAGAGCCTCCCATATGTCTAGCTTTAAGGCAATGTTCATTATCCTCCCCTCACAGCCGTAATATACCGGCGCCCTGTAACCGAGCGACTCATGAAGCCTTTCGTGATTATAAAGCCTGAAAGACCTGGAAAGACCCCTCATGGCATCTTTTTTATGATATAGACCTCCTCGTATTTCACAGACCACCAGCGCCTTCGACACCGATTTTCGCGGACGGTTCAGCCGTCATTAAGGATCGAGTACGCTGCGGGCGCTGATCCGATCGGGGTCAGGAATGCCGTTGCACCGCTGACCCCCTGGACCCGTTGCGGCGATCACAGCATGGCTCTATGGGGCCGATCATAAACAACACCCTGGTGTGTTAGGCTTTTAGGGGCTTCTCCCGGCGGTGCTTCCGGTGAGGGGAGGAAAAATTCGAGGGGAAAATTTTTTGTCGATCGTCGATTCCTCAATGATTTCAGGTAGTCTACCTACGTCGGCGCGCCGACATACCCCCGCGGTCGGCCGGTTTTGATCTAATACAGCATACATAATTACCTGATAATAATGGCCGAAATTCGGTCCCAAAACGGCCGTTTTCGGGCCGTTTTGGGAGGCGGGAAATTTTTTGGGCCAAAAAGGCCCGTTTTTTCCCCCTGGAAGGGCAAAACGGGCCAAAACGGACCGTTTTTCCAAAACGCCCCCCGGCGGGGGGAAACCGGTCCAAAAAGATCGTTTTCCCGGGCAGGCACCCCGGGCCCGGCGGCGGGGCTTCTTTTGGTCTTCATTGTCTTTTGACGGAGAAGCTGCTACAGCGTCGGACATGGAGAGCCGAGGGGAAGAAAAGGGCAACGGCGGGGGCCGGCGGCCCGGCGACGGCCGGGTGCCCGCGTCCCTCGCGGCGTTTTGCCTGATCCTGGGGGGTATGGCCCTCGACCCCGTCATGAGGCTGTTCCTCTTCGCCGTCTCCGCCGCCCTCTCCTTGGCGGCCTTCATCAGGTCCACAGGCGGCCTCAGGGCCGTGGCGGCCCTCATCCTCCTCCTCTCGGTCGCGGCGGCCCTCTCGGCCTTACCCGCCGCCAAGGAGCACTTCGAGGCCTACCGGGGCAGGCGGCCGTAAGACATCAGATGAGAAAGGAAAGGTAATGTCAAACCATCCCTCCCTATACCGGACCGCCGTCCTCTTCCTTTGCCTGGCGGCGGCCCTCTTTGCGGCGCCGGCCCGGGGCCAGGGGGCCCAAGAGGCGCCGACGACGGCCAAGGTGCGGGTCCTCATCCTCCCCCTTTCCGGGACCCCGCCGCGCGTGGGCTGGGCCAAGCCCCACGGGATCTTCCGGCGCGACACCATCGCCGCCGTCTCCCGCATCCTCCTCGACCAGGGGTTCTTCGAGGTGGTGCCCGACGAGGAGGTCGTCGCGGCGGGGGGCGGGGAAGACATCCCCCCGTGGAGGTGGCTCCAAGATGACCTGGACCTGGTGAAACGGGTCGGCCGGGCCGTCCGGGCCGACTTCGCCGTCGTCAACACCAGGGAGTTCATCCAGGGGCACAACTACCGGTCCCAGGTGATCTGCCTCAACCTCTGGACGGGGAAGAAATTCACCGACTCCTACATGATCGCCCCCTCCACCTCACCGGAGGCCTTCGGGGAGGAGAACCGGAAGGCCTTCCGGCGGTATTACCGGAAGCTGTTCCAGGAGGCGAAGGCGGACCTCCTGAAGATCAGCCTCCGCAAGGCCGAGTCCCTGGCGGCGGCCAAACCGGGGCTTCAGGCGGAGCGGGCAGGGGGTCTGCCGGAGGACGCGTTTCTGGAGGCGGAGCCGCCGCCCCGCCCCGCGAGGAAGGGCGCGGGGGAGATCGCGCCCCTCCGCAAAGGGGCCCGGGCGGGGAAAACGAGGATCGTGGTCTACGATTTCGCCTCCCCGGAAAACCTGAGCGTCCCCTCCCTGATCCTCACGGAGGCCCTCAGGGAAGAACTCCTCAAGCGGGGCGACTTCGTCCTCGTCAACAGGGAGGACCTGGGAAGGCTGGCGGGGGAGATGAAGGTCCAGCAGTCGGGGATGATCGACGAAAAGCAGGCCGTGCGCCTCGGGAAGGGCCTCGCGGCCGCCGAGGCCGTCACGGGCAGGCTCCACACCCTGGGCAACACCTACATCCTCCAGGCGAAGAGGACGGACATCGAGACGATGGGGACCCTCTCCATCGGTTCCCTTAAGTGTCCCGTCGGCCGGGAGGAGGAACTCCTCGCCCAGATGCCCCTCCTGGCGAAGAAACTGGCGGGGGACTAGGGGGGCAAGCCCCTTTGGGGGCGAAAAGGTAAAAAACGGGGATTATGGCCCCCCTTCAGGTATGGCGGAGACTGAAGGGGAAGTCGTACCTCAGGCACAGCCGGGTGAAGACCTCGAAGGACCCGTAATCGTTGAGGATATAACCTACACGCTCGTCCTGGAGCCTCGTGAGCCCCCTGTATTCCCGCTCCAGGTAGCGGTACATGGGGGGGATGATGGGGACCTCCCCCTCGTGGGGACGGTCGGTGAAGCACAAGAGGGCCCGGGGCGGCGAGACGTCACGGGGCCACAGCCTCACCGCCAGGTCGGGGCTGTGGGCCGTGGCCGCCACGGTCGCCGCCGCCACGATGGCACCGTCCCGGTAATAGAGGATGAGATCGTCGGGGGCCATCTCCTCCCAGAGGGCCCGGTTTGACCCCTCCTCGAGGATGCCCGTGACGTGCCAGGGGCCGGCGCCCCCGACCGTCTCCACCAGGGCGGGGGGGAGGGTCAAGGCCTCGACGGCGGCCATCTCCCCGACACCCACGGGCACGACGAATATCTGATCCATAGCAATCCTCCGCTGGGGGGAAAGGGAACGAAATGCCCGAGACGCCCGTTTTCCGGACCTTGTGCCGAGAAAAGGGGCCGTCGCCTCGGGGGGACCTACAACTTCATGATGAGGGTGTGCTCCCGGCCCGTGTCGGCCTCCTTGAGGCGCAGCCTCAGCTCGGCGGGCTTCTTGGCCTCGCCGGGGAAGAAGATGAAACCGTGGGCGATCTCGCCGGGCTTCACGGAACGGCGGTCGAGGGACCGCCTCTCCAGGTCCGCCCTGATCCGCTCCTGGACGTCCCGGTCGCTCAGGCCCTTGGCGCCCCCCATGGTGATCCCCGTGGCGGCGCCGATGGCCGCCCCTTTCATGACGGCGTCCCCGACGTTGTGACCGGAGACGATGCCGATCGCCGCCCCGATGACGCCCCCGGCGATGCCCGCCAGGCCGCCGTACTTGGCCGCCTCGGGCGCCACCTTCCCGAACTCCGTCTTCTTGTGGATGCGGTCATAGGCCATCCCCTCGTCGAGGACGGGCCAGAGGTTGCCCTCGACGTCGATGAGGAAGGTCTGGGAGGCCACGATGTCCAGGGGGTGGGGGCCCTTGTTGTCGAAGACGACCCGCACGGGGATGATACCCGCCTCGACCATGTCGAACCCGAAGGCCTTCTGGGCCTCCGACCCCTCGGCGTAACCCTGGGCCGCCACCACCGCCCCGGCGACCTCCCGGGCGTTGGGATAGGCCGAGGGCATCTTGAAGGGCACGACGGTGGGCTCGTAGGTGGCACAGGCGCCCACCAGGATCAGGAAAGACAGCAGGGCCGTCAGGCTGAGGCATCTCTTCCGCATCATATCCCCTTCTCCCAGGTTTTTCGTCATCCTAAAGGACAAAGGACAAATAGTCAACCGGCGCGACAGGGCCCCCCGCGTCGCCCCCGGCCCGGGCCCGGAGGGGGTCGGACCCCGGAAACGGGGGCAAAACGGACCTTGACGCGGGGTGACGAGGCCCCTAAAATGAAGCGGCCGGGTCGGAGGAAAACAGGGGGCCATTGTTGTACCATTTCCCCTTTCCGGCAAAATTTCCTTGGAGGTGGCAAGAGATGAAGAAGGTTTGCATCGTCGTGACGATGGTCCTGTTCATCGTGGCGGCCCGTGCCGGGATGGCCCAGGGGCAGGACGGTTGGGTCCAATTCAAGGGTTTCAAGTACAGACTGACCACCGTGGAGGGGACCTGGTCGGAGGCCGAGGCCGAGGCCATCCGTCACGGCGGCCACCTGGCGACGATCAACTCCCGGGAGGAGAACGACTGGCTCGTCAGGACCTTCGGCAACGACAAGAGCTTCTGGATCGGCTTCTACCAGCCCGCCGGGTCCCAGGAACCGGCCGGGGGCTGGCGCTGGGTGAGCGGCGAGAGGGTGGTCTACACCAACTGGGACGGCGGTCAGCCCGACAACTACACGGGCCGGGACAACTACGCCATGCTCCTGAGCGGCGCCGGGGGCCGGTGGCACGACGTCCCCCTGGAGGGCTGGCCCATGACCTCCCGGTTCCGGGGGATCATCAAGGTCAAGGCCGAGCTCGAATGCGCCGTCTTCAGGGGAGTTGAGTACTGTCTCACCCCCTCCGAGGGCGACTGGAACCAGGCCGAGGCCGAGGCCATCCGTCACGGCGGCCACCTGGCGACGATCAACTCCCGGGAGGAGAACGACTGGCTCATCAGGACCTTCGGCAACGACAAGAGCTTCTGGATCGGCTTCTACCAGCCCGCCGGGTCCCAGGAACCGGCCGGGGGCTGGCGCTGGGTGAGCGGCGAGAGGGTGGTCTACACCAACTGGGACGGCGGTCAGCCCGACAACTACACGGGCCGGGACAACTACGCCATGCTCCTGAGCGGCGCCGGGGGCCGGTGGCATGACGTCCCCCTGGAGGGCTGGCCCATGACCTCCCGGTTCCGGGGGATCATGAAATTGAAATAGGGGGCGCGGCATGGAGGCGAGGGGGCCGTCGTGGCCCTTTCGCCTTGACACCCCCGGTCCGATCGTCTATAAGCGCCGTCGGGGGCCTTTACCCCGCCGTGAACTCAAGGAATATCAGAGG
>Ga0208824_1002266_pt1 | contig 15079 bp, 11 predicted proteins | sample AD_JPNTR3_MetaG_FD_184447 | JGI IMG/M metagenome (GOLD analysis project Ga0208824, IMG submission 184447) | Active sludge microbial communities of municipal wastewater-treating anaerobic digesters from Japan - AD_JPNTR3_MetaG (SPAdes) (version 2) | ecosystem: Engineered > Bioreactor > Anaerobic...
CGTGATCAATTACAGCCGGATGGATACCCGGCGTGTCGATGTCACTGTGGGTGTGGCCTACGACACCGACCTGAATAAGGCGATCAGGGTTGCCACTGACCTGATGAAGTCTCATGAGAAGGTGCTCCCATCACCTGAGCCTGTGACGGTCGTAACCGAGCTGGCGGATTCCTCGGTGAACCTCTCCCTGTGGGCGTGGACGAAGACGGATGACCTCTGGGGAGTGAAGTGGGATCTGACCCGAGAGATCGTCGGGGCTTTCGGGGATGCCGGTATAGAGATCCCATTCCCACAGGTGGATGTCCATCTGGATAGGTGACCTAAACCTTTTTTCTTCACCTGGTATACCCGAAATCGATGTAACCCTTGTAGGGGTCGACCGCCAGCAGGCGGACACGTATCCTCTGGCCGACCCGCAGTCCCCGTTCCCCGAGGACAACCCTTCCTTCGGCCGGCGGATCGATCAGCCTGACGTAAGTCCCTTTCTCCGAGGCGCCGGTGACAAACGCCTCGAAGGTCTCGCCGATCCGATCCCCGAGGAGTACCGCCGCTGCCGCCTTCCGGACGAACCGCTCGACCTTCTGGGCTGCCTTCTCCCGACCCGTGAGCCAGGAGGCGAGTTCGTCGAGTTCTTCGGGTGCGTAGGGCGGTTCGTGTTCACCGGCGAGCACCGATTTTACCAGCCGCTGGATGATGATGTCGACGTAACGCCGGTTTGGAGCTGTGCCGTGGGTGTAGTCGGTGACAGCGAGGGCGAAGTGACCGACAGGTTCCTCTCCCGGCCGGAACGCCACGTACTCACCTGCCCCCATGAGTTTTATGACGGTAAGTGAGAGGTCGGGGAAGCGTTCTGGGTCGGCCGCTTTCTGCCGTATGAGGAAACGGGTGAGCGCCTCCGCGTCCGGCTCTTCGGGCAGTGCCGTGCCGCGCTCCGCCGCCACGGCAACGATCTCCTCCCAGTATTTTGGTTTGCGGACGACCCTGTGGATCATGGGGAGACCAGCGCCATTCAGAAAACCTGTTAGCGTCCTGTTCGCCGCGACCATAAACTCCTCGATCAGACAGCGGGCGCGGTTCTGCCGCTGGATGACAAGAGCCACTACCCGATCATCCTCCACGAGCGGTTCGGGTTCGATGGTCTCAAGCACGAGCGCCCCTCTCTCCGTCCGATAACTCTTCATCCGTGTTGCGGCCTGATCCTGGAGCAGGATCTGTCTCATGAGATCTGGTCTCTCCCGGATCATATCGGGTACGGGGCCGCTCCCCTCCAGCCAGTCGCCGACCTCTTCGTAGACTAACTTCGCCTGGTTTGCAACTACTGCCCGGTATACATCGCCGGGCATCACACTCCCGTCAGGGAGGACGGTATACTCGATGACGACTGCCAGTCGTTCCTGGCCGGGAAGGAGCGATGTCAGGCCGGCAGAGAGGCGGTCGGGCAGCATCGGGAAGGTTGTAACCCCGGTGTAGACCGCCGTCCCGTTCCGGGCGGCATGGCGATCAGTCTCAGATCCCTTCGGGACGTAGGCGTCTACATCCGCGATCGCGACCCGGATACGGATCTCTCCGCCAGGCCCCTCTTCACAGACCTCGATCTGGTCCAGGTCTTTGGAGTCGTAATTGTCGATCGATGACCAGGGGAGCGTTCGGAGGTCACGAGGGTCGTCGATGATCGCCGGGAAGACCTTCGGTTTGAGCCTTTCGACCTCGCGGAGGACGGATGGGGGGAAGGCCGGGACGAAACCGTACTGCTGCATCGCCGTCCAGGCGATGCCCTTGAGGTTGACGGGCTGTTGGTCCTGCATCTCTTGAGAAATTTGTCTCAGGGTATAAATAATGGCCTGTGAAACTCTCGCAGGCCACACTTGATTATGGCAGGCTATCAAACGAGTTCCTTCAGGCACCGCCCCGGAGGGGATGTGCGCAATCGCCGCGGGCCGCTCGCCCGCATCCGGATCTCGATGGGACCCAGGTTTTGCAAGAGATTTCTTTTCGTGACCCCTCCCCGTCAGCCCCTCCCAAATGGTGATATTCTCCCGATAAAGTGCCAGGAAACGGTTTATACTTCGGTTCGCGGTAGGGTCGGCAGAGATCGCATCTGCGTCCCGGCCACGGCGGCTCCCCACCGGCTATCGCCACCTACTGTCCGCCCACCCCTGATGGCGGGGTGGTCGGCGGGAGAGGTTCACCGGATCTCGACCCGCTCGCCGGTCACCATGTAATGAACCTTCTCGGCGATCTTGCAGGCGTGGTCGCCACAGCGTTCGAGGTAGCGGGCGATCATGATACAGTCCGTGCACCATGTGATCCTTCCAGGGTCATCCACCATACGGGAGAGAGACTCCCGGAGGACGTCATACCTGAGGGCATCGACCTCCTCCTCCCTCGCCAGGATATCGTCTATCACGGAGAGGTCTTCCCGTTCGAACGCGGTCAGCGCATCGGTGACCATCCCGATGACGAGATCCGCCATCACTGGAATGCCGTCGAGGCAGTCTGATGACACCGGGGCATCGGCGAGATCGGGCACCAGGATAGCGATATCTTTTCCGTATCGCCCGATACGGTAGAGGTAGGTGTTCATCTTAAGCGCTGTTGCGATCGTCCGCAGGTCTTTTGCCACCGGCTGATACAGCGCGATGAGCCTGAGGCACTCCTGCTCGATCTCGTGATCCTGATCCGCGAGTCTCTTCTTGTCGCGGTCAAACGATTTGACTGCACCCACATCCCTGGTCTCCAGCGCTTTTACCGCCCGCTGCAGCATATCAAGTGCGAGATCCCCCATCTCCACGACTTCCCCTTTCAGGGACCTCAGTTCGGCACGAAATTTCTCAACCATGAATCATCCTACCCGAACCGCCCGGTGATGTAGTTCTCCGTCAGTTCTTCCGTCGGGTCCTCAAAGATCCGCTGCGTCCTATCGAATTCGACCAGCCTGCCCATATACATGAACCCCGTATACTCGCTGACCCGCGCCGCCTGCTGCATGTTGTGAGTGACTATGACGACGGTGTAGTCCCGGGCGAGCCTGATGATAAGGTCCTCGATCTTTGCCGTGGCGATGGGGTCGAGGGCGGAACAGGGTTCATCCATCAGGATGACCCGCGGTTCGACCGCGAGCGATCGGGCGATGCAGAGCCTTTGTTGCTGCCCGCCGGAGAGGGCGAGCGCGGGTTCGTGGAGCCGGTCTTCCACCTCCTCCCAGAGCGCGGCGCGTTTCAGGCTGGTCTCGACGACATCGTCGAGCACCTCTTTGCGCCGCACCCCATGGATCCTGGGGCCGTAGGCAACGTTTTCGTAGATGCTCTTTGGGAAGGGATTTGGTTTCTGGAACACCATACCGATCTTCTCGCGGATCGTGTATACATCCGTGTGATCGGCGTAGATGTCATCCCCCTCAAAGAGGATCCGGCCGGTAATTCGTGCCGAGTCGATCAGGTCGTTCATCCGGTTGAAACACCGGAGAAGTGTCGATTTACCGCACCCCGAAGGACCGATCAGCGCCGTGACCGTGTTTTTAGGGATGCGTATCGAGATATCGAGGAGGGCCTGTTTCGGGCCATACCAGAGGTTGAGGTCTCTTGTCTCAAGAATCGTTGAGTCATCCATTGTCTATACCACCGTTGCCCGGTTGTATCTGTGGCGAACGAGTATTGCGATGAGGTATATCGAGAGCACCATCATCAGGAGCACAAGCGCCGTCCCGAACTTCTGGTCGTCCGCCCCCGCTACACTCGTCGTCAGGATGAATAGGTGGTAGGGGAGCGACATCACCGGTTCGAAGAGCGAGGACGGAAGATACCTGCTGCTGAAGACCGCCGCGGTGAACATGATGGGCGCGGTCTCCCCGGCGGCGCGGCCTATCGAGAGGATCGCCCCCGTGATGATCCCGGGGAGGGCAGGGGGGAGCACCACCCGCCAGACAGTCTGCCACTTCGAGGCCCCGAGCGCGTAACTCCCTTCCCGAAGGGATTTTGGGATCGACCGGAGCGACTCTTCGGTCGTCCTTATTATGGTGGGGAGGACCATCAGGCCCAGAGTTATCTGCCCGGCGATAAGCGAGACCCCAAAGTTCAGGAAGAGGACCAGAAACGCAAACCCGAACAGCCCGAACACGATGGATGGTGTCCCGTTCAGCAGATCGACCGCAGCACGGATCCCCCGCGTCAGCCGGGTATCGGCCGTGTACTCGATCAGGTATATGGCGGTTGCTATGCCGAGGGGGAGCGCTACTGCCAGAGCCCCTGCAACAAGGTAGAGCGTCCCGACGATCGCAGGGAATATCCCTCCCGCTCTCCCGAGGTCGCTCGGCGGGGCGGTCAGGAACTCCAGACTGATCGCACCGGCCCCCTTGACGATGATCTCGAGCAGGATCACCCCGAGAGCCGCAAGCACGATCACGACCCCCATTGAGATCAGCAGAAACGCAAACTTCTGTGTGGTTTTCGGGTGAATAATCCTCCTTCTGGCTCGGTGGGGGAGGGAAAGCGGGATGAGGCCGTGGACGGCCTGCATCAACGGCCCCGGCGCCCTGGAACGTGCCGGTGTTCTCTGCATCCGGCGTATGATGAGCCTTGACAGGCCGTTGACGGCAAGTGTGATCGCCAGCAGGACAACCGCGACGCCGAAGAGCGCGTGGTAGTGCAGGCTTCCGAACGCCACTTCGCCCATCTCTATCCCGAGCGTCCCAGTGAGTGTCCGCACCGGGGAGAAGACGTTGGTTATCGGGTCAGGGATGACGGCGGCGTTCCCGGTGACCATGAGTACCGCCATAGTTTCGCCGATGGCACGCCCCATCCCCAGTATGACCGCCGCACTGATCCCGGAGACGGCGCCGGGCACGATAACGCTCCTGATGGTCTGCCACCGGGTTGCCCCGAGTGCAAGGCTGCCCTCCCTGAACTCACGGGGGACAGAACTGAGGGCGTCCTCCGCGACGCTTGTGATGGTCGGAATGGCCATGATCGCAAGCAGGATCGAGCCTGCAAGCCAGCTCGACCCGGACGGGCGGTCAAAGAGGATCCGGATCCAGTCAGTCAGGAGTATCAGCCCGAAGAACCCGTAGACAACCGAGGGGATGCCTGCCAGCAACTCGACAGCGGGTTTTACGACCGCTTTAGTTCCGGGACCGGCGATCTCGGCGATGTAGATGGCAGTGGCCATGCTGAGCGGGACGGCTATCGCCATCGCGAGCGCCGTCACCAGAATGGTGCCGACGATGAGCGGGAGTATCCCGAACGATGGCGGCGACCCGGCGGGGTTCCAGTCCACGCCGCCCAGGAAGTTCCAGATACCGGTCTCGAGAACTATCTGGTAGCCGTCGCGAAGCAGGAAACCGATGATGAAGAAGACGACGAGGATCGCGAGCACCGCGACGATGAAGAGGAGTTTACCGACGATGAGATCGGTGAGGTGGCGGTTTCTCCTGGCAAATGGAGCCTCAGGCCCTCTCCAGGAGTGTCCGGGCCACCCAGGATAGCCGGACTGAACTGCCGTTGCTTCTTCTCTCTTCATAGTTGGTCACGGTCAGGGCGGTAAGAGGGGGAGGTTACCCCTGCACTGGTATGTAATCGGCGCTCGCAACGATCTGCTGCCCTTCCTCGCTCATGATGAAGTCCAGGAACTCTTTTACAGCACCCCCGGGCTCGCCGTTCGTCAGCATGTAGAGCGGTCGGGTGATCGGATACCTCTTGCTGGTGATGTTCTCAAGAGTGGGCTCGATGGGATCTCCGTTGACCACAACCTTCAGCGGTTTCACGCCGTCGGTGTAGCCAAGACCCACGTAGCCGATCGCGCCCGGGGTTTGGGAGACTTTCTGCTGGACACCGCCGTTTGAGTTGAACTCCTCCTGATTTTTGGTGAAGTCTTCTTTATTCATCACGTACTCAGCAAAGAACTCACGGGTTCCTGATGCGCTGTCCCTGCTGACAACGACTATATCCAGGTCTGGCCCGCCCACCTGGTTCCAGTTCGTGTAGGTGCCGTTGTATATGCCGCGCACCTGATCCAGGGTTAGACTCTCGATGCTGTTTTCTGGGTGGACGATGAGAATTACTGCATCGTCGGCGATGTGGTGCGTCACGAGTCCCGGATACATCCCGGTCTCTTCGGGTTTCAGGTCACGCGAGGACATCCCTATATCCGCGGTCCCTTCACCCACGGCCCTGACACCGACGCTTGAACCGCCGCCGCTTACCAGGACACTGGTGGAGGGGTAGAGGTCTTCGAAGGCTTCCCTTGCTTTCTCGGCGATGGGAAGCACCGTTGTCGATCCGGTTGCCGTGATCTGCTGCGGCGGTGATGCCGGTGACCCGGACGGCTGGCTGCCGAGACACCCGGCTGCCATCAGAACTACCATAAGTGTGCCGGCGAGAGCAACCGCCGTCACACCCGACAGATGTTTTCCTGTCATGATAATACGTGGATGGTAAAACAGTATAGTGATTTTCGACATTAAATATGGTAACGTCTATACGGTAAATACTGGTATATTCAATATTGTGACAACAGTTAATTATTTCTACTTCTATAGAAACACCTCTCTTATGGAGTTTCGGAAGGTCCAGAGGACGGGCGGGTCTTCATACGTTATCTCCCTCCCCAAAGAGTGGGTTCAATCTATGAACATCAAGAAAAACGAACCTCTTCCTGTTAAGGTCCAGGCCGACGGAAGCCTTCTCATCCTCCCCCGCCCATCGGAGGATAAAAAATCGTGGGAGAAGGAGTTTCAGGTCGACTCCATCAAGGACCCCGTCTTTCTCTTCCGGTGCCTTGTGGGCTCCTACATCGCCGGGTATACGGCCATCCGCATATCCGCGTCCACCAGGCTCTCCCCCGCCATCCGCAAGGCCGTCCGTGACTTCAGTTCGATGACCATCGGCCAGCAGATCGTCGAGGAGACTGATTCATTCATCCTCATCCGGGACATCCTGAATCCGGCGGAGATGCCGTTTGAGAACAGCATCAGACGGGTGTTCGTTATAATCGGGACGATGTATAACGACGCCATGACCGCACTCGAGGCGAGGGACCCGGGGCTGGCAGAGGATATCATCAACCGGGATGTTGAGGTGGACAAACTCCAGTGGCTGGTCTCGCGCCAGTATCACCTCATGTTCAGGGACGCGACACTCCCCGAAAAACTACATGTGACCGTTGAAGGCGCATCAAGTTATTATACCGTCAGTCGAAGCCTGGAGCGGATCGGCGACCACGGTGTCCGAATTGCATCCCATGTTCCCGTCCTGCTCAAGCACAAGGTCGGTGATGAGGTTGTCCACGCTATGAAGGCGGCCACGGAGACCGCAATGGCGATACTGGATTCAAGTATGCGGTCTCTCTTCTCATCCGATATAGTCGATGCCAACCGCACCATCGACATGGTTGGGGATCTTACCAGGATGACTGATGGTATAAGCGCTCTTGCGCACGAAAAAACCGGCGAGGTTGCCCTCTCGATCGGCTACATCGCTGAGAGCATCCGGCGGGCAGGGGAGTACTCCGCCGACATCTCTGAAGCGATCATCAACCAGATCATCCGGGATTGAATGGGTCACCCTCTATCTGCCCTCTTTCTCCCACCAGACCGCCGCTGTGGGGCGTCGCGTCGTCTCGACATACTTCCCGGCCTCGTCTCTGTAAAGCACCCTGGCAAAGTAGTCCCTGACCGGAGAGAGATCCTCCATACGGGGGTTGTGCATCGCCACCCATGTCCGGGCGGCCTCTTCTGGAGAGTCGTAGACGGTCTCCCAGACGGCGTTGTAGATTCTGACGTTTGGGTATATACCGGCATCATGGAGAATGTTTACCGGGAAGATGTAGTCGGGGTAGCCCTTTCTCATGGTAGCTTCTTCTCCGAAGACTGCACGATAGAGCGCCATCTCCTCCGGGCCGCGCCACTCCCCCGCATGCCAGAAGAGGTGGACCGCCCGGGTTGCAGCGGAGTCGAGTTTTTCCAGGGCGGCGGCAAGGTCGTAGAACCCAAGCGAGAATGCAGCGATGACAAGGTCGTGGGGCTCGATATCTCTCCCTATCACGGCATCCTCCCAGCGCATCTTAACGCAGGAGTAGTTCGTGAGTCCTTCTGCTGCCATCCGCTCCCGGAGGACGTTGAGCATGCCTTCGGATGGGTCGAGGGCCGTTACGTGGGCTGCGGTCATCGCAATCGGCACCGCAAGTCTACCTGTGCCTGCACCAACGTCGAGCACGGTCTCCCCGCCCTGGAGGTTAAGGATCTCAAGTTCCAGCCTGGTTGCTTCTTTCTCACCGCGGGTGACGCGTCTGTAGGCAGCGGCACGTCTGTCCCAGGCGGCAGCGGGATCACGGCTCTTATCGAGCCGTTCGGGTGAGTTTATGTAGATTGCTTTCCAGAGTTCGTTCCAATTGATGATCCGGTGCATACTGTTTTGCTCGTTCTGCGATTGTATATACTGTCCGCATCTTCGGCGTGGTGCGCACAACGTATTTATCGTGACAGATCGATGTTTATAAGGGAGTTGTAGGGCCCGTAGCTTAGTCCGGTTAGAGCGCTCGGCTCATAACCGAGCGGTCGTGGGTTCAAATCCCTCCGGGCCCATTATTTTAGCCGGGTCGCCCTGAGGGTGCAGCCTCTTTTGTGGTATCTTTTCAAACAATATATCCTCCCCTCACTGCTCAATCGGCAATGAATAGGGGACTTTTAGCTCTTTCACGATAACCCGATTTTCAGTGGGTGGCGGCTTTCATAGAAAACCCACACCGTCCGGTTTTTGTATCCCCACCCCTCTCCTCAAGGGATGGCGGGCGGTGCATGGCAAATCCTCCTGAAGCCTGTATCCAGGAGCTCACGGATGAGGTGGTTACCACCCCGGATGAGGCAGAGACGTCACCACCATTGTTCATGCCTCTGGATATTGCTCATACCTGCCGCCCCATCTCTTCAGGTCACCAGGGGTGAAAATGAGCGGCTGTTTTGCCCTGCAACCTAACCGGCATCTTTGTGTGTGGTGAATCAGCAGGTGCACCGCTGCTGCCCACAATCGTCCCTGGAGGTTTGGCTCTGTGCGGTTCGGTTGCTTCCAGGTCGGGGTGGCCAGGCGCCCCGGATCGACTCCTGGCACGCGATCGCCTGTAATGAAAAGGTGGAATCGCTCACCCGGATGGCTCCTGCTCCGCGTCCTTCTTCCGGTAGCCCTCAAGCAGGATCGTCGTCAGGTTCTTCACCGGAACATCGGTGCAGTCGGCGATATGGAACTCGCAGAACGGGCAGACCGTCACCACCACGTCCGCTCCGGTTGCCTTCACCGCCTCACCGCGCATCGCCCCGAGGGCCATCGCCTCCTCCGGCACCCCCGAACGGACGCCGCCACCGGCGCCGCAGCACTGCACCGGCATCTCCACAAACTCCTTCACGGCCTGCCGGAGCAGTTCCCGCGGCTGTTCGCGGATCCCCTGGCCCCGGAGGAGGTGGCAGGGATCGTGGTAGGTCGCACGGATATCGAGCTTCGCCGGGGGCTCGATCCCGTACTCGGTCAGGATCTCTGTGACGTCTTTTACCACAAACGGGGTCTCATAATCGTTCTTCAGCGTCGCCCCGCAGCCGGCACAGATCGTCATCACGGTCTCTATCCCACGGCTGGCGAATGCCTCAATGTTTCTCTCTTTCAGGCCGTCCACGATCGATGTCTGCCCGGTCCTTATCAGCGGTGACCCGCAGCAGACCTGCTCGTGGGGTATGATCACCCTGATCCCGTTACGCTTCATGACCTCCATCGCGTCAAGCGCCGTCTGCGGCACCCGGCCGTTGAACATGCACCCGACAAAGAACCCAACCTCGCCGCGGATCGGCCCATCGGGCTCGATCACCTCCGGCACCTGCTCAAGAAACGTGACCCCCGTTCGCTCGACGCTCCGTCCCGTCTCCTGCACCAGCCGGGCCACCTCCCTGTGGCGTGGGAGAGTCAGCCCGCGCCGGTTCGCGAGTTCCCGGAGTTTCTCGATGGCTTTGCCCGGGATATCGATATCCTTCGGGCAGACCTCCACGCAGCGCTTGCAGGTCGTGCAGTAGAAGAGCCCTTTCTTGACGGCATCGGTGATCCGGTCGCCGGAATCCCTGGGGTCGAGGGCGAGCCGCATCTCCTGGCGGATCACCGTCGGCCCGGCGAACTCCGTCACCAGGAGCGCCGGGCAGGCGGAGACGCAGCAGAGACACTCGATGCAGTCCCGGAGCGGTTTTATCTCCTCGATAACCTCTTTTGGTGGGAGTTCCCCGTCCGGTCTCGGGCATATCCTGGCGATCTTAGCGATCACAGGCTCCATATCAACCGCCAGGTCTTTAAGGACGGGGAGCGCCAGCGGTTCGACTATCATCCCGTCGCGCGCCTCCTCCATACAGGCAAGGACAGGCTCCCCATCGACGCGGACGGCGCAGGTCCCGCACTGCCCGGCCCCGCAGCAGTAGCGGTAGGCTAGCGTCGGGTCGAGGTCGTCGTGGATAGCGTGGAGTGCGTGGAGCACCCTCGCGCCCTCGTTGACCTGGACGGTATATTCTTCAATGTGCGGTTCCGCATCCTCTGCCGGGTTGAAACGCGAGACCCTGACTCTGATCTCTCTCATGCTGCCACCTCACGCCGCTCGATCCCCTCCCGCGTGAGCGAGATGTATGTATGTCCAAAAGGCGACTTCGCCGGCTCCGTCCTGACATCGGCGTCCAGCCTCATGTGGGCACCACGGCTCTCCGGTCGCAACAGTGCGCAACGGATTATCAGGGAGGCTGTGGTGCACATGTTCCGGATGGTGCAGCACTCAGCGAGGTTGTCGCTAGATGCCGCGTAGAGCCGCCGGTCAGAGAGCCGGCGGACCTGCATAAGGGCCGTCCGGAGATCGGCGGCATTTCGAAAGATTCCAGCCTGGTTCCACATCGTGAGTTTCAGGTCTTTCCGAACATCCGCCGGGTTTATCACCCCGTCATAGAAACCGTCCAGCATCCCGAGGATCTCATCGACACTCTTCTCGTCGATCCGGCCGCTCCGCGCCGCTGCCTTCCCGGCGAACTCACCTGCACGTTTCCCGAAGACCTGTGTGTCGGCAAGCGCGTTCCCGCCCAGGCGGTTTGCGCCATGCACCCCGCCGGCAACCTCCCCGCATGCGAAGAGGCCCGGCAGGGTTGTCCGGCACTCAGGGGTGATCCGGAGCCCGCCCATGATATGGTGGGCGGTGGGCGCCACCTCCATCGGCTCCCTCCTGATATCAATGCCGAATGCGAGGAACTGCTCGAGCATCACCGGGAGTCGTGTCTCAATCGTCTCAGCTGGAAGGTGGGTCACGTCCAGGTAGACCCCGCCGCGGGCCGTCCCGCGCCCCTCCAGCACCTCGGTTGCGATCGCCCTTGCAACCACGTCCCGGGTGGAGAGCTCCATCCGCTCCGGGTCGTAGCGTCTCATGAACCGTTCACGCCGGGCGTTCAGAAGTAGACCTCCTTCTCCCCGGACTGCCTCGGTCACAAGGCGTCCCCTGGCATCGTAGGGGTAGACCGCGCCCGTCGGGTGGAACTGGACCATCTCCATATCGATCACCTCCGCACCGGCGCGGTAGGCCATGGCGAACCCATCTCCCGTCCCGGCGGCGGAGTTTGTGGAGATGTCGTAGACCTGAGTCCCACCGCCGGTTGCAAGCACCGTTGCGTCGGCCCGAAAGAGCATGACCTCTCCATCCCGATCGAGGGCGATCGCGCCGGCAACCGCCCCGTTTTCATCGGTTACAAGGTCGATTACGGTGACCTCCTGGTAGATGTGCGTATCCGTTGCATCCAGTCGTTCAAGGAGTGTCATGATGATCTCGTGACCTGTCCGGTCGCCGGCGTAGCACGTCCGGGGGAAACGCTGGCCACCGAACGGTCTCTGCGCGACCTGACACTCGGCAGTCACGTCAAAGACCGCGCCCCACCGGATGAGGTCGGTCATCCGCTCCGGGGCCTCGCGAACCAGGACGTCCACGAGTTCGGGGTCGTTGAGGTATGCCCCGCCTGCAAGCGTATCCTCGCGGTGGACATCGATCGAGTCCTGGTCGCGCAGCACTGCGTTGTAGCCACCCTCCGCCATCGGTGTGCACCCCCCTTTACCGGCGATAGTCTTGGAGACCATGACCACATCGCCGTAGCGGGACGCCTCGATGGCAGCCCGGATACCAGCGCCGCCGCTTCCGACAACCAGCACGTGCGCGTCCACAATCTCGTCTACAAGCATCTTATTAGTCGGTGCGTTGTATACTATCATAAAGTAATTGCAGGGGATAAGTGAGCCAGAATGAGGCTTTTGATGAAATTTGGCGGCAGTTCTGTCGGGGAAGCGGCATGTATCCAGCGGGTCGCAGATATAGTTGAATCACACCATGCGGCAGGAGATGAGGTTGCGGTGGTGGTATCAGCATGCTCCGGGATCACCGACCGGATCATCGCGGCTGCCGATGAGGCCGCAACGAGCAGTGAAGAGCCAGCGATCGAGGAATTCATCTCAGCGATGCGGGAGCGCCACATCAGGCTCCTGGAAGCAACAGCCCCGGACCACACCCGTGAGGTGACGGAGATGATCGACGATCTGCTGCTCCGGCTGCAGAACATCCTCACTGCGGTTCACACCCTGAAGGAGCTGACACCTCGCTCTCGCGATTACATCATCTCCTTTGGGGAACGACTCTCTGCCCCTATTGTTAGCGCAGCCCTCAGGCAGCGGGGTATACCTTCAGTCGTCCTTGACGGCGCCGAGGCCGGGATCGTCACGACTGCAAACCACGGCGATGCCCGTGCTCTCCCGGTGAGCGAGGAGAGAATCCGTGCCCGGGTAGCCCCGCTGCTCGGTGAGAGTGTTCCTGTTATCATGGGGTTCATGGGGGCGACCGAGCAGGGGGTCATCACCACCCTGGGCCGGAGCGGGTCTGACTACTCGGCCGCTGTCATCGGTGCCGGGATCGGTGCCGACGAGATCTGGATCTGGACAGACGTCGACGGCGTGATGACCTCTGACCCAAGAATCATCGAGGACGCACGGGTGCTCGACGAGATCTCCTACCTGGAGGTGATGGAGCTCTCCTACTTTGGTGCAAAGGTGCTCCACCCACGGTCGATCGAGCCCGCGATGCAGAAGGATATCCCCATCCGGGTCAAGAACTCTTTCAGGCCAGATGCCCCTGGCACCATTATCCGCCGGGACAGGCACCTGGAGAAGCGCGTAGTAAAAGCCATAGCCCTCATCGAGAAGGTGGCCCTGGTAAATGTCAACGGTGCCCAGATGATCGGCCGGCCAGGGGTCGCAAAGATGATCTTCGAAGCGCTTGCGGAGCGGGAGGTGAACATCATGATGATCTCCCAGGGTTCAAGCGAGGCGAACATATCCCTCATCATCGATGAGTCGCATCTCGACGCCGCTCTCGCCGCCCTTAACCCCATCGTAAAGCAGGGGATCGTGCGCGAGGTCACCCATGACCGTGATGTGGCCGCACTTGCGGTTGTGGGTGCCGGGATGGCCGGCTCCCCCGGAACCGGCGGGCGGATCTTCTCCGCGCTCGGCCGTGCCGGAATCAACGTAATGATGATCTCCCAGGGTTCAAGCGAGGTGAACGTTTCATTCGTTGTGAAAGCCCGGGATGGCAAGCGCGCCCTGCGGGTGCTGCACGATGAGTTCCGCCTATCGGAAAATTCGGATGAGACAGAAGATGCCGCTGTATCGTCCCCTCATGCACGAGATGGAGGGTTCGGCCGTGCCGGAACATACCTACCGTGATGCCGGTGTCGACATCGATCTCGAGGCCCGGGCTGTGCGGGCGCTGATCGATAAACTCACCTACCGCAGAACCGGTGCGTTCTCAATGCTTGGGGAGGTCGGGCACTTCGCCGGGCTGATCGACTGCGGGTCATACGTCCTTGCGCTCGCGGTCGACGGTGTCGGCACCAAGATGCTTGTTGCCGACGCGCTGCAGGACTGGCGGACGGTCGGGATCGACTGTGTCGCGATGAACGTGAACGACCTCTATGTGATGAACCTCGAGCCCGTGGCGTTCGTGGATTACATCGCGACCGATTCGCTTTCGCCGGAGAAGATGGCCCAGATCGGTGAGGGATTGAACGAGGGTGCCCGCCAGGCTAACATGAACATAGTCGGCGGCGAGACCGCGACCCTTCGGGGACTCGTGAAAGGTCTGGATCTTGCCGGGACGTGCCTTGGCGTCCAGAAGAAGGATCTTGTTATAACCGGAGAGGCGATCGTTCCCGGGGATGTGATAGTCGGTCTCCCCTCGAGCGGCATCCACAGCAACGGCCTGACCCTTGCCCGGAAGATCGTGGAGGAATGTGCTTCCTACGACACCCCTCTCCCGAACGGCAAGACCCTGGGCGAGGACCTCCTGACCCCTACCCGGATCTACGCCGGGGTTCTCAGGGTGACGGAGGGCTGTAGCATCCACGGGATGTGCCACATCACAGGCGGCGGCCTCCTGAACCTGAAACGTCTCTCAAAATACGGGTTCTCCATCACCGACCCCCTGGAGCCCCCCCTCATATTCAAGTGGCTGCAGGAGGCCGGGAGCATCGGGAAGGTCGAGGCGTACCGGACGTTCAACATGGGTATGGGCTACGCTTTCATCGCGCCTGCCGGGAGCGTGGCCACAATCCAGTCAATATTCCCGGATGCCCGGGTGGTCGGTGAGGTGACGGAAGAGCCGGGTGTGAGGTTGAAGGGCGTGGAGATCAGGTGACTGGTCTCTCTCGCATTTGATGGATCTCGGGGGGAAAGGTTGGCCGGGTCCCCCAAACCGGTCGCAGCGGCCAGGCGGCAGGAAAAAAAACCCCCTCTCTCTTCCTTCACTGGATTTGCAGGGTTGGAAGCGGGAAAAAACTACATGATGCCCACAAGGCCACAGGCATACCATATGAAAATATCCAGAGGGGCCATTTTCATACGAAAAGGTCAGGTCTCCCCCTCTTCCGGGACAGCCTTCCTGGCCTTATCGCTGACGAGCATGCTGTTCCCTGCCGGGTCCTCCAGGATGACGGTGAAGGGGAATGCCGCCTCCCTTGCGGCTGCAAGCGCCTCCTTTGCCCTGAGCGCGG
>Ga0208824_1002274_pt1 | contig 15033 bp, 20 predicted proteins | sample AD_JPNTR3_MetaG_FD_184447 | JGI IMG/M metagenome (GOLD analysis project Ga0208824, IMG submission 184447) | Active sludge microbial communities of municipal wastewater-treating anaerobic digesters from Japan - AD_JPNTR3_MetaG (SPAdes) (version 2) | ecosystem: Engineered > Bioreactor > Anaerobic...
CTGACAATTCCTGTTGTCACACTTTTTGCAGTCGCGCCCCAGCTATGCTGGGGAACGCTCTGCAAAAAGTGCGCCAAGCCCTTCGGGCCGGAATTGCAGGTTAAGCAAATGTTAGCTCGGCGCTGCGCGCGCGGCGGAATTATTAGGAGAGAAAATTGGTTGATAAAACTGAAATTACGATTAGTTCCTATAATAATAATGCAAAATCATTTGAGAATAGGTTTATGGATTTGAAGTTATATAAAGATACTTTTAATACATTAGTTAAAATAATTGATTCTTCTGAAAGTATATTAGATCTTGGATGTGGGCCAGGTAATGTTAGTAAGTATTTATTAAATAAAAACAATAAATACAAAATTACAGGAATTGATTTGTCGGAAAATATGGTATCCCTTGCAAAGGAAAATGTCCCAAATGCTGTTTTTATTCAACAAGATATACGTCAGTTAAATAACTTTTCGAATGATTCGTATGATGTTATCGTTGCAGCATTTTGTATACCATTTCTATATGATGAAGAAACAAAAGATTTTATTGAACAAATTGCAAGAATAGTAAAAAATAATGGTATTATTTATATAAGTACAATGAAAGGTTCTGGTTTTAAATACGAAGTACCTAGTTTTTCAAATGGAGATGAGTTCTTTTTTAATTATTATACAAATGATTTTTTAGAAAAGGAATTCACAAGAAGAAATCTTAATAAAATGGAATATATTGAGCAGGATTACACGAATAAAAATGGATCAATATTAAAAGATATGATCTATATTCTAAAAAAAACAAAAAGCTAACAACTGCTTCAACCTGATAATTCCTTTTGTCATGAAAATTGCTGTCGCTACGCTCGGCAATTTTCACGCCAATCCTTCGCTTCGCTCAGGCCGAAATTACAGGTTAAGCAAATGTTAGCTTGGCGCTGCGCGCGCGGAAAGAGAAGAAAATATTCATCAAAAAAAGAGAATAGTTTGTCAGGAAGAGAAGAGAATTTTCGTGAAGAAAGAATAAGAAAGAATTTGTTTGTCAAATGAAGAAGATTTTTTACGAGAAGAAGAATGAAGAAAGAATTGGTTTGTCCGAAAGAGAAGATACATTTTCAGGAAGAAGAATAGGTCAATTTGCTTATTTGTCAGGAAGAGAAGAGTTGGTTATGCAAAGAAGAATTAGGAATAGATTCATTTGTTAAAAAGGAAAAGGTTTATCAAAAAGAATATAAAAGCCAGTTTCTCAAAAAGAGAATCTGGTATGTCAAAAAGAGAAGAAATTGTTTGTAAAGAGAATTACGAAAGAAAAATAGTAGTAATTGGAATGTAAGAAAAAAGAAGAAGATGATTTGTCAGAAAGAGAAGAGGGAGAAAGCTAACAACTGCTTCAACCGGACATTGCTATTGTCACGAAACTTGCTTTCTCGCTTCGCTCGGCAAGTTTTGCGCCAATGTACGCAATGCCGGTTAAGCAAATGTTGGGCGGACGCCTTCGGCGCCCGAGGAATGAAAACTAGTAATGTATAGGTCAAATATAGAAAATTTGAAGTTTCTGTCATAGTGCACATTTTCTATAGTTGACAAATAGAATCAAATAGAATAATATTGAAGAAAGGAGAATTTCATGCCTAAAACTATAACGGTTAGAATTGACGATGAAATATACGATATTTTCAAAAAAGCTGCCGATGGGCAGAAAAGAACTATTTCAAATTATCTTGAGTATGCAACACTCAATTATACAGTAAATGAGACTGTTGTTGATGATAATGAAATGATCGAAATAATGTCCTTTTGCAAAGATCTTAGAAAAGGTGTAAATGATGTTTCTGCTGGAAGGTACAAAGTAATTGGCTAATTACAAAATCGCTGAAACCGAAACCTTTGAAAAAAAGATCAAAACAATAAAGTACAAAAACTTATATACCAAGATTACTGACTATGTTTATCCAATATTGAGAACGAATCCATTTTTTGGACCAAATATTAAAAAGCTGAAAGGCGAGTTTAAGGAAATTTATCGATTTCGTATTGGAGACTTCCGTCTTTTTTATAAAGTATCTGAAGAAACAGTAATAGTATTTATAGTAGATATTGAGTCACGAAAAGATGCATATAAGTAAGGAAGAGTCGCCCAACAACTGCTTCAACCGGACATTGCTATTGTCACAAAACTTGCTTTTCGCTACGCTCGGCAAGTTTTGCGCCAATGTACGCAATGCCGGTTAAGCAAATGTTAGTTTGACGCTTCGCGCCGAGGAAATATGGATAAACATTTCAGATTAATAAAAATAAAGAGAAATTATTCGTTACAAATAGAAACAATAAAATGGATTACTTCATATAATCCCAAATCAATCTGGAAAACAGTGTATATAAGTGATTCTGAAATATCAGCTGACATACTTAATACCTTAATTGAACTATTCATAAAAGACATTAGATTCTTTTTTATATGTAAAGTGTGCAATAAAAAACAACTTAAAGGCTATGAAATAGAAGAGAAATTATGTTCCACTTGTGCAGAAAAAAAGGGATATGTCTTTTAAGTACAGTTGGAGCTGGAAAAGTAAAAAAAAACATTCTTAAAATTTATATGATAATCATGGTTTTAAGATTTTCAATTATAACATTTTTATAAAGGAGCAATTATGGCAATTGTAAAGGCAGAATTAGAGATTATGAATGATTTAATTTCTAAAGGAACAAACATTTCTGATTTAGCAAAAAAGTATCCACAATATGATTATTGGGAAATCTATTGGTCTATTAATGATTATAGTATTCTTGGGAAAAAAAGATCTATTACCAATAGATTAAATTTGTTAGTAAAAACACAAGCAAAAGATGAACGGGAAAAAATTGCGGCAGAAGCACAAGCTATGCTCAATGAACTATATGAGCTTTTAAAAGGAAATAGCTCAAAATTACTTGAAATTGATCGAATATTAAGAAAATAAATCTAACAACTGCTTCAACCTGATGCTTTCTTTGTCATGAAAATTGCTACCGCTACGCTTTCGCAATTTTCACGCCAAGCCCTACGGGCACGAAACCACAGGTTAAGCAAATGTTATGTGGACGCCCGCACTGGGGCGCATGGTGAAAAATAATGAATAAGTTTACAGAATTACAAATTTCTGCGCAAAATGAATTTGAAGTTGAAGATTTCAAAGTCGAATATGAATTCCTGCCTTTATATAATACTGAAGATTTAGATGAAAGAAGAAAAGAAATTCACAAAAATATTTCTAATCTAGATAGTCAACTTGAAGAAGTAAATAAGAAACTTCAGGAACTAAATATAGAAATAGATAGACTTACAAATCATGCAGACGGTTACGATTATGCAGCAGCTGTAATTTGTGGGTTAATTTGTGGAATAATCGATATATTATTTGTTGGGAAATGGGATTTTAAGAATGCAAAAGCTGTTAGCAATAAACAAGTAAATGAAAAAGTTATGGAATTTGCCAAAAAGCAAGGCTACGAAGGTGACAGACTTGATGGTGCTGTAAAATTCCTTGAAAAAAAATTCCCGCTTCCAGGCGATGATGATTTTCATAATATTAAAGATATTGCAGGAAAAGAAATTATTACTACTAAAACTCATCATCTTGATGATTTTTGTCATCATCCAACATTAATTGGTCTGATTTGTTGTGTAATTGTACAATTCACTGGTAGTTCAGTTTATTCAGATAAATTCGGAACTATACATAATATTCCAATAACAGTAAATGAATATGGTAATTTTGTTGGAAAAAATCCGGTCACTAAATTATTTTCAGGTATCATAAACTGGTTTTTGACAGTTGCTAAAACAATGGCTAACAGAAAAGGCCATTTAATGAGTGATATGGCAGGTAGCCATGCTAGTGCTGGTGGCGGCTCAGGCGTACCTGGAAAGTTTATGTCATTAATGAAAGAGCTTGCTGCTTTACCTTGTTTTAAAGATTCAAAATTCAATGAAAATCTACGTAAAGCTTTCCAAAACGGAATTGGGACAGGTAAAAAACAAGTTGATTTAGGAGCATTTAATAAACTTTTTGAGGGTGCATCTTCAAAATTAGATATGAGAACAGAAATGGCTGTAGCACATGAATTAAAAAGACAAGCAATTCCTGTTGTTATAAATGAAGTTTTAGTAAGAGGTTTCTATTTTGTTAGACGTCTTTGCATGGAATTAAAAGAAAACGGCGAGTTTTCTTCGATAAATTGGAAAAATGTAATTCCATTTAATAATAGAACTATAGTAAGAATGATGACAATTGCAACAGGAACATTCACTGCTGTAGATTTAGCAGATGCTGCAATTGAAGGTGCTATTGATTCTATTAAAGAAGGTGGTCCAGCAAATCCAACAGCTTTCTTTGGAAATATGTTATTAAGAGTAAACTTTGTTGGTGTTGGAAGATTCTGCGTTGCAGTTGTAACAGATGTTGGAATGGGTATAAAACGAAGTATAAAAAGAAATGAACGAATAAAAGTAATGAATGAGCAATTGCATCTTACCAATGCAAAAATATTTTACAAACAAGCAGATAAATGGATAAGTGCACAAGATGCAAGTATTGCTATTGATTCTGTATGTGAAGAAAGTAAAAAATCCATAATTTTCTTTATAGATTCATATAAAGAAATTGAAGAAAATTTTGAAAAAATTAGTACTGAACTAAAAGAAGCTGAAATATTAAATTCTGGGTTAAGCTCAGATTTAAGTGATATATTACAATGGGGGTAATCTATGTTCGAAGAATTATTTAAACTTCAAAATAAAATATGGAGGATGCAATGTCAAAAAATCAACTAAATCTTATTGATGTTCCAGAAAAAGTATCTGAAGAAAATTTACCAGAAATAATTGATGGTCAAGTAAATAATATAAAGGTTTTGGATAAACAAATTCAAAAAGCATTAAAAAGTGCTGGAGATGCACGTGAAGCAGCAGAAAAAGCTGCAAATATGAGTGCAGGCTTTTTGCATAGAAAAGATGCCATTGAAGGATTACAAACTGCTGTTGAAGAAATTGGAAATGCAACTGCAGATAATGCAGAAAGCCAAAAAATGCTTTTTGATTGCTTGCAAAAAATGGCACAAGTTGAAAAAATTATATTGCAAATTGGATGTATGTCTATCGCAATGAACCGTTCAACAGTAAGAGAACTTGAACTTAAACTGAAAGGTGCTTCTAAAGAAAAACTTTCAGAACTTGCAAAGAAAGAACTTGAATCCATTGTAAAACAAATAAGACAACAACAAGATATCCTTGAAAAGCAAGACAGACTTGAAAATAACGTAAAACTTCTTCATGAAGATTTTCAAAATCAAAAAAATCGTTTGGATAAAAAAGATAGCCTTGATTTAGAGCAGACAGAAAATATCGAAAAAAACAGAAAACGTCTTGATGAAAAAGATGTTATTGATGCAGAACAAACAAAACGTTTGGAAGAATTAGGAGCCTTACTTAATAACAAAGATTTAGTTGATCAAAAACAAGAAGAAGCTATAAATAAGAATTCAGAAGCAATAATAGTTTTATTTGAATATACAAAACAGAAAGATATTTTAGATAAACAACAATCTGAGGAAATTGAAAGAATAAAAAATATACAAACAGGTTCAACAAAAATATATATCATTACAATTATAATTTCTTCTTTAGCATTAATTAGTAGCGCAGTAAATATTATTCTTACTTTTATAAAATAAAATTCACATAACAAAGCTTCAAAGCCGACAAACCGGTCAAGCCGGTTTGCGGTTTAAGCAATTGTTCGGTGGACCCTACGGGCAAAAGGAGAAAATATGGCGATATTTGGATTTGGTTCAAATTGGGACGGAAATGAAATGAAAACTGATTTTTTCAACGAAGAAAAAATAATAATTGGCTGGGATAAAAAAAGTGCCAATGACTTATATTCATTTGTTTCTTCATTAAAAGTTGGCGATATAGTTTATCTAAAAAGTAATCAACCCGGATCAAGATCCATAAAAGTTAAAGGTATTGGTATTATAACAAAAAACCTAATAGGTTGTATAACATCAGGTGAATATAAGTCTACTAATATTACAGACTGGAATAGTTTATTTGTAAAAGTAAAATGGATGAATAAATCCGAATTTCAAATCCAAATTCCAGAAGACGAAGGTAAATTAACAAATATTAGAGCGGCTACGGTTTATGAAGAATATTTGCCTTATGTTCAACAAGAAATACTAAATCACTTATGTTGATTTGAAGGGCTGATTATGAATATAGATGAATCAATAAAGAATTTCATTCAAAATGCGGCGCCAACAGAATGGTTTGATTATGCAGATGAATTATTTGAAAATGCAAAAAATTTATTAAAGCATAGTGGGGAAAATATTACCATTGAGCATTTTAATTGTAAAAATATTCGCAGACTATCAATATCAAGAAGCTATATTTTGTTGATTGCGCTGGCAATTGAAAACTCAATCAAGGGATATCTCATAAGTAAAAATCCAAATCTAATAGTACAAGGACGATTAGATAAGTCTTTAGAAACACATTCAATTTTGCATTTAATTGAGAATAATTCGGATATAGATATCAATTCGGAAGAACGTAAAGTTGTGATTATTTTACAGGATTCGATTCCATATTGGGGAAGATACCCAGTTCCTTTAAAATTTCAGCAATTGAAGAAAGAGCACTTATTAGATGAAGACTTCATAAAAATATCAGATTCTTTGTTTGAACGATTACAAAAAAAATTGTTTGATAGTTACAAATCAGGATGGGATTCCGGTACAGATGTGGTTCTGCTGTCATCAGAGAATAGTAAATATAAATAATAAAAAGACACCGAACAACTGCTTCAACTTGACAAATACTTCGTATTTGCAAGTTAAGCAAATGTTAGGCTTATTGAAGAGTGAGGAAGAAAATGGAAAGATTAAGAGAAATTGGTTTCACAAAAGTTGGTCGATGGTTTCTTATTGAAGATCGAATTGATTATCTTCTTACAGAAGCAATAGGGGCTAATATTCTATATGCATTTATTTCAAATGAGACTGTATTATATGTTGGCAAGAGTACTAGACCTTTAGGTAGCCGATTGAATAATTACAAGTATGCACATTCATCACAATTGACAAATGTCAGAAATAATAAATATATCAATGAATACTTAAGAAAAGACATTCCAGTAGATATTTATGCATTAGAAAATAAAAAAAACATAAAATATGGTGTTTTTACTTTAAATATTGCAGCAGGATTAGAGGATAGCATTATAAAAATAGTTGATCCTATATGGAATAATAATAAAATAGAACGAAATACTACTAGTAAATGAAATAATTATGGAGGTTGAAGCATGGCTTTAATTACGTGTCCTGAGTGTAATGCTAGTATTTCAGACAAGGCGAATGTATGTATAAAATGTGGTTTTCCGATAAAGAAAGATATGACCGTTATGATTTCTTTTCCCGTATGTCCAGGTCAAATATTTAATAATTATTGTTATGTATACCATGACAAAGAGGAAATTGCTTCAGCGAAACAAGGTGAAACTGTAACTATTGAATGTCATGAGCCGATGAGAATAGAAGTTAGGTGCAGTGGTTTCTTTGGAAAACCTTCTGCTACAATTTCTCCTGGAGAGCGCTACAAAGTTGAAACAAGAGGGTTTGGAACAATTTACCTTTCAAAGGTTGATTCAATCATTTAGTAGATAATAAGAAAATCAAGCCTAACAACTGCTTCAACCTGACTCGGCTATTGTCACAAAACTTGCTATTCGCTTCGCTCGGCAAGTTTTGCGCCAATGTACGCCTCGCAGGTTAAGCAAATGTTAGGTGGACGCCTTCGGCGCATACATTATTAACAGTTGATAGGAGATCATGATGAAGTATAAAGTTTTATTATTCTTTTGCATTATCAATTCTTCGCTTGTTATTTCTCAAGATGTAAAGCGTAATATAATTGAAAATCTTGAATTATATTATGGCCAAAAAAGTTCAGAATTACCAACTGCATCTATTCGAACTAGTCCTTCTGAATATAAGTTGCGCATTAAAAATGATATTGGATATGAAGAATATTATTTTAATTTGAAAGACGGAGTCTCAAATTTCATAATATGTAAAGTAATGGGTAATCAAGCTTTAATTGAAAATAAGTTGAATTTGCTTTTTAATTACATGGATAAATTTCCTGCTCCAATTTTAGATAGTACAGATGGGTATGCCTGGTTAATTGGCAGTGAGAGACTAATTGGAATTACAAAAGTATTTCAAGAAGAGGGGATGTTCGGGTTTTTTGTTTTTATAGGAAAAGCAGAATGAAGACATCAATTTATAAATCAGTTATTGCAATCGTGAAGAAAAAGAATGGTTACGTTGCTAAAACTTGTTGGATAGCACATGTGAAAGAACTTGTTGGATTGCCTCTACGGAAAGCGTCAAATAGAAAGGATGATGATATAAGAAAGTACCCATGCCCACCAGAAAAAGTTAATGATATTATTGATGCATTTTATGAATTAAAGATATTAAATAGATGAAAATAAATAAAGAAATATAATGAGAAGAAATACGCCTAACAATCTCTTCAACCGGACTTGCCCTTTGTCATAAAGTTTGCTACTCGCTTCGCTCGCTGACGCAAACTTCACGCCAATCCGCTACGCGGAACGGGCGGCGCCGGTTAAGAGTATGTTAGATTGGCGCTGCGCGCGCAGAAAGAGAAGAAAATATTCATCAAAAAAGAGAATAGTTTGTCAGGAAGAGAAGAGTTTTTTCGAGAAGAAGAATAGTTCTAGTTATTTATTTGTCAGGAAGAGAAGAGTTTGTTACGCAAAGATAATTAGAGAAGAGATTGTTCATAAAGAGTAAAATAGAATAGAAGAGGATTTGTCAGAAAGAGAAGAATATTTCATAAGAAAGGGAAATATATATCAGGAAAGAGAAGAGTTTTTCAGTAAAGATTAATAAAGAACATAGAATAAAATAGAATAAGAAAGAATAAATATGAAGAAGTAGAATTATCAATAAGAGGAAGAAATCTAACAACTGCTTCAACCGGACATTGCTATTGTCACGAAACTTGCTATCTCGCTTCGCTCGGCAAGTTTCGCGCCAATGTACGCAATGCCGGTTAAGCAAATGTTAGACGCACGCCTTCGGCGGGCGAAGAAAATAATTTCAGTATTAAAGAAAGAACAATATTTATCATAGAGGAATAAAATGAATAATATATTTCAATTAAGGTTTAGACTATTACTAATAACATTAATGGTAATTGTTTTTATGCCTATCACAATTTTTTCTCAAAGCTTAAATCAACAAAGAAATAATGGAATATCTTTAGAATTACTTGGAACAACAACTGCGGGGTTTGGGATTAATTATGAGTATTCACTTTCACAATATTTTGATATAGGAATTGGAACAATAATTATTACTCCGATCTTTCCACCAGAATTGCATGTATTTTGCCGTTGGAATATTTTAGATTTTCCTGTTTCCCCCTTTCTAGCCTGTTCACTATCATATTTTCAAATAGCAGTTGCAGATGGTGCTTTTTTTCCGATTTTTTGTCGAATTCATGCAGGAGTCAAATGGAAAATATCTACATTTCTTTTTATAGGTACAGGAATAACTTATCAAATAGTTGGAGATAGCTCATTTCGTCCAAATGTAATAGCAGGTAATTTTAATCCCTCTGTTTTTATAGGTATTGCATTTTAAGTTTATATGAGAATAGAATGTATTTACACAGATAATTGTAAATATTAAGGGAATCGTCTAACAACAATTTCAACCTGACTCGCCTATGTCACGAAACTTGCTAGTCGCTACGCTCGGCAAGTTTCGCGCCAAAACGGCTCGCAGGTTAAATTAATGTTAGGCAGACCTTTATATGGTTTAAAATAAATTAATCTTTTGTAGAACGCATTAACCTTCACGCATTACGCACATGACCCTGGAGGATTAATTACATGGAAAAATACTATAACTTAAAGTTGTACCTTGAACAATCTACGAAAAATATAGAAAAGCTCACTTATAAGCAAATTGAAGAAATAATCAAATCTGAATTGCCTAAGTCCGCTAGGATCCATAGAACGTGGTGGTCCAATAATTCAAAAGGACATACGCAAGCAAGAGCTTGGCTAAATTCAGGCTGGAAAGTTGATAAAATAGAACTTGGATTTAATGTATCATTAACTAGATATATTTAGGAACTAAATATGAAAAGAGTAGTCCTTCTATTCTTACAATTATCTTTAACACTTTATCTATTTTCGGAGCCACCAAGTATCGCTTATTTCAAAGAATTACTATCAATTACAAATGATCGTGATGTCCCAGATGACTTTAGGTTTGATGGCGACAAGTACTATAATATAATCTCAATAAATGAAGTCATGAAAATATTCATTGGGAGTAGCGTAGAATGGTTTAGTTTCGACGACTCAAGAAACAATCGTTACGCATTATACGATGCTCTAAATAAGAAATATGAAAATATATATGGAAAGTATACTCATCTATTAAAAAACCTTGAAAATGACATTCTTGAAGCAAAAGTCTATGATGTTGAAAACGGGTTATATAGACTTGTAGTCGCAATTACTATAAATAGTGTTAATGTTTATTTCTTTCGCAGAGACAACCTCTGAATGATTTTCTCACTTTCTTGTTATCTCTGACTATCATTTCAATTGCATAGAAAGATTAAAGATCAATATATGCTTATTTATCCTAGCTTGATTCCTTAATCGGCGCAATAGCTGCCTAACACTCGCTTCAACCTGAGTCAGCGCCCTAAAGCCTGGTCCTACGGACACTAGCCTGGAAACAAAAGCGCTTCCCAGGTTAAGCGAAATGTTGGGCGGCCAATGGCTGGGTACAGGCCGATATGCTCTCTGCCCCGCATCTGTCCAAGACAGAGCCGGGAAAGGAAAGAATGCGATTTATGGAGGTACTTCATGAACCAACCCCATAGTGAACATGGTGAACAACACGATGACCATATGGCTCATCCAATGTCCCATGAACATGAGCAGCCTGCGACCGGCACTCCAGGGAGCCATGCTGTCCATGTCATGTCCGGGAAAGCCGTCGGACACCACAGCCATGCCGGTCATGCCAAGAGTCACGCCGACCATACCGGACACGAGCAGATGTTCCGCACCCGTTTTTGGGTGTGCTTGGTACTCAGCATTCCGGTGCTGCTCTTTAGCCCCATGCTTCAACGCTGGTTAGGTTTCAGAACACCGACCTTTACCGGTAGCGAGTGGGTCCCCTTTTTGTTCTCATTGGCCATTTTTGGCTACGGCGGTGTGCCCTTCCTGCAAATGGCTGTGCCGGAACTACGCAATCGCCGACCCGGAATGATGACCCTCATATCGCTGGCTATCTCCATTGCTTTTGTCTATAGTCTTTTAGCACAGCTGGTCAGGCTGGGGGAAGGGTTTTTCTGGGAACTGGTGACCCTGATTGATGTCATGCTCCTTGGTCACTGGTTGGAAATGCGCAGCATCCGGCAAGCTTCGGGCGCGCTTAACGAACTCGCCAAACTCATGCCAGATACCGCAGAGCGCCTCTTGCCAGATGGTCGCACTGAGATTGTACCAACCACTGCCCTTCAAACGGGAGACCTGGTTCTGGTGCGTCCAGGCGCCAGCATTCCAGTGGATGGTGAAGTCATTGAAGGTGAATCTGGAGTCAATGAGGCGATGATCACCGGCGAATCCCGGCCGGTGAACAAGGGACCCGGCGCCAAGGTCATCGCCGGCACCATTAACGGCGATGGCAGCCTGCGCGTCCGTATTACCGCTACCGGCGATCAAACGGCCCTGGCGGGCATCATGCGTCTGGTGGAGCAGGCCCAGCAGTCCAAGTCCCATACCCAGGTGCTTGCCGACCGAGCTGCCGGCTGGTTGTTTTATATCGCCCTGGCTGTGGCTGCCCTGACTGTTATCGGGTGGAGCATTGCCGTTGGGTTCAACGCCGAAGTTCTGAAACGAGTGGTCACTGTGCTGGTCATCGCCTGTCCGCACGCCCTCGGTCTGGCCGTGCCTTTGGTGGTCGCCATCACCACAGCGTTGGGGGCAAAGAATGGTATCCTGGTTCGTGACCGGCTGGCGTTAGAGGCGGCACGCGAAATTGATGTGGTAGTCTTTGACAAGACCGGCACCCTGACCGAAGGTAAGTTTGGGGTGACAGGCGTGGCGGTGGCTGGGGGCTGGGATGAGAATCAAGCCCTTGCTCTGGCAGCCGCTGTGGAAGGCGACTCGGAGCATCTCATTGCCCAGGCTATTCGGCGGGCGGCGCACGATCGCGGTCTAACCCCACCTGCAGTAAGCGAGTTCGTCGCTTTGAAAGGGCGAGGCGTACAGGCTTCTCTCAATGGCAAGCGGGTCTATGTGGGCGGCCCACGCTTGTTGGAGATGCTAGGCGCGCATCCGCCTGTAGACCTGGATGCCTTTGCCCAAGCAGCGGGGAGGAAGGCACAATCAGTGGTCTATTTAGTGGCAGATAAGCAGGTAGTTGCCGCCTTTGCCGTAGCGGATGTGGTGCGCCCGGAGAGCAAAAATGCCGTCCGTCGCCTGCATGCGATGGGGATTGAGGTCGCCATGCTGACCGGTGACAGCCGTGAGGTGGCCCAGGCGGTAGCCGCTGAGTTGGGCATTGACCACGTTTTCGCCGAAGTACTGCCGGAGCACAAAGTCCAGAAGGTGGCAGACCTGCAAGCCCAAGGCAAGCGCGTGGCTGTCGTCGGTGATGGCGTGAACGATGCCCCTGCCTTGACGAAAGCCGATGTGGGTATCGCCATAGGCGGTGGTACAGATGTAGCCATTGAGTCGGCCGGGTTAATTCTGGTCAAGAGCAACCCACTCGATGTGGTCAAGGTTATCGCACTGAGCCGCGCCAGTTACCGCAAGATGGTCCAAAACCTGTGGTGGGCGGCAGGCTACAACATTATCGCCTTACCGCTGGCGGCGGGCGTCCTGGCTCCGTGGGGTATCCTGCTCTCCCCGGCAATTGGAGCGCTTTTCATGTCGCTCAGTACAGTGATTGTTGCCATTAACGCCCAACTGCTGTGCGGTGAGCGTCTCTCGATGGCGCTATCTGGCAGTTAGTGGCTATTTTGAGGAGGTGCACAATGAAGACGGTCTTGATGCGTGGTGAGGTGATTCTACTTTTGGTGGGATTGGGCTTTACCCTGTCGGCCTGCTGGCTGGGCTGGCAATCCTCGGCACCCCAGCCGGGCGGTGTATCCGGAACCCCTCTAGGCGATTCCCCTAGTGTCGCCAATGGCGAGCGGATTTACTTTACGGCCACCAGCGGTCGCGGGGGAGAGATCAGGTATCGGGGCGGCCCGGCCTTTGGCGGCATGATGATGGGTTCGTACCTGACATGTGCTGCGTGCCACGGTCCGTCTGCACAAGGGGGCAGGCACGTCATGCACATGACTGTGATGGATGCTCCTGATATCCGCATTACCGCGCTGTCGAGCGAAGCAGGCGAACACGGTGAGGAACACGGCGAGTACAACCTGGAAACTTTTCGTAAAGCCGTTGTGGATGGTCAGCACCCAGATGGGGAACCGCTGAGCCAGGATATGCCGCGATGGCAGATGAGTGATGCCGACCTGGCCGATCTGTTCGCGTTCCTCCAGTCATTACCGTGATCGGCAAAGATGCCGCCCAACATCTCGCTCCAGCCGACGCCGCCTTCGGCGCAGCGGCTGAGCTCGGTGCCGTTAGGCAGACACGCTTGCGCGCGCTAAGGAATTAAGAGGGTGAAGAATCATGGAAAAGACAAAAGTGGAGTTTGAACTTGAGCCTTCTGAATTTTCTTCTGAAGATATTCGAATTATTTCTGAATGTCTTGGTACGAAAAGTACAGATCTTACTTTAGTACTAAAGAAAATAGGAAAAACATCATTATTGGAATACATTAAAATGTTCAAGGAGAAAGGTTTGCCGACAAGAGCAGACGAAGTTATGCAGGAGAGATTATTCTTCCTTTTATCATATTATTATAAAGACAGACTTCCGCTAGAATGCGAAATATCAGCAATATTTCAACTAACTCAATCTCAAAGTGCAACACTTCTTCGAAATACAATCTCACGATATCGCATAAAAATCCAAGGATATATAACTAACACACTGCAGGCAATTATACGATCTGCGAAAAAGAATAAAGAGACTGAACATTATGAAATGGTAATTAAATCTAAAATAATACTTGAAGAATTAAACAGGATAATATCTCAGCAAGGTCCTTTGCTTGTACAGATTGCGAAGAAAAAGGGGATAGCATCGCTCTATGATTGTCCGGAAGATACATATAACCTTCTTAAGAAAGCTGTTGGATTATAATGAGTGACTTGCTATCTGCGGTAGGAATTCTCTTTGCGATAATTACGCTGTTTTTCGAGAAGGCATCCAATACAATAAGACCAGTTTTAGAGAAATCAATACCTCCTAAGGAGCAGAAAATAGAATTAGAAAAAACAAGGAAAGAAGTAGAAAAAAAAATTAGGACTATAATAATCTTTAGTCTTCTATATTGCTCATTTACCTGGGTGCTATTGCCGACTAGTATTGGGATTATTTCTAAGTCTACGTTTTCTATTTGGGATTTTGACGCTGTAGATACAATATTTATAATCATTAATTGTACAGTATTTGTTTTTTTGATAGCATCAATAAGAACCTTGTGCCTATTAATTATTAAAAGAAAAAAGTGCCTAACAACTGCTTCAACCTGACTCGGCTATTGTCACGAAACTTGCAGTCGCTACGCTCGGCAAGAATCGCGCCATTACGCCTCGCAGGTTAAGCAAATGTTCTGCGGACCCGCGCTTTAGCGCGAACTGAATAAGATTGACATTCTTCGAAATATGTATTACATTATGTATTACATGGAGGTTGTCATGACGACAGTAAGATTACCTTTAGAGATCGAGCAGCGCTTAGAAATTTTGTCCAAACAGAAGCATAAGTCCAAAACTGAAATTATCAAAGAAGCCTTGGAAAACCTTTTTTACAAA
>Ga0208824_1002278_pt1 | contig 15014 bp, 12 predicted proteins | sample AD_JPNTR3_MetaG_FD_184447 | JGI IMG/M metagenome (GOLD analysis project Ga0208824, IMG submission 184447) | Active sludge microbial communities of municipal wastewater-treating anaerobic digesters from Japan - AD_JPNTR3_MetaG (SPAdes) (version 2) | ecosystem: Engineered > Bioreactor > Anaerobic...
TCGCCCAATTCCTGGAAGTCACCGGTTTTAGCCGCGAGTTGTTCGACAACTTAATGTCCGGTCTGGGCTAACGCAGCGGCCACTGCAACGGGGGAGGTTTCCCTGGCAGAGTCACACGTGCGCACGTGAGCCATTTTCCGAGAGTTAACACGTTCCTGCAGCACATCACCGGGTCATGAAAATAGCGACCTGCGGGCAAACTGCAGTTTGCATTACATTGCCGCGCAAGTGATTTTGAGATTTGCCGGTTTTCTGAGAGAGCACTTATGCATTACACATCACATATTACGCATGATGCATTTTCCGAGGAGTTGACATGTTCCCGCGGCACACCGCCGCAGATAAAAATGTGAGTTGTGAGCATAGGCTGCGACGACTTGCCAGTTTGGCTGGGGATGGAATCCCTAGCCTGACACGAGCCAACCGCTCTGAAGCGCGTTGTTTGGGAAGCTCCCTTCAGCGAACTTGACGTAGCAGACCCGAAATTCATTCCGGGGCGGCCTGAGCCACGCAGGTGATTTTTTCGCTGATTCGCTGACTGCTGACTCGCTGATCTCTATTTTCCGAGGAGGCGCTCGATGCCAACGCAAACATTGTTTGAAAATGCGGAACACAAGAATATTCTGCTAGAGGATTTCACCTCTGGCGAGATGGTGCAAGCAAATCAACACATCATTGTCCATAATGGGCGAGGAATGTTACTCGATCCCGGCGGGCACAAGGTCTACTCTGAAGCCGTGGGCGAACTCGCGACCGTGCTGCCCTTGGGCGCCCTGGATTACATCTTCTTCTCCCACCAGGATCCCGACATCATCGCGGCGGCCAACGGCTGGCTGATGATCACCAATGCCAAAGGACTCCTGCCCCAGCCGTGGATTCGCTTCATCGCGCACTTTGGCGTAGATGACCTGGTGGTCAACAATATCATCCCCATCCCAGATAAGGGAATGGTCGTGGATCTCGCCGGCGCCCGGCTAAAGTTGTTGCCGGCGCACTTCATCCACTCGGCCGGCAACTTCCAGATCTACGACCCGGTCTCCAAAATCCTCTATTCCGGCGACCTCGGCGCGTCGCTGGGCCAGACCTACGTCAAAGTTACCGATTTTGACGATCACATCCAATACATAGCCGGCTTTCATCGCCGCTACTTCCCCACCAACAAAGTACTGCGGCTCTGGGCCGACATGATTGCGCCCCTGGACATCGAAATCATCGCCCCCCAGCACGGAGCGATGATCATGGGCAAAGAGAATGTCCAGCGGTTCATTCAATGGGTGCGAGAATTGGATTGCGGACTTGACCTGATGGAAAAAATTTATCGCCTGCCTGAGTGAGAACGATGTCAACACAAGCGCAGATTTTGGTCGTAGACGATGAAGCCGTCATGCGCACAGGATTGGAGCAGATCCTGACTTCCGCGGGACACGCGGTGACGACAGCGAGCAGCGGAACGGAGGCCCTGGAAGTCTTGCGCGGGCGCCGCTTCGAGATGCTCATCACGGACCTGCAAATGCCCGGCATGGATGGCTTTGAGCTGCTCCAGGCGCTCAAACAGCAGGGGGCTCAATTCCCCGTGCTCGTGCTCACCGGCCACGGGACCATGGAAACGGTGGTGCAGGCGCTGCGCTATGGCGTGAATGACTTCCTCAGCAAGCCCTATCATCCTGAGGAGTTGCTCTCCATTGTAGAGCGCGAAGTAGCGCGTTACCGCCGTAGCCTGCCACCAGGAGCGGACAAAACATGGGAGCTCCGACTGTCGCCTCAGGTGCTGGATCGTCTCGACGACACCCTGGCACAGCTCCGCGCCGAGGTGAACGCGCGGTGCGTGCTGTTGCTGGAGAGCGGCGGCGCGGTCATAGCCAGCAAGGGCGCCCTCCAGGAGATCAATGTGAGCGCGCTGACTGCCTTGATCGCGGGGGATTTCGCGGCGACCGCCGGAGTGGCCTCGCTTTTGGGGGAACAGGACGCCTTTCGGCTGAACTATCACCAGGGGGAAACGTACAGCGTCTATTCGGCGCAGGTCCTGCCGACAATCTTCCTGCTCATCATTTTCAGTCAGGAGATCAAGTTGGGGACGGTGATGTATTATGCGCGTCGAGCCCTGGAAAAGGCGCGGGAAATCCTGCCGCCGGCACCCCTTCCCGTTCCATCCTCGGCGCCGGCAGCGCCGTCCGACCTCTCGCCGGCCCCTGTCCCCCCGGCCCCACCCGAGGCCGCCGTCGCAGCGGAGACGGAAGCGCCTGGCACGGAGCTCTACTCGCTGGATCAAATCATCGAACAGGGGCTGCTCGCGCCGGAACTGTTAGACGTGCTGGACGAACAGCTCAACCAGATGTGGAAAGAGGCATAGCGTCGTGCGCTCCCCATTTCACTCAGGCCATTAGCGTCTCAGTAAACCCCCACGCATCCGCAAACTCTTTCCATCCCCCTGCAAAAAAGGTCGCTGCACCGTGGGTATGAAAAGTCCCCTGGCGCTGAAAACCAGGGGACTGCGAGAGCTAACCGGCGTTGTCTGCACCCTCTGCAAGCCTCAATAGTGCGTGACCACTTTCGTGCCCACCGGCGCCCAGTTGTAAAGCCACTGCGCATCGGACGTGCGCATGTTCACACAGCCATGGCTCATCGGCGTGCCAAAGTTGTTGTGCCAGTACGTGCCGTGGATCCCATATCCGCGATAGAAATACATCGTGTAAGGACATTCGGCAGGTAATAGCCCGGCCCCGACATGGGGGTGGAAAGATATTTGACGTAGATGGAGTATGTGCCCACCACGGTGGGAGTGCGAGAGGTGCCGGTGGAGACGACGGCCGTGAAAACCGGCGTCTGTCCCACATAGGCCGTGAGGGTCTGCCGGCTCAGGTTGATGTCAATCCACTTCTCGCCAGGCGCGCCCTGAACGGGCGCCGGGGATGGCGTGATCGGCGGGACGCCGCCTCCCGCGCCGGGGATTACCAGACGTTGCCCCACGTAAATGAGATCGGAAGACAGCCCATTGGCGGCGCGAATGGCCGCCGCGGTAGTGCCATACCGCAATCCCAGCCGGAAGAGATTTTCCCCCGGCTGCACAATGTGGATGCCAGTCGTCGCCGGGGTCGGCGCGGGGGCCGGGGCGGGCGCAGTTCCCGCGTCGGGAAGGGTGAGGCTCTGCCCCACATAAATCCACGAGCGCGTAGTCAGCCCGTTCGCTGCCGCCAGCGCATTCACGCTGATGCCGTACCGTCGCGCGATCGCGTACAGCGTGTCCCCTGGTTGCACTACGTAGGAAGTTCCCTGCGCAGCTGCCGGCGTCGCCAACACCAGCAGATTCACCAACACCATGACCGGCAATACCCACTTCCACGCCTTCAACACGACTTTCCTCGTCCCCCGCATCATAGATGACCCCCTTTGAAAATAGTAATCAGTGAGCCGTGAGTTATGACCATTCCTTCGAAAATGGCTCACGGATGGCCACGGATTTCACAGATCAGAAAAGGTGCCGCGAACTTCAATTCACTCTCAAGCCGCCCCGGAATGAATGCCGGGTCCAAGAGGTCAAGTTCACTAAGGGATTTTGTCTCTCGCTGCCACTCTGAGTATAGCAAATTCTTGCCATAAGCACACTACAATTGCATTACAAAATAGTACAAAAAGCGTCACCAGGAGACAAAAACCCGCCGCCGACGTCACACCCCCGTACGGAAAAGAAACGGGCTGGCAACCTCCCGTCGCCAGCCCGTTGGGTGCGCCTCAGCGCCGCACCCACTTCACCGCGTCGAAGGAAATCAGCCGGGAAAGGCGCGGTTCGTAGGTCACGTCCGCCAGCGAGACATATTCAGAGCCGCCGCCGTTAAAGGTGTACGTGCCCAGAGAAACCCACCGTCCGCCGTTCGCCGATTGATTCACGATCTTGAGCGTGTACTGACCTGACGCCACCACCCAGTAGCGGGCGTTCGCGGTGGTCGTGTAGCGATCGGGGATGTAGACAAAGACCTCGTAGCGGCCCGCCGTGAGAGTAGGATACCAGCGTGCCCAGTTGTAGTTGGGGCGATTCTGGTCGTTGTTGTAGGTCCAGTACTGCCGACCATTGTAGCCTTCGTTGACGGTGCGCCATCCCGACGCCGCGCCGCCGCGCACAAAGCCGGCGTCCTTGTCATCTACGATGATCGCCGTCGTGTCGTCCCCGCCGTTGGTCGGGAACCAGGTGAGCTGCGCGACCGCCTGACCGGCGTTCTCGTAATATTGCAGCTCGATAGCAACCGGCCCGCCGGGGAGGTAGATGTCGCCCTGATACGTCGTGGCCGCCTGATCACGCCAGGCGTCAATCAGCAGATGGCCATTGACCCAGAGCCGCGCGCCGTCATCCACCGTGAGCTTGAAGCGGGTCATCCCCGCAGCGATGCTCGTCGTCTGCGTCCACCGCACGGAGAAATAATCCGTCCCGATGGTGCCCGGCGCCGGCGAAGCCGCTCCCCAGTTGAAGTTCAGCGCCGCGTCCGTGCGGACCAGCGCCGGCGCCCCGCTCAACGACATGTTGTTGAAGTATTCGCCGCGCCAACCGGCCCCCGTCCCATCCAGCAAGGCCCAGCTGAGCCTGGCGACCGCCTCACCGCCGTTCTCGTAATACTCCACGACCAGATAGTGATGCCCGGAATCCAGGTAACGGTCCACGGTGAAGGTCTGTGCGGGGTGATCGGTCCACTTATCCAGCAGCAGGGCGCCGTCAATCCACAGACGGATGCCGTCATCGCTGGTGGCCGTAAAGCGGTAATTGCCGGGGGTCACGTCAATGTAGCGCGTCCAGCGCGCGGAAAACTGATCGGCGTTGATCACGCCGGGCTGCGGAGACCCTGTGCCCCAGTCATGGTCGAGATTCTCCTCCTGACGGGTGAGCGCCGGCGTCCCCGAAAGGGTGGGATTGTTCCAATACGAGGCGCTCCAGGTCGGGTCACTGTGCATCGGCAAGATCGGCCCCTGCGCCAACACCGGTCCGCTGAACAGCAGGACCGCCAACACCAAGGTGATTTGCAAAACTCGCTTGCCCATCGCTTTCCTCCTCCCTGCAAGATGGCTCAAAGACTCCCTACGTGTAAACGTGCGCCCGTGCAAACGTAGAACGTGGGAACGCGCATGGCACCGAGTATGACTTGCCACCCAGTGCCTGGCAATGCCACTTGCGCCCTCACGCCCCAGACATGGCCCGTGGCGTACATCTTTTTAACGTCGCCAGTTCGCCGCACGTTCCCAGAGAAGGCCGCGATGAGAATTACGAACAGGTGAAAGACAGGTAACAGTAGCGCTACAACGCCACACAACTTCGGGAGATCATGGGATCACGGCCCGGCGCAGCAGCGGGAGGAAATCAATGAGAATTCGTGGCTCCAACAGGGAAAGGGCACGATCAGGGAAAGGCAGCAGCGAGCAATGCCATCTCTACTCACTGCCGCCTCCCCGTTTCTCACATTTGTGCGCCTGCCCAAACAAGATTAGCGCGAGTGAGACATTCCAAAATCCGGTGGAGCCGCAGCCCGGCCCGGTCTCTTTAGCTCTCCGTGATGACCACGGACGTCATGGCGTCGCCCTGGCGGATGGCGTCTACCACCTCCATGCCGGCGACGATCTTGCCGAAAACGGTGTGTCGGCCGTTGAGATGGGGCTGCGGACTGTGAGTGATGAAGAACTGACTGCCGTTGGTTCCCGGACCGGCGTTCGCCATCGAAATCACGCCCCGCTCGTGCGTCAGCGGATTGTCCTTGAACTCGTCGGCAAAATGGTAGCCGGGACCGCCGCGCCCCGTGCCGGTCGGGTCGCCGCCTTGAATCACAAAATTGCTGATCACGCGATGGAAAGTGACGCCATCGTAAAACCCCTCGCGGGCCAGGAACACGAAGTTATTGACCGTTTGCGGCGCATACTGAGGATAGAGCTCAATTTCAATCACCCCGCGCGGGGTCGTGATCGTCGCATGATACTTTTTAGCGGGATCAATTTGCATTGCTGGAGGCGTGTGCCACTGCTTCATGATAGGCTCCTTTTGAATGAATGACTTTCGCATTATAACACGAGTATGGAAAGGAGTATGGAAAGCGCTAAGCCAGTCGGTTAGTCAAAACAAGTTTGATTTGTAACCGCTTTCAGTTGGAAAGTCTAACCATTTTACCCCGAAAAGTCTGTTTTTGGTTAGTAACATGTTGGCGCACAATGAGGAAATAAATCACTTGCCTCCGCCCTGTCCGAGGCTATACTCAATGCTGAGTTAAAGCGCGGCGCCACAGGCAGGTCCTTCAGGACACGGGCGCGTGTCGCCCCTCAAACCAGCGTCGCCCTGAACGCTTTGCTCGCATTGATGGTCTCGAAAGCAGCCTCACATCTGCACACAGGAGCGATAAGCATGAGTGACTTCCAGCTCTGGCCCGGCGATGATCCTACGCCTGAAATGACCGCTGCCCTGGCGGCTTTCCTGGACGCTTATCCCGCCTATGCGAGCACCCGCCTCCTCGACGACCTGCGAGCGCGGGAATACAGCCGCCTCGATCGGCTGGGGCACGTCTACCTGGACTATACGGGCGGCAGCCTGTACGCCGATGGTCAGGTCCGCGCCCACCACGAGCTGCTTGCCACGCACGTTTTCGGCAACCCGCACTCCCACAACCCCTCTTCGCAGGCGATGACGGAGCACGTGGAACGAGCGCGCGCCTGCGTGTTGGAATTCTTCAACGCCGATCCAGAGGAATACGTAGCGATCTTCACTCCCAACGCCAGCGGCGCGCTCAAGTTGGTGGGTGAGGCGTACCCCTTTGCCCCGGGAGGACACTACGCCCTCACTTTTGACAACCACAACTCCGTCAACGGCATCCGCGAATTCGCCCGCGCGAAAGGCGCGCAGGTGACCTACATCCCCATGAGCGCCCCCGATCTCCGCATCGAAAACGCGCCGCTGGAACGCGCACTGGCTCTGGGAACGCCGGGGATCCCCAAACTCTTCGCCTATCCCGCGCAATCGAATTACTCCGGCGTGCAACATCCGTTAGAGCTCATTGAGGTCGCACACGCCCAGGGTTGGGACGTGCTGGTAGACTGCGCCGCCTTCGCCCCCACCAACCGGCTGGACTTGCACCGTTGGAAGCCAGATTTCGTGCCGCTTTCCTTCTACAAGATGTTCGGATATCCCACCGGAGCAGGCGCATTGCTGGCGCGCAAATCGGCGCTGGCGAAGTTACGGCGTCCCTGGTATGCCGGCGGCACGATCACCATCGCCTCGGTGCAGGGAAACGGCTACTATCTCGCGGCAGGCGCCGCCGCCTTCGAGGATGGGACCCTCAACTACCTCAACTTGCCTGCCGTGGAAATCGGCCTGCGACATCTGGCCGCCATCGGCGTCGAGACCATTCACACGCGCGTCATGTGTCTCACCGGTTGGCTGCTGGAGCACCTGACCGCGCTCCAGCATTCCAACGGACGGCCATTGGTGCGCGTCCACGGCCCGACGATGCTCAAAGGGCGCGCCGGCACCGTCACCGTCACGTTCTATGACGTGAATGGCCAACCCTTCGACGAGCGCCGCGTTGAAGAACTGGCCAGTCGCGACGCCATCTCCATCCGCACCGGCTGTTTCTGCAACCCCGGCGCCGGGGAGGTCGCTCACGGCCTGACGCCGGAAATCATGACAGAGTTCTTCAAGGGGGATCACGGCCTCTCGTTTGCCGAATTGCGCGAGCAGATGCAGGCACGTTACGGCAAAAGCATCAGCGCCGTGCGGATTTCAGTGGGGTTGGTGAGCAACTTCGCCGATGTGGAGCACTTCCTGAACTTCGCAGCGGGCTTTCTGGATCGGTCCAGCGCCGAGATCGGCCCGACGGCAAATGAATGCCCGCGCTGCAGCCTCGAAGCGGGAGGGTAAATCCCCGGCCCACACAAAACACCCCGACAGCTTTGACGCTGTCGGGGTGTTTTGCAAAACGCAGGTGAATGTTCCGCCGGACTGGGCGCCTATCCGACACCGGCCTGACGGCAGAACGGCTCTTTACTTCAGCAGCCCCACGCGCGCGTTGAACTCCGTGATGAGCGCGTCAATCTCGCCCACCTGCCCCTGGAAACTCGTCCAGTAATCTGGCTGATACCACTGTTGCTGGATCTCGGTATAGGTCTTGCCCTGCTGCTCCACCCAGGTGTAGTACTTGAGATTGTGGATGCGCTTGCGCTCCGGGTAAGTCAGTTCCAGCATGTTGTCGGTGGACTGCCCCAGGATATAGCGCGCGTAATCGGCGGCGGCATCGGTCAAAGTGTACTCGCCGTGCTCCTCGTGCAGCTCGCGCAGGCGGCTCTGATAGAGCTCCATCGAGTCGGTGAGCACCGTGACGATGACATCCTCGTGCCCCAGCTCGAACCAGCGAGCCGCTTTGATGGCGCTGAGAATGTTGGCGATGCCGGAAATGCCGATCAAATCCAGCTGCGCCACCAGGCTCTCCGGCACCCCTTGCTTGATCAGGTACGCGCGGCCCGCCGGCTCATTGAACAGGCGGATGAGGCTGAGCGTCGCCTCATCATCAATGGCCGTGACGACGTCGGTGTTCTTGACGTTGTGAATCCACGGCACATGCTTGTCGCCGATGCCCTCGATGCGGTGCCCGCCAAAGCCGTTGCGCAACAGCGTGGGGCACTGCAGCGCCTCGCTGGCCACGATGCGGCTGGAGGGGAACCGTTGCTTCAGATAATCGCCGCAGCCGATGGTACCCGCCGACCCGGTGTTAGACGTGATGCCAAAGAAGGCGTCGTGAGGCCCTAACACCTGCGCCAACACTTCCTCGATGGCGTGGCCGGTAATCTCGTAGTGCCAGAGATAGTTGCCGAACTCCTCGAACTGGTTGAAGATGAAGATGTCATCGCCGCGCTCGCGGGTGAGCTCGTGACACTTGTCGAAGATCTCTTTCACGTTCGATTCGCAGCCGGGGGTAGCGATGGTTTCATCGGCCACTTTCGCCAGCCACTCAAAGCGTTCGCGGCTCATTCCTTCCGGCAGGATGGCGATGGACTGACAGGCCAGCAACGCCGAGTCGTACGCGCCGCCGCGACAGTAGTTGCCGGTGGACGGCCAGACGGCCTTCTGCCGGGTGGGATCGAACTGCCCGGTCACCAGGCGCGGCACCAGACAGCCGAACGCGGCCCCCACCTTGTGCGCGCCGGTGGGGAACCACTTGCCCACCAGCACCACAATGCGCGCCTCGACGCCGGTGAGCGCCGATGGCAATTCGAGGTAGTTCACGCCGTCAAAACCGCCGCCGTGAGCCACTGGTTCGTTGTGCCAGGTGATGCGGAAGAGGTTGCGCGGGGTGATGTCCCACAGGCCAATGCTCTTGAGCTCGGCCTTGATGGCGTCGGGAATCAGCTCCGGATTCTTCTGCTGCGCGAAGGTGGGGATGATGATGTTGCGCTCACGCGCGCGTCGCACAGCGTTCTCCATGCCCTCAGGGACAATTGTCAAATCAATCATGATATCGGACCTCCTGGTGAAATGGGTTAAACGTAACGGACAACATGATAAGATACCGGCGGTTTTCGCCCTTCCTATTCCTCTTGGCGCGACGCCGGAACGACGGCATTGTGTTCATATTCGCGCTCAATACGTTTGACGTTGCGACGCAGCCACGAGACCGCCACCGGTTCATAGCGCCGGCACAGCAAGACCGAACAGGGCGCCTGATTCGCGATCCAATCATCCACCGAGCCAAACAGCCGCGTGCGAGAGGCCCATTCTTCGGAAGCCCCCAGGACAATCAGCTGATACGGCTGTCGTTCCGTCTCGCCCAGCACGCCGGTCTGAACCGTTCTGGCGCTGCGGGCGAGGAGCGTGAAGTTGGGCGGGACGGCCCCCAACACCCCTTCGATAATCTCCTGCAGCCACAGGGTCTGGTCTTCCAGCTCCTCCGCGTCCTCATCCACACCGCCCTTGAGGACCCGCAGCGCGGTCACCCGGGCTTTTTCGGCCTCGGCCAGCTCATACGCCAGGCGCAGCGCCATCCGCGAATGCGGCCCTCCGCCCACCGGCACCAGGATCCGCCGCAATGGTTGGGTCAACAACCCGCGGTTGAGCAACACCGCCACATTGGTCGGCGCTTTTTGCAGGACCAGGTGAATGGGATTTTCCGCTACTTGCGCGGGGGTCAGCAGTCCAGGCCACCCCATCAGCAAGAGATTGACGTTGCAATGCCGTCCGATCTCATCCAAAATTCCCTCGGCAATGCTCGGCGCCGCGCGCACCTTGGTGTAGACCGCAATATTGCGTTCTTGCAATGCCGCCACGGTACTTTGTAACAACGCCCGTTGCTCTGGGCTGAGATCCCGCGCCAGCCGGTGCGCCGTGCGCGTCGTGAGGCGTTTGGGGTCAACGTTGACCGTCAACACGCAGATGTAAGGGTCCACGGTCGCCTCGGCCAGAATCCCCGCGACATACACGAGGCCCTTGGCGGTCTGCGGATTGGCCACCGAGACGATAAAGCGTTCCTTGCCCGGCTCCGGCTCTCCAAACCGACGTCGCACCGGCAAGCGGCGACTAATGGCCGGCCCGGCATAGTGAACCATCGCCAACACCCCCATCAGCACCACACCAAACAGCAAAGCGCGCACCTCGGTGAAGAGCACGATAAACAATCCCATGCCCGCCGCGATATACGCCGTCAGCGGGAAGAAAGGCGCTTTGAAGGGGCGGCGCAAATTTGGGTATTTCTTGCGCAGCCGGATCATGGACAGACTGGCCCAGAAAAGCACAAACATGTAGCCGGAACTGGAAATGTAGCTCAAAAAGTCCACCAACCCGGTAGCGGCTACCAGAATGCTGGAAAGTCCCACCACAATGATGGCGGCGTAGGGGGTGCGGCGACGGCTCAAGCGCGTGAGCGCTTTCGGCCACGCTCCATCGCGGCCCAAGGTGAAGGCTTCACGGGTGGCGCTGAGCATCGCAGCGTTGATCGTGGTCAGCATCGTCTCCACGCCGCAGATTGCCATCAAGGTAACGCCCCAGCCAGGGATAGTGCGCGCCACCGTATCGGTCAACACGGTCTTGGAACCGGCCAGTTCATACCAGGGGAGCGTGCCCAAGGCCACCGTAACCATCACCATGTTGATCAACATCACAAACGTCACACTGAGCATCAGCGCCCTGGGCAACATCCGATCGGGGTCCTTGGCCTCCTCGGCGTCATCGGCGATGACCTCGAAGCCAACATAGGCAATGTAAATCAAGACAATGGTACGCAGCAATTTGGAGAAATTGGTCCACGCATCGGGATAGATGAAGAACTTCCCATCGGGGACCAGGGTACTCCAGTGGAAGCCATTCGGGCTGACAAATCCCGCCACGATGTAGATGCCGAAAAACAAGAGCTGGATTATCCCCAGGGTCACCTGGACATTGCCCACCATGCTCACGCCAAAGATGTTCAACAGCGAAAAAACCACGAGGATGAAAATAGCAGCCGGCACGATGGGGATAGCCGGGAAGAGGATGTTCAGGGAATAACCAAAGCCCACCGCTGAAAGCGCGGCAAAGAACGTGCTGGAAAGGCAATCCATCGAACCGACCAGGAACGATAGCAGGCCGCCGCCGTAAGCCTCCCGCACGTAAGTCATCGCGCCGCCGGTCTCCGGGAAGGAGGTGGCCATTTCGGCATAGTTGATGGCGATGACATAGGTGACTAATCCCGCCAGCAACAAAGCCAACAGGGTCGCCGGGCCGGAAAGTGCGGCCGCCTCCCCGGTCAATACGAAAATTTGTGCGCCGAGCGTACCAATTGTCCCCAGCATCACCAGCTGGATCAGACTCAATTGACGCTTCAGTTTACGTTTACTCATAGAAAACGATCCCCTTGCTCCCTTTCGAAAAATTTTGGCCTGCCCTATTCGGCAAACAGTTCCGCCAGCGCCTCCAACAGCAATACCTGCGTGGGTTGAGGCAAACGGCCCAATCGCCGGGTCAGACGAGATTTTTCCACTGTGCGCAACTGATCCAACACGATAAAGCTGTCCTTCCCCGCAACATGGCAGGGAATGCGGGTGGGATAAGCGCGCCCCCGCGTCGTCAACGGCGCCACAATCACCGTGTTGATCTGGACATTCATCTCATCCGGTGAAACGATCACACACGGACGCCCCTTGAGCCCTTCGGCGAGAGCTGCTTCGGGGTTCACCAGGTAGATGTCAAAGCGGCGCCAACTCATCCTTGCCCCGCTGCTTCTCCCGCGTCGAAGGAGCTCGTCGCCAGCACGCTCTCGGAGAGCAAGGCGTCCTCGCCTTGAGCCGCCAGCTCCTGAAAAGCCTCTTGCCATCCCTCACGGGGCGCGCGCCCAGGACGTACCACCAGAGCGCCATCCGGGGTCAGTTCCAGCGTCACCTGCTTAGGGAAACCCAGCTGCTCTAACAGCACTTTGGGGATGCGAATGCCTTGCGAATTTCCAATCTTGATGATGCGCGTGGTAATCGTGGTCACGCCGCCCTCTGTGTCGCGAAGTAATTACATTGTAGTTACATCGCGCCAAAAGTCAACTGTCCCGCGCCCGCCGTCGCCGGGAAGCGCCCCAGGCCGCGGCCAGCGCTCCCAGTCCCGCTCCCAGCGTATTGAGCGCCACGTCCCCCGGCGATGAGACCCGGGTATGGGTGAACCCCTGCAGCAGTTCAATGGTGACGCTCACAAGCAGACCTGCCGCTGTCCCCCAAAGAATCCATGATGTTAAAGAGCGTTTGCCGGCCACCGCCAGGGTCACGGCGGCGCCCAGCGGCGCGAAGACGACGATGTTCCCGGCGATGTCAATGAGCCAGAAGGCCGAGAGGCCCTGTTCCGCCGCTGGCGCAGTGAGCACTTCCAGATTGGCGGCCACGTCGGGGTTGGGACGGAGGGTCATCCACAGAAGCCATAGTACCATCAATGCTACGACGCTCCACCAACAGCTTTTGGATCGCATCGTAAAACCAGAGGCCTCACTCACCTGCCGCGCGGAGGATCTGGGCCTTTAGAGCTGAGGAGACACGAAATCCGAATTTCTCCAAACGTTGAATCTCTGCCTGCAGGGAAGGAATTTCTCCCCGTAGCCGCGCCGCCAACAACAAGCCAAGAGTTCCAATAGGACGCAACCCTACCCGTCTGGCAAAACGCCGGGCATCCAGGTCATCCATCACCACATACTCTGCATTCAGGATTTTCGCCAGAACGATGACCTCTGCTTCACCCAGGTCCAACTCAGCAAGAAGGAGATCAACCGCCATGCGATTATCAACAACACGCACTTCAATCCAGGTTTGCAACGCTTGTTCAAGGAGTTGAGTTGCCATATCAGGCTTGGCCCGGATTTCGTCAGCGACGGCTTGAGGAAGACATACCGACCCGGCTGCCTGCCGCAGCAGATCCAACCTTTCCAGCTTCGCCAGGAAAATCAGAGGACTGGCATCCACAACCCAAAGGCTCACTTGGATAGCTCCCACGCCGCCTCGATTTCGGCGGTAATTTCTTCATCCTGGAGATTGATGGCCGGCACTTCCACCGTGATGAGGCGTGCCAGAAAGGCGAGACGCTCCATGCCCGCGAGGCTGGCAGCCTTGCCGGCTGAAAGGCGCCCCAACTCGTACGCCTTAGCCGCCGCCCAGAAGCGGAGCGTCTCGCCAAATTGCTCGTCCGAAAGTTTGAGGGTTTGCGGCAATCCTTCAGGGTATGTGATGATGGCCTGCTTCTCCATGCCTGCCTCCTCTTCGCTGACTCGATCTCGCTATCACTTCCATTATACCCCGGAATTACCGAGAACAGCGGCTGATGCGCCTCACAGCGTGCGCATCACCTCTTTCACCGCCTCCAGGTTCGGCGCGACGATGGGCGGTTCGGGCACGGTCCGCATCGCACTCTTGATGTCCTTCAGCCCGGAGCCGGTCAGCAAGACCACGACGCGTTCGTCCGGGGAAACCATCCCCTGCGCCACGGCTTTCACCAGGCCGGCATACGCCGCCGAGGCCGCCGGTTCGCAGAAGACGCCGGTGTGACGCGCAATGACCGGAATCGCGTTCAGGATCTCCTCATCGCTCACGCGCAGATACGCGCCGTCCGTCTCGCGCACGGCGGCGAGCGCCTTGTTCCGGTCGCGCGGCAGGCCCGCGCTGATGCTATCGGCAAGCGTGTCAGCCGGCTGCTGCGTCATCTCCCAGCCCTGGAGGCCGCGCTCCCAGGCATCCACCAACGCGGAGGAGCCAGCGGCCTGGATGCCCATGATCTTGGGCATGGCATCAATCCAGCCCAGGGCGAGCAGGTCCTTCAGCCCCTTGTGGATGCCGCCGATGATGCAACCGTCGCCCACGGGGACGAAGATGCGGTCGGGGGCTTCCCATCCGAGCTGCTCGCAGATTTCCAACGCCGCGGTCTTCTTCCCCTCGGTCATGTAGGGATTGTAGCCCGTGCTGCGGTTGTACCAGCCAAATTCCTTAGCGACCTGAAGCGTGAGCTCGACCGCCATGTCATACGTCCCATCCACCAACAGCACGCGCGCGCCGTAGATGAGATGCTGCGCGATTTTGGCGGGCGGCGCGGTCTTGGGGACGAAAATCACGGCGGGGAGACCGATGCTGGCGGCTAATCCTGCCATCGCGGCCGCAGCGTTGCCGGTGCTCGCCGTGGTGATGATTTCCGCGCCGACCTCGCGCGCCTTCACCACCGCCACCGCCGAGGCCCGGTCCTTGAGCGACGCCGTGGGATTCATCCCCTCATCCTTCACCCAGACATGCCGGAGGCCCAGCAGGCTTGCCAGCCGGGGAGCAGGGTAGAGCGGCGTCCAGCCCACGCGCAGCGGCGGGACAGGCGATTCAGGCTCAACGGCGATGAGCGGCTTGTAGCGCCACATCGTCGTCTCCGGGTTGGCGGCCAGGCTTTCGCGGCTGATCCGCGCAGCGATGACGTCGTAATCGTATTGCACATCGAGGTTGCCGTCATCCCCGTGCTTGGGGCAGACGTAGCGCACCTCGTCCACACCGTAGGTTGCACCGCAGATGGTGCATTTGAGGTTGAG
>Ga0208824_1002289_pt1 | contig 14961 bp, 6 predicted proteins | sample AD_JPNTR3_MetaG_FD_184447 | JGI IMG/M metagenome (GOLD analysis project Ga0208824, IMG submission 184447) | Active sludge microbial communities of municipal wastewater-treating anaerobic digesters from Japan - AD_JPNTR3_MetaG (SPAdes) (version 2) | ecosystem: Engineered > Bioreactor > Anaerobic >...
GCGTACGACGGTCTGGGCCGGCTGACCTCCGCCGAAAACGATACGGCGACGCTGCTCTACGGCTACGACTCGCTCGGCAACCGCATAAGCAGCTCGCAGAACGGGGCCGTGTCCACGGCGACCTTTGACGGTGTGGGCAACCGGCGGACCAGCATCTGCCCGAGCGGCTATGGGGTTCATACCTCCTACGACGCGCTGAACCGGCCCCTCGCCGTGAGCCTGCTGGCCCCCGGCGAGGTCGACCCCGCCCCTGTGGCGATGTTCGCGTACGACGGCGCGGTGCGCCTCGCGAAGGTCACGCGCGCCAACGGCATCAATACGCGGGCCTTCTGGAACGGTGCGCAAGGCGTGCCGAACGCGGACGGCGACCACGGCTGGCACCAGGTGGCGAAGATCAACCACGCTCAGGCGGGCGGCGGTCGGGTCGTCGACCAGCGCGCGAGCCTGTACGACGGAAATCAGAACAAGATCCTGCGCGCGATGACCGCACCTTGGGACGGCACCGCCAACCTTGTGACCAACCAGTACGGCTACGACGCAATGCACCGGCTGCGCCACTCCCGCAGAAGCGGCCATATCGTCGCGGGCGATTTCGACTACGTCTACGACGCCAACGGCAATCGCCTGCAGGTCACCAACAACGGGGCCTTCGAGGCCTACACGATGGACGCGGCCACGCCCGAGCCGGCGGACTTCCAGATGAACCAGTACACGACCACTCCGTTCGGTGCCGAACTGCACGACGCGCAGGGCAATCGCATCGGGCTCGCCGGCGCGGGCGAGCCGACCTTCTACCGCTATGACTATGCCGACCGCCTCGTCCAGGTGGACGCGATCGACCCCATCGGGACGCCCGTGACCGTCGCGACGTACCGTTATGACGCGCTGGGCCGCCGCATCGGCAAGACGGTGTTCGGCGCGGGCGGGCTGCCGCCGACCGTGATGACCTACGTGTACGACGACACCCGCGACGACGACTGCGACGGCGCGGCGGACGACCGCGTCCTTGAAGTGTACACAGGCGCAGCCGTGTCCAGCGTCAGCGTGCTGACCGGCGCCAGCGGCGGCGGCGCGGCGGCAACGAGCTACGCCGCCACGGGCCGCATGCTCTCGCCGCCGGTCGGCTTCGTGGATGCCGCCGGCGAGTTATGTTTTACGCATGTCGATGAGCGCGGTTACATGCTGGCGCTGACAGATGCTGAGGGCCGTGTGGTCGAACGATACGACTATGACGACTTTGGCGTACCGATGTTCTTTGACCCCGCAGGTGCGCTGCGAGCTGGATCCGCAGTCAGCAATGACGTGCTCGCAGCCGGATTGCGCTGGGATGCGGAGACGGGACTCTACGCCCGCGAGGTCAGCAACCCGCTCTATGAGGGGACAGGCCCGGGCGTCAACCCGCTCTATGCGGATAAAGCTTGCGGCGTCAACAATCCGCTTTACGAAGGAAAGGGCCAAGACGTCACCAGCCCGCTCTACGAGGGGCACCCGTCCGCAGGCGGCAACTCGATGTACGACCCGATGACCGGACGAGCACTGAGCCGTATCGGCCACCGTCTGGTGTTCGACGATGTCAAGAGAACCGGGCGTGCCGGAACACGCGCCCAGGACCACAACTCGAGCCGTTCCAACAAGACCGCGAGCCTCGCCGCGCCGGATGGAGGCGGCGGTGTTGGAGGTTCCGGCTACAGACCCGTGAACCGCATCTATCCTGTAGCGATGGGCGCTGGGCTTCGCCTCAAGACCCGGCACGAGACCGCACGAAATTCGATCAGCAACGTCCGCTAGTAATCCGCCCCAATAGCACCCGCCTTAAACTGCGGGAGTTGACACTACCCCTGTCGCATCACCATGCAACGGACTTTGCCAACCGCAAAAAGACCCATGTTTCAACTTGACCTTATTCAGGTAAAGACGGAGAATGACGATGGTTTTTGCCATGGTGAAGTGACGTGCCATTTGGAGGCAGAACATGAAAATGTGGGGACGGACTGTTGCTGTTCTGATCGGTTCAACCTATGTGGCGCATGCGCAGATCAAGGTCGCGGGCGATTTGCTCGTGGATGTGGATGCGGCGTCGCTGTCTGCCTGGACGCCGGACACGGCGGTGAGCGCGTGGCCTAACGCCGGTTCGCTGGGCGGGAATTTCGTGCCGGCGGTGGCGGGGACGGGCGCGGTGTATCAGGCCAGTGTCAGCGGCGTACCGGCTGTGACCTTTGTGGCCTCGGCCAATTCGATTATGACCAACACGGTCGCGCCGCCGGCGTCGTTGTTGGGCTCCGGTACGATCTGGAGCGTCGAGATCTGGGCGCTGAACCCGACCCTGCAGACGCCCGAGGATATGTTCGCATGGACAGACCGTGGCTCGTGGACTGGTTCGGCGAACGGCACCTGCATGGAGGTCCGTTACGGCTCGGACGCCAACAATGCCGTGGAGCACTACAACGGGACCTGCAACATTCCTTGGAACGGCACGCCGCCGATGGCCGGGCTGTGGCACCACATCGTGATCACGCGCGACGCCGCCGGCGTCGAGCGGCTCTATGCCGACGGTTCGCTGCGCATTGCCAAGACCCCGGCGGTCAGCAATCTGCGCGGCGGGGCACCCTTTGCCCTGGGCGGGGTCTGGGACCGCGGGGCCAAGAACTGGCAGATGCTCTTCAGCGGGTCGATCTCCAAAGTGCGCGTGCACAGCGGCACGCTCAGCGAGGCGCAGGTCGTCGCCAACTATCAGCTTGAGAACAGCCAGTATCAGACGATCTGGGCCGGCGCGGCGGGCACACCGCTGCCGTGGGCCGATCCGGCCAACTGGCAAGGCGGCAATGTCGGCGAGAACGGCGAAACGGTCTGGATCAACAACGGCGGCATCGCGGTGCTCTCCGGCGACCTGATGCTCAATCATCTGTTTCCGGCCGCCGGCGGCCTGACGATCAGCGGCGGCGCGAAGCTGACGCTGGGTGCGCTGGCCTCTGTCGAGCTGGCGGACAATGCGGCGTTTGCCCTGACGGTCGCCAACGGCCATCTGCGGGTGCCCGGCAGCGGCGCGATCAACCTCAACATGGGCGTGCGCGGCGGCGATGCCACGGCGACGGTCGGCGGCAGCGGCGATCCGGCGGTGATCGACGTGGACCGAGACCTGATCGTGGCCTCCAGTGCCGGCAGTGTCGGCAGTCTGACAGTGGGTGACGGCGGCGGCGCCTTTGTGTCCAACGGCTGGTTCTATGCGGCGAGCAGCCTCGGTGCGCAGGCGACCGTCACGGTCAACGGCGGCGAACTCGGCTGCCGCCTGCCCGGCAAGAATATTGTCGTCAACGCGAACGGCGCGCGCGGCGAGATCACGGTCAACGGCGGTCTGGTCAACGCGACCGACAGCCTCGTGTGGAGCGCCGGCACGTCCACGAACGTCGCGTACGGCGCGGTCATGCTGAACGGCGGCACCCTCCGCGCGCAGCGGCTTTACGCATCCACTACGGCCGGTACCAATCTGCTGTTGCTGAACGGCGGAACGGTCGAAGCCGTGAACTCGCGCACCGATTTCATGTACAACCTGACGGCCGCCCGCGTGCAGGCCGGCGGCGCGGTCTTCAGCGTGCCCGCCGGTGTCGCGGTCACGGCGGCGCAGGCCCTGACCGAAGACCCGGCCAGCACCGGCGGCGGACTGACCAAGAGCGGCGCGGGACGGATCACCTTCGCCGGCGCCAACACCTTCACCGGCGACATCGATGTCTTGGCCGGCGACCTCTTCTTCAGCCACACCAACGGGTTGCCGGCCGGCTACGCGGGCACGATCACGTTGACCAACACAGAGGATACGGCGATCGGCTATGCCGCTGCGGGCGGTCCGGCCCTGCTGCTGGCGCGCATGGATCCCGCATCCAAGGGCGCGCTCACCCTCTTCCCGGCCAATGCCGCGGATGCCGTCGATTTCTCGTCCTTCCCGGATCTGCGGCTGGCCTTTGTGGGCGCGCTGACGTACACCGGCACCTTCACCCCGTATCAGGGCGATTACACCTTTGAAACCGAGGGCGGCACAGTCGTCTACGACGCGGTGATCGCCGACGCCGGCGCCACGCCCGGCCATCTGACCGTCATCGGCGCGAACGGCAGCGGCATGACGCTCTCGGGCGACAACACCTTCACCGGCGGCGCGGAGATCGACGGCGCGGTGGTGACGCTGGCCCATGCCAACGCGCTCGGCGTGCAGGGGACGCCCGGCGTGCCGGACATCGAGCTGGTCAACGGCGCGGTCCTGCGCCTGACCGCCGCGATGGATGTGAACGCGCTGGTCACCGGGCGCATCACGCCCGACTCCGCCGGCGTGCTGCTGCTGGGCAGCGCCAACGCGGCGCAGAACATCGATCTCAGCAACCATCCCGGCCTCACCGTGGGCGCGGCAGAGCTGAGCCTCGACTATTCCGGGACGCTGACCCCGGCGGCCGCGACCGACACCTATCTGCTCGGCGGCGGCAATCAGGTTTACGTCAGTGCGTCCAACCGCGGGCTCTCCGTGAGCAATCTGGCCGACGGCGCCGAAGCGACCGGCGTGGTCATCGGCACGCCCGGCATCGTGGAGCTGAAGAGCGGCAACACCTACTCCGGCGGCACGGTGGTGACGAACCGCGGGGTGCTCTTCATCAAAGAGGACGGACTGGGTGCCGTGCCGGCCGCGCCCGACCCGGACAATCTCTATGTGGACAACGGCGTGATCCGCAGCGGCAACGCCAACTTCACTCTGCCGGCCAACCGCGGCGTCACGGTGGGCCCGGGCGGACTCGAGCTGCATCCGTGGGGCAGCTTTGCCATGACCGTTGCCGGCGATCTGGCGGGATCGGGGAAAATCACGACCACCGACAGCGGCTGGGTGACCTTCGCCGGCGCGAACAACACCTACAGCGGACTGCTGGACATCCCGTCGGGACGCAATCTGCGCATCGGCAACGGCGCGAATTTCAGTTGGTCGCCCGCCGCCACCTTCGCGGTCAACGGCACGCTCGCGCTCAACTACGACAGCGACTGGGCCCTCTCTTATCCCTTCTCCGGCACGGGGTCGCTGCGCAAAGAGGGGAGCGGCACGCTCACACTCTCCGGAGAGAACAGCTACGGCGGCATCACCCACATCGATGCCGGCACGCTGCGCGTGACCGCAACCAATGTCCTGCCCAGCGGGGCCGGCAAAGGCGCGGTGACGATCGCCGCCGGCGCGACGCTGGAGACCGACGGGCGCGATCTGCAAGTCGGCGGCCTGAACGGCGCCGGGCAGGTCACGGACAGCGCGGGCACAACCGCGGCGCTCTATGTCGGCGCGGACAACGTGACGGCCTCGTTCGCCGGTACGACCGACCCGCAGTTCGATGTGATTAAAGTCGGCAGCGGAACGCAGCGCCTGACCCATCCGGACGGATCCTTCGCCAACGCTGAAGTCCGCGCGGGCACGCTGGAACTGTTTGGCACCACCGCCATCACCGGCGTGGTCGAGACCGTCGGGGGCACGCTAGGCGTCACGTTCGGTACTCAAGGTTTGATCGGCAAATACTACACGCTGGCGGCGGTGCCTTCCGTGAACGACTTCGTGTCCTACGCCGCAGTGACCAACTTCCTGAGCGGAAAGACGCCGAATGTCGTCCATAACAGCACTGGCTTTGGCGCTACCTTCAACGCGCTGAATACCGGCTCGCGCTTCCCGGCACCCTATAATGTGAAGGACACCAGCAACTTCGCCGTGTTGTGGGAGGGACTTTTCGCGGCGCAAACGAGCGGGAGCTACGGCTTTGCCACAGCCAGCGACGACGGCAGCGTGCTCTTCATCGACGGGCAGATGGTCGTCGACAACAACGCCATGCAGAGTTACACGGCGGGCGACAGCAATGTCGTGACTTACGTCGAACTGGAGGCCGGCATGCACCAGATCGCCATCGCCTTTTTCGAGGCGGGCGGCGACCAGGGGCTGACCGTGTGGTTCAAGCCGCCGGGCGCCGTGGCGCTGCGGGAGCTTCCCAACAATCTGCTCTACACCGGGACAGACTCGGGCGAGGCGCGTATCGGCACGCTGGCCGGTACGGATGGCGCGGTGCGCTTCACGGATCTGGGTGCGGCCACACTGCGCGTGACCGACGACGCCGACATGACCTTCGGCGGCGGCTTCCTCGGGTCGAACCGTTTGGGACGCGTCGTGAAAGAGGGCACGGGAATCCTGACGTTCGACTCCGGCAATAGCGATTACTTCGGTGTGCTGGATGTGCAAGCCGGCGGTGTGGTGCTCACCAACGGTGCGGGCGTGCTCGGCACGCTCTCGCTGGCAAGCGGCACCGGCGCCGAGGTGTTCGGTCGTACAACAGGGCTTGAGATGCGCTTCTATGACCGCACGGCTGCCGACGGTAACTACAGCGAGTTCCAGTCGCTTGCAGCGTGGTACGACTACCTCGCCGCAACCTTCCCAAGTGGACCGAGTTATGTGACCAACTCGCTGATGCTCGGCACCAATTTCGACACCGGCACGGACGGCTCAAAATGGCCTGATCGGTACAAGCAAAGTGGCGGCGCGCAGGGTGACCTCTATGACTTCCATGCGTTCGGCAAGATCTTCCTCAGCCAGACCGGCACCTATGCCTTCGGCACGGCCAGCGATGACGGCAGCATGCTCTATATCAACGGCCAGTTGGTCGTGAACAACGGTTACGATCAGGGCGTGACCGCGCGCTACGGCGCGATCACGCTCACGGCGGGCTTCTACGATATTGATATCCTCTATCGTGAAAACACCGGCGGTAACGCTTTGCGCGCCTTCATTGCCTATCCGGGCGGTACGACCAATCTGATGCCGCAATCGATCCTCTTCAGCGGTGCGGCGTTGCGCGGGCTGGCGGGCGAAGCTGGCAGCGTGGTAAATCTGAGCACCGACGCGGCGGTTACGATTGAGCAGGACGCCGATACGCTCTTCGCCGGCGATTTCATCGGGACATCAGATGCGTTTGTCCAGAAAGGCGGTCCGGGCACCTTGACCTTGACCAGCGATAACGCCGCCTATAACGGCAGCTATTCGGTGATCGGCGGTACGCTGCGCGTAGGCGACGGCGGGCTGAGCGGAGCACTGGGGACGGGTGCAGGTGTGGCGATCGACGACGACGGCACGCTGGTCTTCGACCGTGGCGGTGTGGTGACGCTTGATGGACCGGTCTCGGGTAACGGCCTGATCGTGCTAGACGGACCGGGCGAAGTGCGTGTCACGTCGGTCGGTACCTTCAGCGGCACGGTGTTGGTCAACGACGGACGGTTGACTGTGGCGCCGGGGGCCACGCTCGGAGACGCGACGATCATAACGAACACCGCGACCGTTGAGATCGAGACTTCCGGCACGCGCTATCAGAGTGCCTTGATGGACGATCTCACCGGTGACGGCGAACTCGTGGTTACCGGTACCGGCACGTTGGTGCTGAACAACGCCAACACCTATGCCGGCACGACACGCGTCGAAAACGGCGCGACCGTGCGGGTTGCCTCGCCCGCCGCGCTGGGCGGCGGCGGTGACGTGGCCTTGGACGGCGGCACCCTCGCGATCCAGCCGGCCGTCACGCAGGGCACCAATGAACTGGCGCATCCGTTGGATCAGGCCGAGTGGACGCGCAACGGGTCGGCGACATGGGCGACACGCTACGACGCCCAGTGGCTGCAACTCACGGCGAATGCGGGCAGCCTGGCTGGCAGCGCCTACTGCAACACGCAGGTCGCGGCGCCGCACCTGCCGTGGTACGCCTCGTTCCGTTACGAAACCGGCGACAAAATGACAAATCCGGCCGACGGCATGGCCTTTATCCTGCAGAACGACGGACGTGGACTCACGGCGGTGGGTGCGAGCGGTGGGCAACTAGGTGTGAGCGGTATCACGCCTTCGATCGGTCTCTTCTTCAACATCTACAACGCCGACAGCATCGGCTGGATCGTGGATGGCGCCAAGGTGGATGAGTCAAGCGCCATCAACGGGATCGATCTGGTGGCCGGCGTGGATGTGGCCGTCGTCTATGACGGCATCAAACTGATCGTAACCGTGACTCAAGGCGAAAAGGTTTACATGGCGGAGCGCATTGTGGACCTGTATGCGATGTTCGGCGGAGGTGGTGCATACGTCGGCTTCACCGGCGGGACCGGCGGCGCAACCGCCCAGCAGTTCGTCGGCGATTTCGCGATGGTTGACGCGGTGTCGGCATCGACCGACTACGCCAACACGGTCTCGGTCGCGGATGGGCAGAGCGGCGCGTTGACGGCGCTACTCATTGAAGACAATGCCGCGTTCTCGCTTGGCGGATTCAATCTTGGGGACGGTGCAACCCTTAACGTGTCACCTGCCGCTGGATCAATGGACAATGCGGACTATGAGGTCGCGGCCAGCAACGTGACGGTTGCGGCGGGCACAGCAACGGTGAACGTGGCAGCCAACGGAACCGGTACCGGTGTGCTGGGGCTGGAGCGCCTGACGATCGGGAGCGGTGCCAAGCTGGTGGTGACCGGTGCGGTGGCTGCCCCTGGCGGTGTGCTGACCGTGGTCGTGCCGACGCCCGTACCGCGCGGCTCGACGCTTCTGGCCGACTTCACCGGAGCGACCTGGGTAGGGGCGAAGCCGACGCTGGTGCTGATGGACGCGCAGGGCAACGTGTTGGAAGAGAGCAAGTACCTCTTCCTCAGCAACGGCAAGCTCACGATCAATACGCTCCTTGGCTCGATCCTCTTCCTGAGGTAACCGGACGCGACTCTGTCTGCCCGATCTGACGGCCTTTGCGGAGACCGTCGGTGTCTGGTTCGCGGATTGAACCCAGATGGGGGAATGGTCGACAGAATCGATGGAATCGATGGATTCGGTTCAATCGGTTCTGTCGATTTTTTCAATAGCAAAGAGAGGGGTAATATGACACAGAAAGCCGGATTCACGATTAAAACTAGAGATTCTTGCAAAATCCCTCGTGGCATGGGCGTCCCGCCCATGAAACACGGGCAAGATGCCCGTGCCACACCTGTAAGCAAGGAGGTTTGCAAGACCCTCACTATCCATCGCATTCACGTTGTCCTGCTGGCCGTGTTGTCGTGCGCAAGTCTGCTGGCGCAGGCCACGGTGCCCGCACAGTTTCCGGGAACCATTCGTCTCCTGTTGCCGCCGCGTATTTACGCTACGCCCGGCATCGAGATGAATGTGTATTTCGATAACATCTGCCTCGTGGCCAATCCCTTAAACTATCTGTTCGACGTGAACTGTGCGAAAGGAAGCCAGCAGACTGAGCGTTGGACATTTGTTCCGACGGAGGAGGATGTGGGCCAATACCCGTTCGTCATCGAAGTCCGGAACGAAACAAATGCGGTCATTGCCCGCGCGGAGTCTGTTCTGCAGGTCGCCCCAAAAACGGCCGGCGCGGGGTTGCCCATCAGTGTCTTGACAATCGGTGACAGCCTGACGCATGCCGCCGTGTATCCCGCGCACCTGCTGGAGTTGTGCAAGGCCGAAGGTAACCCCAAAATCACTTTGGTTGGGCATGTCCCGAACGAGAAAACTCCGGATGTCCGTATCGAGGGGTATGGTGGATGGACCGCGCATCGTTTCGCCACATTCTACAAAGAAGGAGAAAGGCGGAACGGAACGGAGGACTGGAAAACGTGGAATTCAAGCGGCAGCCCGTTCCTGTATGCGGATGGCACGGGAAAGCCCGCGCTGGATTTTCCCCGTTACTGTCGGGAATTCAATGGGGGCAAGGCGCCCGATTTCGTCACTTTCCTGTTGGGGTGCAATGACAACTTCGGGGCCAACGACGAGACCATTGAAGCCAGCATCGACACCATGTTCAAATACTACGACATGTTGATCGAGATGGTCCGCCAGACTCGCGCCGACACGAAGATCGGGATGCTGCTGCTCGTGCCGCCCGTGGGAACACAGGACGGCTTTGGTGCCAACTACAAGTGCGGACAGACCCGTTGGCAATACAAACGGAATCAGCAGCGGGTGGTCGAGCGGACGATGGAAAAGTACGGCAAACGCGAGAAGGAAAATATCTTTCTCATCCCTTCCAACGTCAACCTCGACTGCCTGCACAACTATCCTTCGGTCAACGCGCCGTGGAATTCCCAGACGAAGGCGGAGGGACGCCGCCTGAATAACGGTGTTCATCCCGCTCCGGAGGGCTATCGTCAGATAGGGGACACCATCTTCTGCTGGATCAAGGCGCAACTCGCCGCTGCGCCGGTGTCTGGCAAGTAGGCGGCGGACGGTAAAGACGGGGGCTCCGCCCCCGAACCCCCTGATGACTTACGACAGCTCTGCCGTCAAGGCGGCGAGCTGCTCTTCCAGCGCGGCGACGCGCGCTTCGAGCGCATCGAGACGGGAAGGGGAGTCCGGCTGAGACTGCTGAGACGCCGGTGCGGCAGGCGCGGGGTCGGCGGTTACATCGGGCTTTTCCAGAGCGGGCGGCTGGTCGCCCAGCAGGTGGGCGAAGCGCGTCTCCTTGTGGCCGGGCTGGCGCGGAAGTTCGGTGACGAGCGCGCCGTCTTCGCGCGTTGCAAGGCGTTGCAACGTAGTCATGACCTCGTCCAGCGAGGCGAAAGGGTGCATGCGCGAGGCGCGGCTGCGCAACTCACCGGGGGTTTGGGGACCGCGCAGCAGCAGCTCGCAAATCAGCGCACGCTCGGCGGGGTCCAGTTCAAGTTCGGCGATCAGGCGCTCGCGGTATTTGACGACGCGCGCCGTCGCGCCGGAAAAGCACTCGGCGAGTCGTTTCTCTTGGAGGCCGTAAAGGCCCTGCTGCACGGTGCGCTCATCAAGCGCCATGACCGGTGAACGGTTGTTCCTCTGGTTGCAGGCGGCGAGCAACGCATTGAGCGTGAGCGGATAATACTCAGGCGTGGTGAGCGCTTTCTCGATCAAAGCACCGACGATGCGGGCTTCGATCGGTGTCAGTACGAATGTACGTGCGGACGTGTCGTTTTGCATACCTGAGACCATAGCGTAGCGCGGCGGGGATGACAAGCGTCTTGTTAGTTCTCGTCAGGTATCTTGCGCGAGCGCGTCGATCTTCTTGTCTGTGCCGAAGATGAGCAGCTTGTCGTCGGGCTGGATGATCTCGTCGGCGGTCGGGATGATGACGGTGCGCGGCTGGGTCGGATCTTCGGCGAGACGTCGCACGCACAGGACGGTTACGCCTAAGTGCTTGCGCGCTTCGGCCTGAGCGAGGCTCTTATTGCGTAGCGATTCCGGCACGTCGATCTCGGCGACACTGAGACCGTCGGAGATCTCAAAGAGATCGACGGATCCCTTCGAGAGCAGGGTGCGCGCAAGACGGTGCGATGAGTCGCGGTTGGGATAGACCACCATGTCGGCACCGACACGCTGGAGAATCTTGCCATGCACGTCAGAGTTGGCTTTGGCGACGACGGTCGGCACGCCGAGCGCTTTGCAGTTCACGGTGGCCATGATGCTGCCTTCGAGGTTGTTGCCGATGGCTACGACCACGACATCGCACTCTTGGAAACCGGCATCTTCCAAGGTGCGCTGATTGGTGACGTCGCCCTCGACGGCGCGGGTGACGAACTCGGAAAGCTCTTGGATGATTTCACGGTTTTGGTCGATCAGCAGAACCTCCGCACCGTGTTCCGCGAGGCTTTCCGCGAGTGATGATCCGAAGCGTCCTGCGCCGATGATGCCGATACGTTTCATGGTGTTTCCGAAGTTCGTTATGGTGGGTTAATCGCACGCAATCAGGGCTTGATCGAGGTCAGCGATGATGTCCGCCGCGTTCTCGATGCCGACGGAGAGGCGCACGAGATCCGGGCCGATGCCGGCTGCAACGAGTTGTTCGTCTGTGAGTTGGCGGTGAGTGGTGCTGGCGGGGTGCAACACGCCGGTGCGGGCGTCAGCAACATGCACGACGATGGCCGCGAGCTTGAGGCTGTCCATGAAGCGTACTGCAGCATCCCGCCCGCCCTTGACGCCGAAGGAAATCACGCCGCAGGCACCGTGCGGCAGATATTTTTTGACGAGCGCGGCGTCCTTTGAAGAGGGCAGACCGGGATAGTTAATCCAAGAGACTGCGGGATGGCCCTCGAGAAAGGCGGCGACTGCCTCGGCATTACGGCAGTGGCGCTCCATGCGCAGGTGCAGTGTTTCCATGCCGAGGTTGAGTAGAAAAGCGTTCATTGGCGAAGGGGTCGCGCCGAGGTCGCGCATGAGTTGGACACGGGCTTTGACAATAAAGGCGGACGGGCCGAAGGCGTCGGTGTAGACGGTGCCGTGGTAGGAGGGGTCGGGTTCGGTGAGCCCTGGGAACTTGCCACTCGCTCGCCAGTCGAAGCGTCCGCTGTCCACGATCATGCCGCCGAGTGAAATAGCATGCCCGTCGAGGTACTTGGAGGTTGAGTAGGTGACGATGTCCGCACCGAAGTCGAAGGGACGGCAGAGCACGGCGGTCGGGAAGGTGTTGTCGACGATCAGGGGGACCCCGTTGGCGTGGGCCACGCGCGCGAAGCGCTCGATGTCGAAAACCGTCAGCGCGGGGTTGGCGATGGTCTCGCCGAAGATCGCGCGGGTGGTGGGACGGAAAGCGGCCTGAACTGCCTCATCGGAGGCGTAAGGATCGACATAGGTGACCTCGATGCCCAGCTTCTTGAGCGTGACACTGAAGAGGTTGGTGGTGCCGCCGTAGATAGCACTTGAGGCGATAAAGTGGTCGCCGCTGTTGCAGAGGTTGAGGAGTGCGATCAACGACGCGGCCTGTCCTGAGGCAGTCATCATCGCGCCGACACCGCCTTCCAGCGCAGCGATCTTGTTTTCGACCGCCTCTGCCGTGGGATTGCTGAGGCGGGTATAGAAGTGGCCGGGCACCTTCAGGTCGAAGAGGTCGCCGACGTGCTCGCTGCTGTCGTACTTGAAGGTCGTACTTTGAAAGATGGGCAACACGCGCGGCTCACCATTTTTCGGCTGCCAGCCGGCTTGAACGCAAAGGGTGTCTGGATGGAAGGACATGGGAGTTAGCATTTAGGATTTAGGAGTTAGGATTTAGGAGTTGGGATTTAGGGGTTGGTTAGCCGACGATGACTTCCTCTTCGGGGTAACGGATACGTTGGCATTCATCGCGGCTACCGATCAGTAGCGCGACCGCAAGAGGGCCTAAGCGTCCGACGTACATGCACACGATAATAACCCATCGGCCGGCATTCGACAACCTTCCCGTGTGGTCAATGGAGAGGCCCACGGTGCCCACGGCGGAGACGGTTTCGAAGAAAAGTTTCGAGGCGTCGTCGCCTTGCTGCGGATATTCGGTGAGCAGCAACACGCCATAGGCCACGGCGATCAGAGACAACATAAGCAGAAAAATCACGACCGCCTCGCGCACAACCGTGTAGGGCAACGTGCGGTTGAAGAGGACGGTGTCGCGGCGGTTGCGGCACATGGCGATCACTGTCATGATCAGTACCACCAGCGTGGTGGTTTTGATGCCACCCGCAGCGGAACCGGGCGAGCCGCCGATCAACATGAGCAGGGCAGTGATGAAGCGGGTGGCCTCTTGGATGTCACCCATCGGCACGACGTTGAAGCCGGCAGTTCGTGCGGAGATACCGTGCGAGAATGCACAGACCAATTTGTCGGCGAAGGGGAGGTCTTTCAGCGTATGGGGCGTTTCCAACAGCAGTGTAAACACGAAGCCGAGCAGGATCAGCACTGAGGTGGCGATCAGAACGACTTTGGTGTGCAGGGTGATGCGCCCGCGCGTCATGCGGTTACGCCGCCAAAACTTGATGGTCACCAGATTGTAGTGGACGAGGAAGCCGAGCCCACCCGCGACAACCAGAATACTGATGGTGAATAAATAAACGGGGTCGTGCTGGAAGGCGATTAGGCTGTCGCGGTGTAGCGAAAAGCCGGCGTTGCAGAAGGCGCTGATAGCGTGGAAGACGGCGTAATACAAGGCAGTCCACGGGTCGTAGGGGAGGGGAAGGGAGGGGTGAGGTGCCATGTAGCGCGCCCAGAGCAACAGGGTGCCGATGCCTTCGAAGAGCAGGGTGAAACCTATGGTCCAGAGCAGCAGGGCACGGATGCCTTTCACCGCTTCCACGCCGTAGGCGTCCATCAGCACAAACTCGTTCTGCACACTGAGGCGGCGGCCGATGAGCACCAGCAGGAAGGTGCCGAAAGTTGTGACACCGAGGCCACCCAATTGGATCAGCGTGATGAGCACAATCTGGCCGAAGCGCGTGAGTTCACTGCCGACGTCGATCACCGAAAGCCCAGTGACGCAGGTGGCACTGGTGGCGGTGAAGAGTGCCGAGACAGCATCGCGCCACTGACCGTTGGTGTTGGCTGCCGGCAGCGCAAGCAGGAAGGCTCCGATGAGGATCGCCAATAAAAAGGCGAGGGCCATGGGCACCTGCGGGCTCAGGGGATGCGAAACTTTTTCGTGCTTAGCCGTTTTTCGCATGGCGACGGGTTGTCACTGATCCTCGGGGAGGTCGACAGAGGGATAGGGGTCGGGCTCAAGGCCGGCAGTTTCACTGGTGCCGGGGTCGGCGCGGTCACCGAAACGCGTGAGGGCGTCGTCGAAATCAAGCCGGACCTCACCGGTGGGACCGTTACGGTGTTTGGCAACATCGACGATGGCCAAACGCGTGTCTTCAAATTCAGGATCGCCGGGGGCTTTGCAGGGACGGCGCAACAGCAGTACGACGTCGGCGTCCTGCTCGATGGCGCCGGAGTCGCGCAGGTCGGAGAGTTTGGGTTTGTTGGTTTTATCGCCGCGCTGTTCTGGGGCACGGCTAAGCTGGCTGAGCACGACGACCGGTAGGTTCAGCTCTTTGGCCATGGCCTTGATCTGGCCGGATATCTGCGAGGTTTCAATCTGACGGCCCTGTCTGGCGAATTCGCGACAATTGCAGAGTTGGAGGTAATCGATTACGATCAGTTCGATCTTGTAACGCTTCTTCATGCGACGGGCG
>Ga0208824_1002307_pt1 | contig 14870 bp, 13 predicted proteins | sample AD_JPNTR3_MetaG_FD_184447 | JGI IMG/M metagenome (GOLD analysis project Ga0208824, IMG submission 184447) | Active sludge microbial communities of municipal wastewater-treating anaerobic digesters from Japan - AD_JPNTR3_MetaG (SPAdes) (version 2) | ecosystem: Engineered > Bioreactor > Anaerobic...
CCGACTTTTTGACCGTGAGGGTTGCTTCTTTCGGGAGTTCAAGTGTGGTCTGACCGTCGATGACGAGGTGTGCCGGTTTATCGGTCTCCAGGGTTATCTCAAGGCGCCTCCTGGTGCTGATGATGTGTGGCCGGGACGAGAGCATGTACGGCGCGAGCGGGACGAGGAGGATCCCCTCGATCTGCGGGTCGACGATCGGCCCGCCCGCACTCATGGCGTATGCGGTCGATCCGGTCGGGGTCGATACCAGCAGCCCATCAGCCCGGAACCGTTCTGAGAGCGTTCCGTCGACGTAGACGCCGAACCGGAGCATCTTTGCCGGGCGGTCGGTGACGATGAGCCCCTCGTTCAGGGCATCGCCGAGCACCCTCCCGCCGGCGGAGAGGCGGACCCGCATCCGCTGCTCGACCTCAAACGCGTCCAGGCCGGCAAAGAAATCAATCGCCTCCCCAGGCTCCAGGTCAGTGAGGAACCCCACCTCCCCCCAGTTGATCCCGAGTATGGGGACCTGTTTTCTCATACGCTGGACGGTTAGGAGCACCGAACCGTCGCCGCCGACGACCACGACCAGGTCGGCGTCGATCTCCTCAAACGGGGTGCCCTCATGCCTCCTGAGATGGCGTGCCGTGCCCTCCTCCAGGGCCACGTCGTGCCCGAGGTCTTTGAGTTCCCGGCCAAGCGAGGCGGTGTAGCGGAGCGCCTCCGCGTCATCGAGACGCGATACCAGTGTTATCCTCATGTGCGGTTACCCTTCAGATATTCGATGAGCCTGCTGTGCAGGATGCCGTTCGTGGCGACGAGGCGCCGACCGGCGGAGACGTCGTCGGGGAAGACAACCTCGCCGCCTCCGGGGTCGGAGACCATACCGCCGGCCTCCTTGCATATCAGCATCCCGGCCGCGGCGTCCGTGACCCGGAGCGTTCCGCGGAGGTCGACAAAACCCTCGATGCGCCCGCAACCGACGTAGCATAGTTCAAGCGCCGATGCACCAAGGAGACGGCAGCGCCTGATCGTCCGGTCGATCCGCTGGATGGGGGCAGGGTCGGGCATCCTGCTGCCGTAAACGCTCATGGCGCTCTCCTCAAGTCTCGATACGTTCGATACATGGATCGGGCGGCCGTTCCGGAAGGCGCCCTCCCCGCGGATGGCGTGGAACGTCTCGCCGGTGGCGAGGTTCTGGACGTATCCCGCGGTAACCATCCCATCAGCGGCATACGCAATGGAGATGGCATAGAACGGGATCCCGACGACGGCGTTGTATGTGCCGTCAACGGGGTCGAGGAAGATGGTGCCCCTGTTCCCGCCCATCGCTGCGCAGCCGAGTTCTTCGCTGATCAGCCGCTGGCAGAGGGGGTGATCGGCCAGGTAGTCGACGACGATATCCTCTGCAACCTGGTCGATCTTCTTTGTGGGTGTGCCGTCCGCACCCATCCCGACGCAATCCCCCGCCCCCGGCGTCCCGACCATATCGGCAACGGCATCCCGGACGGCCGCTGCCAGATCGTCACACGCCCTGATGAACCGCCTCAATTCTCCCCGTCCTTCTCTATTCTTCTGCGGTGTATTTATGTAATGCAATCCAGATACATTAATCACGCGTTTACCACAGTGAGACGATATGAAGGAACAGACAGAAGTTGGGAAGCTTAAGGAGGGGCGCTACGTTGTCGTGGATGACGAACCCTGCAGGATTGTCTCCATCGCCATCTCCAAGCCGGGGAAGCACGGAGCGGCAAAGTCCCGTATAGACTGTATAGGGGTCTTTGATGGTGTCAAGCGCTCGATCGTTCAGCCGGTCTCGGCAAAGATATACGTCCCGGTAGTCGAGCGGAAGATAGCGCAGGTGATCTCGATCGCCGGCACGACCGTCCAGCTCATGGACGTCAAGGACTTCGAGATGTTTGAACTCAACGTGACCGCGGAAGAGGCCGCCGGTCTTGAACCGGGCAAAGAAGTCGCCTACATAGCGTCTCTGGGCAAGAAGAAACTCGAGTGAGATCTTCTGGATATAACGGTTATGCAGGACCCTGTCCATCTCCATTTTGCGGATGCGGATACACCGTATGAGGACGCCCGCTACGCGATATTCGGTGTTCCATACGATGGGACGACGTCTTTTCGCCCGGGGACGCGGTTTGGGCCGCGGGCTATCAGGGAGTTCTCGTTCAACTTCGAGGCCTACGACCCCGCTGCCGGGATTGAACTCTTTGACGTCCCGGTGACGGATCTCGGCGATCTCATGGTCTCCAGGCTGCCGGAGGCCGTTGTTGATGAGGTTGCCGATTTCGTCCGGGGTATCGTCCGCGACGGAAAGGTGCCGGTGATGCTTGGGGGGGAGCATACCGTGACGGTCGGGGCGGTCAGGGCGGTGGAGCCGGAGGTCTACGTGGTCTGCGATGCCCACCTGGATCTCCGGGACGAACTTGATGGAACGCCCTACAGCCATGGTTGCGTCACCCGGCGCGTCCTCGATACGGTCGAGGATGTCGTGATCATCGGGGCGCGGAGCGGTGACCGCGAGCAGTTTGAGATTGCGGCGGAGAAGACGCATCTGTATACCGCCGACGTGGTGCGGGAGCGCGGGATCGCTGCAATCCTCGGCGAGGTCATGGGGCTGATCGAGGGGCGGAGGGTCTACCTCTCGATCGATGCCGACGCGATCGACTGTTGCCTCACGCCGGGTCTCGGGACGCCGGAACCGTTCGGGATGACGCCGCTCGATCTCCGGGAGGTCGTCCGCACGCTTGGGCCGCATGCCGCGGGGTTTGATTATGTGGAGGTTGCGCCGTTTGATGCCGGGCAGACGGCGGCGGTGGCGGCGCTGCTGGTGCGGCAGTTTATCGCGCGGCACTGGACCGGCAGGTGTTAGAAAGGGCTTGGTGGGGCCTGAGGTCTCGATCAGGCGCCGCCACCCCGTCCAGACCGAATTGAGTCCCGGCGCCCACCACGTCATTTTTGATTATGGCCGCGCGGGGGCGGCAAGCCGGGCGGTTGGCTCCCGCCCTGGATAGGGGGAGCGTCTCCGCTCCCCCTCCCCGTCAGCCCCTCCCCTACGGGGGCGATTCTCCATTGATACAGTGTCGGGGGAGTGCATCACCTCACCCGGTTCCCGCTGAGAAACCGCCGAAGATCCTGTTTCCTCTCTGTGCACTGTATCCGGGGCTATCGCCAGACACTGCCCGCCCCCTCTGGAGGGGGCGGGAGGAGGCCGCGGAGCGATGCCGGGGAGGAGGCGCTTCGGACGATTGCCTCCGGCACAGAGATCTCTCTACTTGCACTATCTCCGCTGGAATCGTATTCGGCGGCAGAGAGCCTGGAAGCGCGGGAGCCCGCAGACGTCCCGGAGATCGGTGCGGCGCCGGCGCCGCAGATGCAGAAGGCGGCAAGACCCGATAAGGCCCGGGAGATCAAGAACATCCGTGTCGATATCGAGCGGCTTGATCAAATGATGAACCTGGTGGAGGATCTGGTCATCAACCGCGGCAGGCTCGAGCAGATCGCGAGGAAGCATGGAATCAAGGAGTTTGATGAAGCGCTGGGCATGATCGGGCGTTCGGTCTCCGACCTCCAGAACCTTATGATGGGGATCAGGATGATGCCGCTTGAGCGCATCTTCAACCGTTTTCCCAGGGTTGTGCGGGACGTAGCGAACCATGACGGGAAAGAGGTTGAGTTCATTATCGAGGGCGGCGAGACCGAACTTGACAGGAGCATGATGGACGGCCTCTCCGACCCGCTGCTGCACATCATAAGGAACGCTGTGAACCACGGCATCGAGACGCCGGAGGCCCGGCGAGCCGCGGGCAAACCCGCAAAGGGGCTGGTAAAGCTTACGGCCCGCAGGGACAAGGACAACGTCATCATAGACGTGGAGGACGATGGTGCAGGCATCGACCACGAGAAACTCAGGAAGAAGGCCGTTGAAAAAGGGTTTCTCGCACCCGAGACGGCGGCGAACGCGACGAAGGACGAACTTATTGCTCTCCTCTTCGAACCAGGGTTCAGCACCTCCGAGGTCATCGACGACATCAGCGGGAGGGGGGTCGGGCTTGACGTGGTCAAGAAGACGATCGAGTCGCTCAAGGGCACGATCAAGGTCGAGAGCGAGCCTGGCAGGGGCACAAAATTCGAGCTGGTTCTGCCGCCGACGATGGCGATCATCGATGTCATGATGGTGCGCATCAACGGAAGGCGGTGTGCCATCCCGATCAGCAACGTTGTCGAGGTGGCGCATGCAAGACCGGAGGCGATCCACCGGATCGGCAACTCCGATGCGATCCTTCTGCGCGATCAGACCCTCCCCCTCTACCGCCTGGAGGATATGTTCGGCCGGGCTGAGAAGGGCGATACGCTGATCGTGCTGCAGAATGATGGCAAAAGGTGCTGTATCGTCGTCGATTATGTTGACGGTCAGCAGGAGGTGGTGGTGAAACCGCTATCGAGGATTGCGGGGAACTGCCGCGGGATCAGCGGTATTACCATACCGGGGGACGGTGATGTTGTGCCGGTACTTGATGTAAATACAATGATTTAGGAGAGGTTTTCATGGAACTTGATCCTGTTTGGAAAGATGCGCTGACGGAGTTCGGGAACATCGGAGCGGCGCACGCGGCGACGAGTCTGTCGCAGATGTTGATGAGCCCGGTTGAGATGACGGTGCCGGAGGTCATGGCCATCGATATCGCCGACCTTCACAAGTATATCAGCAACGAGATATCTGCGATGGTGGTCTTTCAGATTCAGGGAGAGATCGCGGACGGCGGGTATATCGTTGTCAACATGCCCCGGCAGACGATCATCCAGCTTACAAACCAGATGCTCGGGATGACCGATACCGATCGCGAGATCAACGAGATGGACCAGAGCGCCGCGATCGAGATCGGGAACATCATGATATCGGCGTTCCTGGATGCGACCGCAGAACTGCTCGGGATCATCATGCTGCCCTCGCCACCGGCGCTGGCCATCGATATGGCGCATGCCGCTTTTGAGTCCATCGTTGCCCAGGTGGCAACCGATGTGAACGACGTCCTGATCTTCAACACCGAGCTCACGAGCGAGGCCCCCCCGGTCTACGGGAGCATCTACATGCTCCCGAACGTAGAACTTGCCGGGCAGTTGTTCCGGATGCTTGAACGGCTGATGGAACCACTCTCGTAGACGCCCTGCGGAATATACATGGAGAACAATTTTTTTGGAGAGGAGACGGCAGTCATCCTGGGGCTCGGCGAACACCGTGTTGGAAACTATCCGATGGCGACGATCGGGCTTGGCTCCTGTATCGCGCTGATACTCCACGACCGGCGGCGCTCGGTTGCGGGTCTGGCTCATATCATGCTTCCTGAAAGCCGCGGAATCGCCGATCGTCCAGGCAAGTTTGCGGACACCGCCATCACTGTCCTTCTCGATGAGATGGAGAGCCAGGGGTGCACCAGAAACACGATCTCTGCGTTTGTTGTCGGCGGGGCGAGCATGTTTGTATTCTCGGCAAACTCGCTGAATATCGGGGAGCGAAACACTGCTGCGGTTAAGGAGAACCTGCAGAAACAGAGGATAAGGATTGAGTACGAGGAGACGGGGGGAAAGGTCGGTCGGTCTGTCTACTTCTGGCCGGAAGGGAAAGGCTGCCTCATCATCAAGAGGGCGGATGGGACATGCAGCCGGGTATGAAATTCTTAACCCCTCTTCTTCTGGCATATCTCCTGGTCATTCCCTCCTCTTCCGGTATATATATCGCGTCTCCTGACTACGTCTCCTCCATCGCCTCTGTGGACGTAAAGGACGTGATCAACGGGCGGTATGGGGATGTCATCTTTGCGACCTCCAGCGGCCTCTCAATCTACACGGCAAACGGGACGTGGTACTCGGTCAACGCCAGGAACCCACGCCAGACGGACTACGGTTTCCTCGAACCGCTCGATAACATGGTGACTGCTCTTGCCCTCGATCCTGACGGTCACCTCTGGCTCGGGTATTCCTGCGGGCTGCAGATCGGGAACGGGACGGGGTATCATGCAATCCAGGACCAGGATCACCTCAAGAACCTGAACATAAACTGCATCAGGCGGTGGGATAATGAGGTCTGGGTCGCCGCAGGGAGCGCCGGTCTCCACCGCTGGCATGACGGGAACTGGACGTGGTATAAACCGGGCGGGCCATCGGGTGCAGGATTTTATACAGTTGTGAGCATGGTGGTCGATGCCGAGAGCGATGCGCTTGTCATCGACTCCGAGAACGAGGGGGTGTGGGTGCTGAAAGGCCATGCGCGGGATCCCCGGTTTGAACGGGTTTTCTTTGGGGGCGATCCCTTGCTCACGATCTCCGGGGTGCGGGTCGACCCCTTCGGCGGGGTCTACCTCTTCAACGCTACAACCATCCTCCATTACTCTCCTGATGAAGGCGTCACCCCTGTTCTCAACGCCACGGCCTTGAGCACCTACCCGGTCACCATCAACGACGTTGCGGCAACACGCGACGGGATGCTTCTTGTTGCGTCCGATAAAGGTATATACGGGCTGAACTCTTCCGGCATCGAGCTCCATCTAACGTCGCGGGACGGTATCCGGGAAAACTTTGTCAAGAAACTCTTCGTCGACGCTTCTGGGCGATGCTGGTTTGTTGTTCCAGGGCACGTTGGCTGCATCCCGCTGATCCCGCCATACCCGATCATACCGCTGGTCTGACGGGCCTCCCGGCCGCTCACTTCCCTTTGCGGATAAGCCTGCCGAGGCGGAACGGCGTTGTACCCGGCACAGAAGCCGGGAAAGTGCCTTCCGCCGCCCGCCGGACGTCTTCGATCGAGTAGAACGCCCTGGGGTTGAACTGATGGATGGCGTTCTCCACGTCGCGGAGGTTTCTCCTCCTGACCACCGTGAATATGACCTTGCTTGGACCAACTCTTCCCTCGGCGTCTACGACCGTAACCCCGTAACCGGCGGCACGGAGGTAGTCGATGAGGTTGGTTGCATCCCGCTGGGTGATGATCCGGACAAGCGCAAGCCCCATCGCCAGTCGTTCTTCAATATGCATCCCGATGTAGTTCCCGGTAGCAAACCCCCCTGCGTAGGCAAGGTAGTTGATCGGGTTCGTGAGATTCTGAAAGATCTGGCTGATGGCGATGATCCAGATGAAGATCTCGATAAACCCCAGAACCGGCGCAACCGTCTTCACCCCTCGTGAGACGAATATGATCCGCATCGTCCCTATTGTGACATCACAGATGCGTGCGCAAAAAATGAAAAGAGGGACTGCAACCAGGGAAAAAAGTTCCGGGTCGATCCCGATGGCGCTACCGATCATGTATCATGATTTGATAAGGTGGTGATATAGTCGTATCCATATTTCCAGCAATCTGCAAAGATGCGGCGGCCGGTCACGCCCTCACCGGGTTTCGTCTGACTGGTCGTGCTCACTCTCCAGCCGCTCACGGTAGCGCCGGGATGTTCGCCACCAGTAGAACACCTCGTAGACCAGCAGCGCGAGCAGAACCACGCAGGCGCCGAAGAAGAATCCCATCACAAGGCCGTGGACAGGCGGCGCCCCCGCGGTATCGACGCCCGGCACCCCGAACGTCGATACCTTCTCGCCCGTCCCGGCCCTCTGGAGGAGGGGTTCTGCGCCCCAGGACGGCGGCAACACCGCCGGGAGGAAGACCCGGAGCCCCAGTGTAGCAAGGACGATCAGCGCAAACAGCATCGCGTACTTCTTTAAGACCGACCGGAGGTCGCTCACCGGCGGAGCGATGATGAGCACCTGATCCGTAAGCCCGTAGACCTTCACCTCGCGCCCCTTCTCGCTCCATCGGGTGTTGACGACCTCGAGGAGCCCCGCTTCAAGAAGGTTATCGATGTGGTATGCGGCGGTGGTGATCGGGATCTTCATCTTCCTGGCGACCTCTGACGAGGTCATTGGCCCCGACCTGAACTCCTGTATGATCGCGTTAGCCGTCTGGCTTGCCATTGCCCGGGCGATCTTCTGCGCCCTCTCATCGCCCGGCTGAAGAACTACAACTTCATTCGCCATGTAATGCTTTTATAATCATTTTGCGGCCTTGCTCAAGTGCATCTTCGAGCCTGGAGGCGTCAGGCCCCGCCCCCTGTGCAAGGTTTGGTTTGCCGCCGCCTTTCCCGCCGAGGAGGCTGCAAACATCCCGGACAAGATCGGCGGCGTTCACCGCCGGCGTTCCGGAGGCCGCCACCAGCCTTGCACCACCGTCGACCGACGCGATAAGCGCCACCCCGCCCTCATCGGCCACCGAAGTTGCAAGCGCGACGAGTTCCTTTTGGGGTGCATCAACCCTCCGGACAACGACCCGGACGCCGTCCACCGCCTCGCCCTCAAGGTTCTGCCTCTCAAGTTCAACCACTCTGCTGCGGAGACGCTCGATCTCCTTCCTCTGCTCCTTCCACTCCGAGAAGAACCTTGCCGCTGTCGATGGCAGGTTCTCGGGCTGGACGCTCAGGACGTCTGCAGACGCCCGGAGGAGTTCTTCCATCTGCTGCACAGCGCGCACGGCGGCGAGTCCGGCCGAGAATACCAGCCGCTCGACACCGTCCTGGACATGCTCGACACCCATGACACGGATCAGCCCGATCTCACCGGTCGAGCGGACATGTGTTCCCGCACACGCCTGCACGTCATTCCCGACCCGGACTATCCGGATCTCCCGGCCAGGCGGGACACCCCCCTGATAGAGGCCAAACCCGTACTTCTGCTCGGCCTTTGTCCGCTCCTCCACGCTTATCTGGACAGGCAGGTTGCTCATGACCATACGGTTTGCCTCGATCTCAATCTTCCGGAGTTCCTCCGGCGTGACATGCCTGTAGTGCCGGATGTCCAGGCGCGAGACCTCACCACCCTTCTGGGCACCGGCCTGGTGGACGTGGGCGCCAAGCACCTTCTTTGCGGCATACAGAAGGACGTGCGTTGCGGTGTGGTGGCGCATCAGCGAGAACCGGCGCTCCTCGTCCACCAGGCCCTTCACCCGTTCGCCGCGCTTGAGCGGGCCGCCCCTGACCCGATGGAGGATCACCTCGCCGACCTTTGTCACCTCCTCCACCCGCACCACGTTATCAGGCGTCACCAGTGTCCCGGTATCGGATGGCTGACCTCCTCCTTCGGGGTAGAAGAGAGTCTGGTCGAGCACCGCCATCCCATCGAAGTAATCAAGCACCACCGCCTCGAACTCGACCTTGTTCTGGAACTCATAATACAGTTTCTTTGTGGGGGGCAGACCCGCTGCCCGCTCGCGGCAGGCCGCGAGGTGGTCATCATCGCTGGCCTCTTTCTGCGCTTCGGAGTGCATCTGGGCGATCAGCGAGTAGAAATTGTCAGGGATCTCGACCACAGCGCCCTCGGCGGCAGCAACCTCCTTGACAACCTCGGGCGGGATGCCGTGCGAGTCATACAGCGTGATGACCTCCTGGAGAGGTATGCGTGAACTCTTTGCCCTGTAACTCTTTGCGATCTTCTGGACTATCCTGGTCCCGCGTTCAAGGGTGCTTGCGTAGCGTGCCACCTCGTTTGATATGATCTCCCTGATCACGTCCGCGTCCTGTTCAAAGTTATCTATACCCACGACCTCCATCTGGGCCTCCACCAGGTCGGCGAGTTCCTCGTCCATCGAGAGGTCGTTCATCATCCGGAGCGTTCGGCGAAGCACCAGCCGCGCAAGGTAACCCTCACGAACGTTCGAGGGGACGATGCAGTCGCCAAGCATGTAGGCGAGACAGCGGGTGTGGTCGGCGATGGCATAGACCTTCTCGATCGGGACGATTATCCGCTCCAGCCGCTCCACCGGGACATCGATGGCCTCGGCGACCTTCCGGCGGAGTTTGTGGAGGTTTGTCCCCGAGATATCCATCACCCCGGCAAACCTGGCGCTGAGCCCCATGATCTTTGTGAACTCCGGGTTGTCGAGGAGGTTCTCGAGGTGCGCCGAGTGCATCAGTCGGTTCACCATATCCGGGAAGACCGCATCGTAGATCGTTGGGGAACCCCTGGACGCCCATACAAATCGCTCAAGACCGTAGCCTGTATCCACGATCCTGAGCCGCATCGGGTAGTAAAGTTCCCCACCCACCTCGACGGGCGGTTTGTCGGTCTTCTGCCGTCCGAGGTTCATGAAGACCAGCGTCGCGACCTCAAGCCCGCCGATGAGCACCTCAACAGACGCCCCGGCGTTTCCGCCGCCGTACCAGGGGTGCTCTTTGTATGTGACGCGGGCCGGGTCGCCGCCGATTGAGGTGATGAACTCGTCGCAGAGGGCGACGGTCTCGTCCTTCCAGTAGATCTGCTTCTCCGGGGTGTTGAAGGCGTGGTGTGCCATCATCTCAAACAGCGTCAGGTGACGCCCGGACCTTCCGACAGAGTCGAGGTCGTTTAAACGGATGCAGGGCTGGGAGATTGTCAGCGGGTTTGCCGGCGGGGGCACGACCCCGCTTGTGACAAACGGCTGGAAATCGGCTATGGAGGCGATGGTCAGGTAGATGTCGTCCCTCCAGCGTGCGGCGACGGGGTATCGTTCGAGGCGTGTGTGGCCATGCCGCTCGAAGAACGAGAGGAATGCTTCCCGCATCTCATCGGTGGTATGGGGTTTGAAGACCGGGTTGCCGATGAAGTTGTAAGTCACGCAGGGGGAGTCTCCACAGAATTCCTGTTCCGGATCGCGTGTCCAGAAAGCCGATCCGCAGGCCTTGCAGACCTTCCGCACAAACCCCTGTGACCTGAAATAGTCGAGCGTATATTCGTCATCGAGCATTGAAAATCACGCAGCGTAGATAGGTAGGGTTGTGACCGATATAGTTGTTCGCACCCGCCCTGTTCAAGGTTTCCATGTATCCTGATACCAGATGTCGTATGATTCATACAGTCCAGTTCTTTCGGCGATCCGCACCGCAAGTATGTGCCAGCACTCCCGTCCTCTGAAGAGGAAGTCGCTGCATGTGCAGAAATCGCTCTCAACAACGTACTCGCTGCTGCGGCCGACCACAACGAAGAAGTCGCGGTAGCGTTTTACCAGGCCCTCGTCGACGGCCATAAGTGCTTTTCTCCCCCGTTCCCCATAGGCACGCTCGATGGAGGTGCGCAGTTCTGGCGTCAGCGCCCCCTTCCGCTCGATCTCCTGCCAGACATCATTCATGGGATTATCGCTACATCTGGTGGATCCGCAATATAATGCCAGCCCATCCGGGATGCAAGCGCCTCCATGGCCGGGGCCTCGAGGGCGTAATGGGTGGCCTCAAGGCAGGGGATGGGTGAAGCACGGGCAACGCTGTGTTTCAACTCCGCCGAGAGGAAGGCTTCAGCCCCCAGATTTGCGGCTTCCTGGATCAGGTCAGGGTCAAACCCTGCACCACCCACGACCGCGAGGCGCCGGATCACGCCCACCCTGCCGTAGACCCGGATCCCCCCGCCGGAGAGGAGGCGGGCGATCTCTCCCGGGTCAAGAGAGCAGTCGCCGACGATGCCGGTGGTCATCCGTTCTGTCCTGGAAAGCCCGAGCCGTGACGCCAGGACATCGTTTACACCGCCTTCGGCACGGTCAAAGTTTGTATGGATCACGTAGAGGTTCATCCTGAGAGAGAGGATGACCGAAAGCAGGCGTGATGTCGCCCCCCGGATAGCCGTGACCGGTCTCCAGAGCGGGGTGTGGTGGACGACCAGCATATCCGCACCGGCGTGTACTGCGGCATTCACAACCCTCTCCGTGGCGTCGAGCGCACAGCAGACCTCTTCGATCTCGCTTCTCCCCTCGACGATGAGACCGATCCTGCCTTCATCATACTCTTCGGCAAGGTCGGGTGGTGCAGCCTCCTCCATTGCGGCGATGAAGTCCTTGATATCCATATTATATCCCTACGATCTCAGGGGATAAAAGGCTGAACGAGATGGGGGAGACCCACCTTGAAAAATTTGGCCGCCTGCAGGTTATTCCCGATCAGAGGGGGTATCTGCCGTATATCGCGGAAACCACGGAGTAGAGGCCGGATAAAATAGGAAAGGTTATCCGCAGAAACGCTGAGAGACGCTCATCATCCATCGGAGACGGTATAATGAGATCTTTTATCATTGGAATGGCGCTCCTTCTTCTATGCGCCGCCATCCCTGCGGTATCTGCCCAGATCGGCGGGGATGAAGGATGGTATCGCGTCCACTGCAACATCGACGGTGCCGACGTCTACTTTGACGGCCGCTACCAGGGCACCACATACGGGGGATCGCTTGATCTCCCGGTCTACACAACCGGGTCGCCCTACAGCACAATCCGGGTCGAGAAGAGCGGCTACCATACCTACACCGGCAGCCTCCCATCGAGTCCTGCGGCAGGGGAGACGGTGGACGTCTACGTGACACTTCAGCCCGTCGAGACCGCCGGTTCGATCCACGTCACGTCGAGCCCTTCAAGCGCTGCGATCTACTTAAACGGGCAGTATAAGGGTGTAACCCCGCTCACGATCCCCGATCTGTCTCCCGGCACCTACTCCCTTGAGGCCGAGCACCAGGGTTACCAGTCTGATTCCTCCACTGTTACGGTCAGGTCGGGGCAGCAGTCGAGCATTCAATTCACTCTGACGCCGATCGAGCAGTATGGCTCGATCAAGGTCACATCCAGCCCATCTGGCGCCTATGTCTATATGGATGGAAAATACAGGGGTCAAACACCACTGACCCTCACGAGCGTTTCTGCCGGGAAACACACCATCGAACTCGATCTGGCCGGCTACTATGACTGGACGTCGGCCCTGAGCGTGAGTCCGGGCGTGACCAGTTCAATCAGCGCCCACCTCTCGCCAATCCCATCCGAGACCACCGGGGCAATTGACGTGGTCTCCTACCCCGCAGGGGCGGATGTCTTCCTGGACGAGAAGTACCAGGGCAGAACACCGTCGGCGGGTGTCTACACGATATCGAACGTCCAGGTCGGCGGCCACACCGTGAGGGTGGCCCTCTCCGGATACCAGGACTACACCACGTCGGTCATCGTCAGTGCTGCAACCACAAGCCACGTCACCGCGACGCTCCAGCCAGGTCAACCCTCCACAACGGGCTCGATCTCGGTCACCTCCTCGCCCGCGGGCGCTCAGGTCTACATCGATAACGTCTACCGGGGCATCACCCCCCTGACACTCGATGGTATTCCCACCGGAACCCACCAGGTCAGACTGGCGCTCGCAGGCTACAGCGACTACTCGACAACCGTGGAGGTCGGTGCGGGGAGCACCTCTTCAGCATCGGCCTCTCTCTCACCCATCCAGACGCCAGGTACCGGGATGGCGCCGTTTGCTGCGGTAGGCGCGCTCGGCCTCATCGGTCTCCTGATCGCCATGCGCCGGCGTGACTGAGGACCACCCCGGCACCTTTTTTCCACGAATCAGCGATAACCCCTGACAGGAAAGTCTCTTTCCGGACACGGTATCGATGGGAAATCACCCCATGGGGTGGGCAGGATGCCCACACCTGCCCCATCCCCCGGAATCCGTCCCGCGATAGGTCGGTGAACCCGGCCGCAGCCTGGAAGGCGCCGGTTTGATGTTTATTTAATGAGGCCGTCAAATCAACGGTTCTGCGATATAAACCCCCCATCTTTTCCCGTTATTACGACTGCCCACTCCCTCCCCTGTCTCTTGTGTCTCTGGTTGAACAGTATTCATAGACCACCCCCACCTCCCGGCCGCTACCGCGGCCTCCTCCCGCCCCCTGCGAGAGGGGGCGGGCAGTGCCTGGCGATAGTCCGGATAGCCGTGCACGGGGGACGGAAACAGGATCTTCGGGGAGTATCAGGTGAGACCGCGAAGTAGTGGTCTCCTCCCGTGGCACTGTGTCTCTGGTTGAACGGTATTCATGGGACACCCCCGCCGCCCGGCCGCTCATCAAGGCCTCCTCCCGCCCCCTGCGAGAGGGGGCGGGCAGTGCATGGCGATAGCCCCGGATAGCCGTGCACGGGGAGGAAACAGGATCTTCGGGGAGTATCAGGTGAGACCGCGAAGTAGTGGTCTCCTCCCGTGGCACTGTGTCTCTGGTTGAACGGTATTCATGGGACACCCCCGCCGCCCGGCCGCTACCGCGGCCTCCTCCCGCCCCCTGCGAGAGGGGGCGGGCAGTGCATGGCGATAGCCCCGGATAGCCGTGCACGAGGGACGGAAACCGGATTTTCGGGGAGTATCAGGTGAGACCGCGAAGTAGTGGTCTCCTCCCGTGGCACTGTGTCTCTGGTTAAACGGTATTCATGGGACACCCCCGCCGCCCGGCCGCTACCGCGGCCTCCTCCCGCCCCCTGCGAGAGGGGGCGGGCAGTGCCTGGCGATAGTCCGGATAGCCGTGCACGGGGAGGAAACAGGATCTTCGGGGAGTTTCACGCCTGAAACCGGGTGAGGGGATGCTCTCCCGTGGCAGTGCGTCTATGGGATATCGCCCCCGTGGGGTGGGGCTGACGGGGAGGGGGGTGAAACATCCCCCTCCCCTGTCGCTGCGTCCCACTGAAGACGTCTTTTCCATGCGAGCAGTCAACCACCCCCGCCTCCCGGCCGCTGCCGCGGCCTCCTCCCGCCCCCTCAAGGGGGCGGGCAGTAAGTGGCGATAGCCCCGGATACCGTGCACGGGGGAAAACAGGATCTTCGAGGAGTTTCACGCCTGAAACCGGGTGAGGGGATGCTCTCCCGTGGCACTGCGTCTATTATGGGATATCGCCCCCGTGGGGGAGGGGGGAGGCGGATACGGCTCCCCCCTCCCCTGTCTCCCGTATCTCTGGTTGAACAGTATTCATAGACCATCCCCACCTCCCCTCTCTCCTCAATGCCGTCTCGCAAAAAACCGCATGATGCCGCTGTGACCAGAGGCATACCGCATGAAGATGGGGGGCAGCATCTTCA
>Ga0208824_1002323_pt1 | contig 14780 bp, 7 predicted proteins | sample AD_JPNTR3_MetaG_FD_184447 | JGI IMG/M metagenome (GOLD analysis project Ga0208824, IMG submission 184447) | Active sludge microbial communities of municipal wastewater-treating anaerobic digesters from Japan - AD_JPNTR3_MetaG (SPAdes) (version 2) | ecosystem: Engineered > Bioreactor > Anaerobic >...
AAGTCGAGCGTCTCGGCAAGGACAAAGGGATTGCCGTTGATTTCCCCGCTCTGCGCGAAGAGCACGGATCTATCACGGTTAAAGCTGTCATCCCAGCCGAAGGAATGGTACAACTCGTCGAGTCGCGCGCGAGAGAAGTATGGGTCGAGCGCAAGGCGCGGGACAGTCTGCTGGACAAGCTTGGCGATCATGCCCCAGTCATAAAGCCGGTTGAGCGGGGCAAGTTGCGCTGACGCCTCGGCCACTTTCTCCTCGCGGTGCTCAGCAAGCGACCGGAGGCGTTCGTCCAACAAGCGGATAGCTGGATTCAGTTTGGCAGCGATGAACGCAATACCGGCCGCTGCAACCGCAGCGCAAATCGCCGCCCATAGGCCGTTGACACGTATCGGGAGTTCAATGTCCGGCGAGAGAAACGGCAAAATGAAAAGTACAAGACCGATGAACCCCACAATGACGATGATGACAGACAACGCCCGCAGTACCTTCCAATTGGAACGGCTCGAATCCGCGGCGGCGAGTTGCGCGTCGAGCGCACGTATTTCCGTCATGGTTGCGGCGTTGGCATCCCCGTCCACACCGGAACGTTCGACCAACTTCTCAAAAAAGGCGGCCGTGTTTTCTGCGTGCTCCGCCTTGAAACGGTCGCGATAGAGGGCCAACGGTTCGTAGACATCTTCCGTCAAAAGAACGTGCTCCGCGCCTGCGCCTTTGTTTCAGCCGAAGCCGTGAACGGGATACGCGTGGTGTACCCCGCGCGGGCGGCCACGATCATTTTGGTTGGCCAAGCGAAGATGTCCGTGTTCCAGATATTGACGGTGTCGTTGTACAGCGCGCGTGCAGCCGTAATCTCTTTCTGCAGGTAGCTGTTCTGGCGCATAGCATCGGCGATAGCGGCGTGAGCTTTAAGCTCGGGATAAGCTTCGACCTGCGGAAAGAGGCGACCGAAAGCGCGATCAAGATGTCCCGACACGACGTTGCGCTCGTTATCGGCGTGTGCACCCCCCCGGAAGGCAGCGACGGTTTTCATCACATCCTTATCGAGATCGATAGCTTTCTCGACCAGCGGTGCGACGTTCTGCAGGATCTGCACGCGCTGCTCAAGGAAGTTGTCGATCTGCGAGGCATCGGCTTGAATCTTCTGCTGAAGCTTTTGGAAATAATTCCTCGCATTTATTTTCATGAAAAGAAAGATGAGGCCCGGCAAGATGCCGAGCGCCCACAGCATAATCTCGAAAAGCGTCGAACCAAAGCCCACCTTCACGGGAATTTGCTTTTCGATGACATTGATATCCCGCCCCTGCTGATTGACAGGCGCATTCATTTCATCCAATTCATTAGCCATTCTGTAACCCCCCAATCAAATAGGAACGAGTACCCTGTTACACGACTCCCGAACGATAGCACACGCCCTGCCCCATTTCAAGCCACCGCGCAGATCATTTGCAGAGTAGCTCTTTTACTCTCAGGATCGCGAACCACTGTGTGGTCGCAATAAGAGAAGTTGACCCGAGACCTTCGACCCGCGACTTGCGGCTGAGCCCTCCCCCCCAAAAAAAATCTGCGTAATCTTGCAATCTGTGGATCAATAAACCAACTCCTAACTCCTAAATCCTAAATCCTCCTTTTCTCCCAAGGCTTGCGTGCATGCTGGAAAACCGCTACACTGCCTCCAGTTTTCAAGGTTGTTTAGGGGCGTGGACCGGATTAAATTCAGGTGGTAACACGATGGCGATTGGTTTTAAAGAGATTTCTGTTCAGAAACGGAAAGCGGATTGCCTTTGGGCAGTAGGGCTGAGCTTGCTTGCTCTGTTGGTTTATGCACTGACGATATCCACCGGGGTTTATCCCGGAGAGTCGGCACGGTTGGTGGCGACCTACAGCGGACTCACACCGATTGAACTGCCCCTCCACCCGATTTGGGGGGCGATCGTCTCGTGGCTCAGTTCGGTCCCTCTGTTCACGCTCCCGCTTCGACTGAACCTGTTCAGCATGCTGTGCACGGTCATTTCGGTGGGGATCCTCTATCGTCTCATGGCGTTTCTGGTCCATGAACTCATCTACGAAGAGTACTCCGTCGAGTATTCGGCACGCGTGTCGCAGTGGGCGGGCGCGGTTGCCGCGATTGCCTTCATGTTCGCCGCCCCGGTCTGGCAGTCGGCAACGCGCCTTCAGTATCAGAGCTTCGATATGCTGCTGGTCTTGACGTCCGCCTCGCTGCTGATCTCCTTCGCGCGCACCAAATGGCGCGTATTCCTTGTCGCCTTCGCGTTGTTACAGGGCATCGGGATTGTCGAATCAGTGATATTCATCCCCTTGGCACCGGTGTTTCTGGTGTTTCTGATCGCCGTGTTGTGGAAACAGGGACAACTCACGCTGAACCGTGTTGCGTGGATGGGGTTGATCGCAGCGGCGGGACTGGGACTTTATTATCTGGTTGCACGCAGGTTTCTGGCTTCGCCGGGTGCTGAAGCGCTAGGCTTCACAACGCCCACTGACGTGATGGTCGAAGTCTGGAAAGCCCAGCTCATCGAATTGCGCTCCGGCCTGCCGCGCGTTAATTGGCTGATTCTGCTCCTGACCAGTGTTGTGCCGTGGCTCGCGGCCGCTTTTGCCTCCTTCCGGGCATTGAATAATGAGCGCTCATGGAGCCAATACATCCTGCACTTGACCCTGACCATACTGGTGGTGCTTGGTCTCGGTAATGCGGCGATCTCTCCCTGGGAAATCCTCAAGCCGTTGGGACGCCTGCCGGTGTGGGCCTACACCCTGTTGGCGATGACGGCGGGTTATTCGGTGGCCTACTGGTACCTTCTTCTCAAGGTCGAGCGTCCCAGACGCGGACAGGCCACCTCGGTCGTGACCAAACGGACCGGCGACTGGCTCGGACTGATCGTCACCTACCCCTTGGTCGGGATTGTAATCATCGCCTCGCTCATTAACGTCATGGAGTGCCGCGGTTCACGCGGGGCCTTTGCCGACCGCTGCGCCCGCGAGGTTCTCGACCGCCTCGGTTCACGCACATGGTTCGTGACCGACGGAACGCTGGACCCTCATCTGCTGGTCGCAGCCCACGAACGCGGGCAGGAGTTGAATCTACTTTGCTTGCAGAACGACATGAGCCCCTTCTACCTCAAATGGATGGCCCGGCAAATCGAAAGTAAAAACCTGTTTGCCGACGAGGATCTCCAGCGCATGAAAAACACGCTGGCACTGGGTATCCTGCCCTTTATCCAAGACTGGTTCGCCATGGACAAAGAAATCGAAAAAAAGGTGGCAGTCTTCGGAGTCCCCGATTTCTGGTACACGGCCGGTTTGACCCCGGTCCCTGAGTACTTTTTCTTTACCGGTGTCCGTGACATTCAGGTGTATAAAGACGTGCCGCTGTTCAAAGACTACATGGCTTTCTGGAAGGAGATGGACCCCATACTCGCTGCCAGCAAAAAGGACAGCACAGACCCGACGGTACGCCACCGCCTGCACCTGCGCCGCCACATGGGGTTCGTCGCCAACAATCTGGGAGTGCTGCTGGAAGACCTTGGCAAAGAGGAAGACGCCTTTGCTGTCTACACGCACGTGCACAATGTGATCGACCCCGAAAACATCTCGGCGCTGTTCAACCGCTTCGAGATGGCACGCCGCGGCGCAGCCGCAGCCAGTGCCAGCAAAGAGCTGATCGAGCGCGAGCTTAAAGACTTCATCGCCGGTCTGAAGCACCAGTACCCGCTTTGGTCGCTCTCGCGTTATTACGGCTACGTCCGCTCACCAGAGCTGTTCGCGCGCCTCGGATGGGGCTGGGCGCTCTCCGGCCAAACCGGCGCGGCGCTGGCCGGCGTGACGCGTGCGGTCGAGTTGCTGCCGACCGAACAGCGCAGTTCGGCCATGCAAACGATGGCCGCCATCTATTCGCTTTCCGACGATAAATCCAAGACGACCGCGATCTACCAAGACATGATCAAGAATGATCCCAACAATCGCGCGGCCATGCTGGGGCTGGCCCGTATCGCCGTTCAGGAAGGCGCTCTGGATAAAGCGAAGAGTTGGCTGGAACAGGCCGCCAAGTCCGATGACACACGCGGCACGCTGGGTGTCGAATGGGCCGTGATCCACTTGATGAACAACGATCTCAACAACGCACGTCTTGCCCTGCAGGAAGCGACCGACCTCCAGCCTAAAAACTTACAGGCCTGGGCGATGCTGGCCATGGTCCAACTGCAGCAGGACCAGGTTGACGAAATCGAATCCGTCGTCCTGCCTAAGATGGAAAAAATCGCCGGCACCTCCGACAACTACTTCATCCAGATCACGCGGGCACAGACCGCGCTCAAAAAAATCGAGAAACTCCAGCAGACCGCCCTCGCTGCATCTCAACCCGCTGGGTCCGTGGGTGAGAAAGAAGATAGCGAATTCAAAAAGTACCAGCGGGCCGCCCGCGACGCATTCCTGCGGGCCTCCATGTTGCGTCCCGACATCGTTGGCGTCAAAGACATGATCCTGCAACTTGACATGGCCATGAACGACCAAAAGAGCGCCGAGTTGCATGCACGACAGGTGTTGCGGACGAACCGCGGACATTCGCTCGCCAACTACGTGATGGGCTCGCTGCGCCTGCAAGAGGGCGCGTACGGCGAAGCGGAGGACTTCCTGCGCCGCAGCGTCGAAAGCCAACCGAGCGCGGCCGCGCTCAACGACTTGGCCGAGGTGTTGCGCCGTATCCGAAAGTTCGACGAGGCAGAAAAACATGTGCGTGCAGCCCTTGCCTCCAACCCGGACCTGTACGTGGCATGGGAAACGTTGGCTGTAATCCTGCTGGAATCCGGTAAAAACCTCGATGAGGCGGAGCGGGCAGTCCGCAAATCGCTTGAATTGTACCAAAAGGACCTGCGAGTCCAGATCACGCTCGCCCGGATCCTCCTGCAGAAGGGCGAAACCGAGCGTGCCCGCGAAATACTCCATAAGGTGAAGAGCCGCCAAGGCGAGTTGTCCCCGTTCGATCAGGCCGAACTCAACAAGCTTTCGGAAGCCGCCTCATCCGGCCGCAAGCGCTAACACACCGCACGGAGCTTGACTTATGACCGTCTGAGTCCCATAATCTTACTTGATTTGATAATGGGCCAGTTAAATGATTAGGAGTCATCTATGAAACCGATCGTAACAGGTTGTACCCCACTGATGCTTGCTCTCATCCTCGCCGTGACCACGGCGCTGAGTGTGTGCGGCGCACACATTTTTGACGGTGACGGTTCCGACGAAGCCGGGTTTGTCCCGCCGCCGCCCCGTCAGGAAATCCCGCCGCCACCCGCGAACATGGCGGGCGGCGAGACCTTCATCCCCTATCCGCCGCCGCCGGCCACCCCGGCGTCCCGTTCGGAAAAGAAAAATCCGCCCAGACCTCCGACGATGTTCACCAAGCTGACTTCGCAGTACGGAGAACAGGACTGGAACGCGCGCCCGAACGATCTGAACAATCTGCTGAAGGCACTCAAAGACATGGCTGAAGTCGACTATGATTTCGAAGCCAAGTCGTTTGCGGAGATCGATGCGGACCCCGACCGGAACCCGATCCTCTACCGCTCGGGCCACTATCACTGGAGCCTTGACGACGCGGAGAAGAAAAAGCTGCGCGAGTATCTGTTGCGCGGTGGAACGATCATTCTGAACGCCGGCATGGGTTCAAAGCCCTTCTATGACTCGGCGATCAAGAATCTCAATGAGGTTTTCCCGGAAGCGCCGGTAAGGCGTCTCAGCCCCGACCATCCGATCTTCCACGCCTACTACAGCCTTGATAAGGTCAACTATCGGCCGGGCGTTCGCGCGCTGTACAACGGCAACGAGCCTTGGCTTGATGGCGTCACGATCGACTGCCGCACCGTGGCGATCGTCTCGCGCTTCGGCATGGAGGTCGGTTGGGATCCGCTGGACGACGACAATATCATCGCCTATGGACCGGAATCCGCCCAACAGCTCGGCATGAACATCCTGAGCTATGCCAGTGCCATGCGCAACTGGACGTTGGAGAACATGAAGAAGACCCGCTTCGAGGACGCGAAGCAAGTCTCGACCGCAGGTTCAATGAACATCGCGCAGGTTATCTACGATGGCGAGTGGAAAACACGGCATGTGGGCCTCTCCGTATTGCTCTCGCAGTACAATGTCAAAACCGGCGTCCCGGTGAAGTTCTCGACCAAGGAGATCCGTCTGACAGATCCCAAGCTGTTCGATTCCCCCGTGCTTTACATGACGGGCCACGAATCGTTCACTTTGAAACCCGACGAGATCACCGCGCTGCGCAACTATCTGACGCACGGCGGTCTGTTGATCGCCGAGGCCTGTTGCGGACGCAAGGCGTTTGACGTCTCCTTCCGTGAGAATATGGCGCGCGTACTGCCCGGCACCTCATTCAATGCCCTGCGCGCCGGCCACCCGCTTTTCCGTCTGCCGAACGACATCTCGAGCATGAAAGTGACGCCGGCCCTCGCCAAGTCCTACAACAACGCTCCGGCGATCGCGCCGCAGGTGCTGTCTTTGGAAGTCGATGGTAACCCCGCCGTGATCTATAGTCCGATCGGCATGGCGGGTGCGTGGGAACTCTCGCCCAACAAATATTGCAACAGCTACCTCGAAGATGACGCGCTCAAGCTGGGCGTGAACATCCTGATGTATTCGAGCACGCGTTAATGCCGTCCATGCCTGCGCCCCACATGTTTTCTAAATACCGAGGGTCTTGCAAAACCCCTTGCCTACAGGTGTGGCACGGGCATCTTGCCCGTGTTTCATGGGCGGGACGCCCATGCCACGAGGGGGTTTGCAAGCGCCTCCACCGTCGTCGGGCCGCGCCTTTTTTCGGGGCCGCTGTCGTCATGATGCTCTGCGTGTGTGCCCGCGCACAAGTGGCCACGCCGCAGGAAGAGGCCTTTCTCAAGGCGTGGGGCGCACATGTCCGTACGCCGAACGACCACAAGGCCGTGATCGAGGTCTGCCAGAGCGTAATGGACAAAAGTTCCACGCTGGGCGAGTTCCTCCCTGTCGTCAAAACGCTGGCGGCTTGGCACCTGCTGGCCGGCGGCAAACAGGCGGACGCCATCCGCATCTTCGAGAGCGCGGTGATCAATGATAAAGCAGCCCGCCCGATCCCGCGTTTTGCGGACACCATGGCCCGCCGCTGGCTGACGCGTCTTGATCATGCCCAGCTCGAAAAGGCGCTCAGTGTCTATTATGCCGACAACGTCGAGTTCCCGTCCAATCTCGCTCCGCTTATGAATCTGCCGCCCGGCAAGGCCCCCCCCAAGAATGATCGCTTCGGTGACCCTTGGGTCTACAAGACCGAGGCCTTCAGCCGTCTCTCTGGAACGGCCAACCAACGCTATTCGCTCTACAGCAAAAACATGGGCAACAAGCTCTCCTCGCTCAAGGCGTTGCCGGCCGAGGTTTACGGCAGCAATAAAAGCGCCACGATCATCGGCCGCAGGTCGTCCACTCCGCTCAGCATCGAATTTGAAACGGTGACCGAATCCGGCACGCAACGCGGCGTGGCCACGGAGGGTGGTCTGGTCAGCGGCATCCGTTTTTTGAAACTGGGATCTGACGGACGTTTCGCGTTGATGATCGATAGCGATTGTGATTTCTGGGTGATCGCCACGCCCGCAAGGAGCCGTTGATGAGCAAAGAAGGAATCTCCGCCTACCTGACGCCCGCCCAGATGTCAAAGCTCAACCGTCTCGCGCTCAATTCGCGCTATGTCGTGGAAGGCACCTTGGCTGGGCGTCATCGCAGTGCACAAAGAGGCGCCAGCACCGAATTCGCCGACCATCGCGCTTACATGCCCGGCGACGACCTCAAACGTATCGACTGGAAGGTCCTGGGCCGTACCGACAAATACTACATCCGGCGCTATCAGGACGAGACCAACCTGCGCGTCTACCTGCTGATCGACCGCAGCGGATCGATGAACTACACTTCCGGCGAGCACCCCACTAAATACAGTTACGCCTGCACCCTTGCCGCCGCCTTGGGCTACGTCGTCCTCAAAGCACGCGACGCCGTCGGGATGTATATCTACGGCGAGAAAATGGACGCGGCACTGCCCTGCAAAAACTCCTTCAATGAACTGAACAACTCATTGAAGGTCCTGCAAAGCTACAAACCCGCCAAAGGCACGGCAGGCGCAGATGTCATGCACCAGATCGCGGAGTCCATCAACCGCCGCGCCATGATCATCATCATCTCCGACCTGCTCGACGACCAGCCTGAAATCATCAAGGCAATTGCGCACTTCCGCAAGAACCTGCACGACGTGATCGTCTGCCACATCCTCGATCCGGTCGAGCTGAGCCTCGACATCAAACGCGGCGCCGAGTTCGAAGATTTGGAAACCGGGGAACGCATGGTCGCCGATCCCCGCTCGATGGCCAAGGAGTACAAAGACCTGATGGGCCAGTTTATCGACGACTACCGCAAGGCCTGTTCCGAAATGAAGGTCGACTACCGCCTCGTCAAAACCGACGAGCCCGTCGACAGCTTTGTCCGCGCCTATTTAGAAGAGCGCAAGCGCCTCTCCCGTTGATGGCACCACTTGAGTGTTGAACCTAAAAAGAGCAGTTGAACCGTCAACTCTCTTTGGTTTCTGGTTTCAAGGCTTCATGGTTTCATCCAAATCGGGATCGGGATCGCTATCGGGATCGATTGTTTAACCACGGAACACACCGAACACACGGAAAGGCATGGCTCTGTTTCCGTGTGTTTAGTGTGTTCCGTGGTTCCAATCAGAAATTGCGTTCTGCACCAAACAGGTGCGGCGAGGATCGCGATGAAAGCCAATGTTTACGCGGCTTTGCTCAAAATCCGTACGCCCAACTGCCGTTTTTAGGTTGAACGTTGAGCGTTCGATGGTTCGATCCCGATAGCGCATAACGCAACACCACGCATGCACTAATGACCTAGCGTCCTACTCCTCTCTGCGTCCGCGTTTTTTCTGCCGTCAATTCGTGATCTCCTCTACTCGCTGGTTTTTTTCTAGGCAGCCATATGGCTGTTCCCCCTTCTATGTTGAACCATCGTTTGGGAGCGACTTCACGATATTCGGCCCGAATCGACCCGTTTTCGTGTGAAGCCGTTTCCCTGTTCATGCACTCTTCCCCATTCTCGTGACAATCATGTCTGACGGGTTCGTATGTTTTGACAAACGCCACCGAGAGCGATGATGGACGACAGAGAACAACCATAATACAACCTAGTATGGCAAGCGTTAGTGTGCCGAACCCCTTATCCACACTGATTTCTTTCTTGAAAACTGTGACGATTATCGAATATCGAGCCCGATCATTGTAGCATCCCATAAATGCGACGGCCGCCGACAAAAAACACACAATCGCCAATATTCCCAGAACATTTCGTATCATAAGTCCTCCAGTTGTCAATCAGGGATCATAGAATCCGCAGTACTTCGGTTTCCAGAGTTCATCAAGCTTCGTCAGTGTGTACGTGAACCAGCCGTCACCAATAGAATCGGCGCCTGTAACAAAGAGATCAACGCGAAAACCATCGGGTCCGCGTGACAACACACGATGGACTCGTACGAGCAGTTCTCCGGTCACCAAATCGTGGTGTTTTTCGCAAATCTCGAACGGCACGCCAACGTCGGGCGGAATGAAACCGTCGGGCAATGAAGACCGAGGAAGGACGATCCGACGTAAAACGGGCGACTTCCCCTGACCGAGGTCACCCAGATACATTCTGGCGTCGGACAGTGCGTGGGTATCTGAAAACAAGTGCGCAAGTACAACCTTCAGCGCATCTCCGGCACCGGGGGCATCGTAGTTCAGGAGAGACGGTTGGAACATCGGGACACTTGGCTCGATGATGACCTCGTCCCGGTAGGTCCACCAATTCCATTTCGAATTGTCTGAGACGACCGACAGCACTTCGGCCACCGTAATGGCCGGTACCGAAAGACGGAATTTCAGTTCCGGGTTGGTGTGGTTTGACACAGCGCAGACATGGTAGTTCGGCCCGAGTTCCTTCCACTCCGACGGCTTGAATGAATCCCGCAGGTACACGCTGAATTTGAGCGGCGGGCCACCGGGGTATTGTCGGGCGTATCCAGTCTGGAGAGTTTCCGCAAGGTTGGTGACAGAATTAACCGTGATGTTCAGATTCGTCAACACGGCTTCGACCGGGGGATAATCCCTTTGGCGTTCGACGTTCTGCGTTCCGCGTTCGGCACTCACCAGTTCCAGCCGGTCGACACCCTGCATGAAGTTGTCTTTCTTGGTCTTGGGGTTCGCACCGGTCAAAGTCACGGTCAACACATTCTCACCTTGCACCAACTCCACAATGCCCGCCTGAACCACATGGGTCTCGACCTTCTCCGCAAAAGCATCGTACGCCGTAATCAGGCGCTTGCCGTTCAGCGCGATATCCGCGATACCGTAATCATTCGCGTGCGTCAGGCCCAACGTCGCGCTCTCATACGTCACCACGCACCGCACAGCATACGGGATCGGCAGGTACAAGTTGTGGCCGCGTTTGAGATAATCCGTATGTTCCGAAACCGATGCCGCCAGCGGATAGCCGCACAGCACGCTGCCACTGAGCACTTCCAGCACGGGGCCTTCGATTTCCGGTGTGGATCGTCCATCGAGATAAACACGCAATATACCCGAGCCATCAGTGCCGGCTACCGTGACCCAGAAGCGCACCAGCGCCCCAGGCCCCGCAGTGTCCACCATCACATGCTCGCGCCGCACGCCGTTGGTCTCCACACGCAAAAAATGACTGAAGTCGTTATTCGCATACCAGCCGGGCTGATCCGGCGCGACCAACCCCCGATCGTAGCTGCTGAACTGCCGACTCGTGTAGGTCGGCTCCGGAAACCGCGCCATCTCTTCGCGGTCTGTCATCTCCGCCAGCAGCGAGCGCACCGTGACCGGACGTTCTGAAGAAAACCACCCCGCCAGCGACGTTCCAGCCGCCAGCACCAACACCATGCCGATCATTTTCCGTCGCATCGCCTTCCCCTTCCGCTTCTTTTCGGATGCATTGGCATCTGTAAAACGACCCAGAAACACTCAGGTTCCAATGATGACACCCATTATGCGAGGTGGGGCAAAAAGAGTCAATCTCATGCGCATCAGATACACATTTCGACCGCTGTTTTACTAGACCCCGAGCCCCCGTCTCCTCTATACTGTCTCCACAAAGGGGGTTTCTGTATGTTGCGTTCTTCAATCAACCGGCGTGGATTCCTGTTGCGCGCCGCTGCGTTCACCACCGTCGCCGGCACCACCGTTGGGCGTGCGAACTCGACAGCACCGTCGGCCACCGTCACGTTGGGCGTCATCGGCTGCGGCGGCCGCGCCACGCAAATGATACCGGTTTTCCTGAACCAGCCCGGCACCCGCATGCTTGCGGTCTGCGATGCGGTGCGCGAACGGCGCGAACGCGCCAAGGCCACGGTCGACGCTTTTAACGGCAACACAGACTGCACGGCCTACCGCGACTTCCGTGATCTTCTCGCACGCAAGGACATCGACGCCCTCTATATCGCGACCGGCGACCGCTGGCACGCGCGCCTCGCGATCTACGCCATGCAGGCCGGCAAAGACGTCTACTGCGAAAAACCGATCTCGCTCTCCATCCACGAAGGCGAGGCCGTCGTGAAGGCTGCCGCGCGCTACCACCGCGTGTATCAGGGCGGGGTACAGCGTCGCACCGTCGGCAACTTCATGACCGCCATGTCGCTGGTCAAGAACGGACGCCTCGGCCGCATCCACACGGTGCACGCCGGCATGGCGGGCATGGGGCGCTCGGCGGCCAACCACTTTCTGCCCGAAGAGAAAATGCCGCCGGTCGACGAGATCGACTGGGATATGTGGCTCGGCCCCACCCCCTGGCGCCCTTACAACAACGCCTATCTCAAGCGCTGGCACGGCGAATACGACTACCACGGCGACCTCACCGAATGGGGCAGCCATACCCTCGACCTCTGCCAGATGGCGCTCAACCGTGAACACACCACGCCGGTTCGCTACAAGCCGATTGACGACACCACCGTGCATGCCTGGTATGCCGACGGCATTCAGGTGGTGATGCGCCAGAAAGGCTTCCGCAATTCGTGCGCCGTGCGCTTCGAGGGCGATGAGGGCTGGGTCGAAACCGACGACTCCGGCGACATCCAAGTTTCCTCCCCCACCTTGTTGGACACCCGCGCCATCCAGTCCGAAAGCTGGATGCGTCCGGTGGCCCATCCGGCCGAGTTCATCGCCTGCGTCAGGTCGCGCCAAACGCCGACCGCACCGGCCGACGCACTGCACATCACGCACGTCGCCTGCCATGCCGCCACGATCGCTTATCACTTGAAGCGTGAACTCACCTTTGATCCCGCCGCGCTTGCGTTTGTCAACGATGCCGAGGCCAACCGCCTCATCCACCGTTCAAACCGCGCTCCCTGGTCCATCTAATCCTGCACGAGGTTACACCATGTCCATTGTTGCCCTCACCGCCCGTCTTTTTACACACATGCCGCGCCGCAAGGCTGTCATCCTGCCGCTCTTCGCGGCCGCGCTGTTCGCAGTGCGTCCGCTCGCCGCCGATGAGGCCGCGCTGCTCCGCCAGCTTGCCGAGGGCACCCCGGCCGAAAAAGACAGCGCGCGCCAAACCCTGCTGGTCAGCGCCACAGCCGCCGCCATCCCGACGCTCACTGCCCAGCTCGCGCGTCCCGAGACCTTCGATAGCGCCTGCCTGTTGCTGGAAGCCCTCGGCCTGCCCGAAGCCGATGCCGCCCTGCGCGCCGCGCTCACCACGCTGGATGGTCGCGAACTGGCCGGTGTGATCGCCGCCCTGACCCGCCGTGCAGACACCGCCGCCGAAACCGCGATTCTTGCGCTGGTCGACCGTCCGCAACCGGTGCGTTCCGCCGCGTTGGCGTACCTCGGCAAACTCGCCACCCCCCGCGCATTGGCTGCGCTGGCCGCCGCACCGCAAGACGCAATCACGGCCGATGCCATGCTCGTAGCCGCAGAGACGTTGCTCGCACGCGGCGACGAAAAGCAGGCCCTCGCACTCTATGCACGGGTCTCGGACGACACCCGTCTGGCGGATCATATCCGGCTGGCCGCCTTTTGTGCACGCGTCACCGCTGACCCCGACCGCGCGCACACGCTGTTGCCCGCCGCATTGAACCATGCTTCGGCAGTGTGGCGTGGCACTGCCGCCCGCCTCACCGCCCAACTCCCGGACAAGCTACTGAAACGGCGTGGCGAAGACTTGATGAAAGCACTCGAACCGCAGGGTCGCCTCGCTGTCGTGCAGGCGCTGGTCCATGCCAAGAAACGCGCCGGTGCACCGCTGGTGCGTGCCGCGCTGAAAGACGGTCTTGATGCGCCCTCCCGGTTGGCAGCCGCCGCCGGACTCGGCGATATCGGCGATGCCGATGACGCGGACGCGCTGATCGCACTGCTCGGCCAGACGGACGACGCGCTGGCGGATGCGGCGCGCATGAGCCTAATCAAGCTGGACGACCCCAAGACCGACGCCCGGATCGCGAAAGCGCTTGCGCGGCGCCCGGCCAACGACGCCGCCCTCACGCGCCTACTGGGCGTCGCGGCCTTCCGCAAAACACCGCGCGCCGCACCGGCCATCGCTGAACACCTCGCGGCCACCGCGCCAACCGTGCGCACCGCCGCGTTCCAGGCGCTGACCGAACTCGCGACCGACAAACAGATCCCGGCGCTCGTCGCGGCCTTCTGCAAAGCCGTCGATCCCCAAGAACGGCGCGCCGCTGAAAAGGCGCTCATGGCCTGCGCGCGCCGCGAACCTGACGCGACCACCGCCGCCATTCTGCCGTTGTTCGCCGGAGCCGATGCCGAACGCCGCAGCAGCCTGTTGCAAGCGACCGGCTTGGCCGGCACGCCTGCCGGGCTGGAGTTGATCCAACGCGCCGTGGACGACAGCGAACGCGCTGTGGCCGATGACGCCGTGCGCGTACTGGCTAACTGGAAAGAGAAGACCGCCGCCCCCAAGTTGTTGCAATTGGCTAAAACCTATCCCAACACCAGTCTGCGCGTAATCGCGCTGCGCGGTTATATCCGGCTGATCGATCAAGAGCAGGACCAAGCTGGTCGCGCCACCATGTTGCGAGAAGCCAGCGCACTGGCCACGCGGACGCAGGAGAAGGCCCTCGTCGCAGGTGCTTGGCGCACCGTGCCCACCCCCGAGGCGGTCGCCGCGCTCACACCGATGCTGGACGATCCCGCGCTTAAAACCGAGGCGCTCAAGTCTCTCAAAGTCATCGCACTGCACACCCCCGTGGACGTGCCGGACAAAGCGCCAGGCTCTTTGCTCACACCGCTGACCTTTGTGCCGCGCCGCATCGGCACCTACCGCTCAGAAGCCTGCTGCGTAGCCGATTTCAACGGTGACGGCAAACTCGACATCGCCGCCGGCCCCTACCTCTACCTCGCCCCCGACTGGAAGGCCGTGCGCATCCGCACCGTTTCCAGCAACGTCGGAGAGGATGGCAAAGGCTACGCCGATGACTTCTGCAACCTAGTCGTCGATGTCAACAAGGACGGCAAGCCCGACATTCTGGCGGCCTGCTGGTTTTCGAAAACCTCCTACTGGTACGAAAACACACTGGGCAGTTCCAAAGAGCTTTGGCCCGAGCATGTCATTGACCCGCTGGGCAACCACGAAACCGGCACGCTGGTCGATATCGACGGCGACGGCAAAGCGCTGGAGTTTCTGCCTGATACGGGCGTGACCGTCTGGTACGAGCCGGGCGTGCT
>Ga0208824_1002329_pt1 | contig 14767 bp, 12 predicted proteins | sample AD_JPNTR3_MetaG_FD_184447 | JGI IMG/M metagenome (GOLD analysis project Ga0208824, IMG submission 184447) | Active sludge microbial communities of municipal wastewater-treating anaerobic digesters from Japan - AD_JPNTR3_MetaG (SPAdes) (version 2) | ecosystem: Engineered > Bioreactor > Anaerobic...
ACTTTGAGAAATAGCAAGGGAACTGCTATTCACGAGCTGATCATGACGGCGCTGACAACATGGGGACAGAGAGGATTGGATTGCCTCCAAATGCTAACCATAAGACTGGCCAGCTAAACACGTACATAAATTTTAATCAATATACTTAAAAGGTGAAAGGTGGTAGCGATGTCTGTAAGATTGATCTTAGCAATAGCCCTAACCGCCCTGATAGGTCTGGCGGCCGGTATGGAAGAGGAGAACGAATCGATTGCATTAAGCTCGCCGTCATCAGGAGAGCTTGCCATCAGGTATCTGGAGGCCCCATCCTTTGGCGAAACCGAGCTACATAAGGTCCAACTTCTTCCCGGAATGCTTCCCGAACAGATGCCGGTGCAGCTTCCCCTGCCCAGAGGTTCAAAAGTCTTTGGCAGCGTGCTCATAGGAGGGACGGAAATCGGCGTGGTGGTGGATTCACCCCTGACCGCAGAGGAGGTCATGGCATTCTACCGCCAGGCTCTGGCCACCCAAAACTGGACGGATATGGACGTCTCGGGAATGGAAAGAGGATTCATGGAATGGTCTAATGGCAGCTTCTTCTGCCAGGGATCGAATGACACATCAATAGCAATAGCTGCTTATCCCCGGGAGAATGGATCTGACATTCGCCTGGGTATCAGCACCGATCCTGAATGCTCTCCCTGCTCCTTTTGGGGTTCCGATGACTGGTTGAAGCCCATCCCCAAGCTGGTCGCGCCCAAGAATGCCACCCTCTCCAATCAGAACTTCGTGGGCGGCTGCGGAAATCAGGTGATGGCCTCTGCAGACGTGAAGACAGAATCCAACAGCTCAGCCCTCGCCGCTCACTTTGCCGATCAGCTAATAGCCGCCAACTGGACCTCCACCAGCCAGGAGGAGAGCGGCCCGGCAGCGTGGAGCACCTGGGAGTTCGAGGACGAAGAGGGTCTGATATGGGATGGATTCCTGACTGTGCTGGAGGTTGCTGGAAGCGAGGACCGGAGGTTCGTTATGATGCAGGCCAGCCAGGGGAAGGGCTGCCCTCTGTAGGGTTCAGATAGGACGAATGGGCTTTGTTCGTCCTTTTTTCCCCTTTTTCACCAATCAAACCAGGAGCCTGCAGGGTAGGTGCTGAAAAACGACCAAATGCTTGTACTCCAGCTCGTTGTAGTACTTTTTTGCGACCCACCGATACGGATTTCCGGCATGAGTTCGCTGGCGGACGGTACAGTGATTGTTGGAGTAGCACACCACGATGGTGAACCAAAGCTGGCCGAGTTCTGAGCGAATGCGAAATTCATGATTCCCGAAATCGCCAGCATCAACGATATGAGCGCCAGGAGCCATATTTTAATAGATATTTCCTTAAGACCTCCAAGAATATTATTAATAATCAATCATGCTTTTCCATTATATACTTGTTGGTGATATACAGTCAATGGAAATCTTAACCATAATATCTCACATCAGTAGCCGGATAACACAAAAAAACAAAAAAAGATTTAGACTTCTGCGATTTTATCCCCGCATGAATTTGTCCCAGCCCTGATAGTTCTCCTTGAGGACGGTGCAGATCCCCTCCATCATCTCATAGGGAATTCCCACCACCACCTCCTCATCCTCCAGGCCGGCGTTCCTCACCGAGCCGTCGCAGCCCAAAGAGACATTCACCTCTCCTTTCAGATAAGGGGAACTGGTAGCATCGACGCAGAATGACTGGATGCCTGCGGTGTTGAATGTGGCCCTGCCCCCCTTCTCGAACATGGCCGCCTGGACGATCCTCCGCGCCTGGAGGGGATTGCCCACCAGTATGACCACATCCGGCCTGGTCACCATCTTGTCTAGAGGGGCCACATAGCTGGCCACTGTGCTGCCGGGAAGGATGCGGGGCATATTGGCAGCGATCAATGTGCCGGCCTCCTTGGTTGAGCACTTGTGCAGTTTATCGAAGTATAAGGCCCCAGTGCGGATGTTCTCAGGGCACTCCACCAGGCCCAGGCCGGAGGCACCTCCCTTGCACTCGTGATAGTCGGCGTGGGCGAGATAGCTAACGCCATCCCGCCTTGCTCCCTGGATCATAGAGCAGTAGCGGAAGGGCCTCTCTATTATGTTGAGGTCCTGAGGGATCTCCTCCTCGCTCTTAAAAAGTCTCACGCCCACGATATTGTCCCGGATTCCCAGGGAGGACTTCAAAATGTCCGACATCTCTTCCAGATTCATCATAATACACCGGCATTCGAGTTGCAGGCATGGGATTTGGAGCTTGCGCTCTGGCAGGCCAACAGGAGGGCGATCACAGTATTGGTTCAGACTCATGAACGCCGGCCTCCCGCAAACTATAAGTATTAATCATGCCTATAGATAAAGGCCGCGTCTTAAGCTGAATGAACCAGATTCCGGCAATCCGTCCGGGCTCTCAGGCCCAGAGGGTCAAGAGAAGCATCCCACCACAGATGCTCCAAAGGGCCAATGCCTGAGAGGTGCTGCTCCTGAACAGCATCCGGAAGCTCGAAAGGGCTTGAAGGGCAGAAAGAGATGCACGCCGTGATGGGCGTAGCAGCATGCCCAAAGGAGATCCGGTTCAAAGCAGTCCAGGACGCGACATTTGCTGATTGAAAGGCGAGCTGAAGGCCCAGCATCATAAGGTGCTACGGGTTCCTGTAAGAGGGACGCCGTGTGAGAGTCCGGCGCTAAAGCCGCCTGGAGAGAGGCATAAAGTCGAGATCTTGGGCGTGGTCAGGCCCTCCACCTCGGTGGATATGGCTCCTCTGAAGGGCGCTGTGGATCGGCGTTGGCCCGCCCGAGAATCGATTGCTCAATTCATCACAGAGCCATTTTTTCATTCTGCTCCCCCATCACTCTCTTCTCCAGATCCTCACAATCGCTGCCGTCCCCGCCAGATTGATGGCCAGGATCATGGCCACCCCCATGCCCCTTCGCGCGCCCTCTGGCAGGGCTTTCTCTCCTCTCAGGTCCACGCTCTGCTCCCCGTCCACCAGGAGCCTCATGGAGAGGCCTTCTCCCCTCAATGTGTACTCTCCCCGCACCAGTCCCCGGAAGAGCTCCTCCTCATCGCCGGAGGCTGCAGCCAGGCGGATGCCATCCCGCCATAGCTCCAAACCGGCAGGAGCCCCCCTGACCCGCAGAGTGCTCCCTGCCCTGATGGGAAGGGAGAGGCCCTCTGTGGATTCATTGGATGATATCTCCAGCAGTGAGAGCACTGTGGGGGCAACATCCACCTCCGACCAGAGGCCACCCAGGTTCAGCTCCTCTATCCCCGGACCGGTGATGACCAGGGGCACCCGCAGAGCCTCCAGGCGGGCGGCATACTTCTCAGCAGAATGGCCGCCCTTTCCCTTTGGATCGGGAAAGACCATGCCGTGATCGGCGGTGACCATCAGCAGGATCTCATTCCTCCGACAGGCACCGGCCAGCCGGCCCAGGGGCTCGTCCAGAGCCTCCACAGTCTTCAGGTAGCCGCTGGCGTTCAGGTTGTGCCCGGCGCTGTCCACTGCCCCAGCATTGACCAGCAGGATGAACGGCTTTCCTATTAGGTGCTCGACAGTATCCGCAGCAGCATCCAGAGCCCAGGCATTATAGCCGGCATAGCCTTGGATTCCCTGAGGGTTGGAGTACTCGGCGAACCTGTCCCTCCACTCCTGAAAGAGCACAGTCAGGCCTGCAGGGGCACTGGAGCTGAAGCCTGGGATGGGCTCAGCGCCGCGCAGGGAGTTATCCTCCAGGTACAGGACAGCATCCATCTCCTCCAGGATGGACATCGAGTCTCCCCGCTCCATAATGGCCAGGCAGAGATATCCCCTCTCGCGAGCGAGATCGAAGATGGTGGGGCCGAGCTGGTTCCAGTCCGCCCCTGTGCGGCCGGTGACCAGAATGGAGTGGCTCTTTGTGGTCTCGGGGACGGGCACCCGCACATCCACCGCCCGCGCCCCGCCACCAGTGAGATTGAAGAGCACTGCCTTTCCCAGGGGCGAGCCGTCCAGGGCATAGGCATTGTGCTCCGGATAGACATAAGAGGAGCCCAGGCCGTCTATGACCAGTATGACTGCACCTGCAGGGCGGTCGGTGGGTCCCACCTGGACCTCCAGAGCGCCTCCACCGGGCAGCAGCAGGAGAAGGAGGAGAATGGCAAGGAGCATCCCTCTGGATTCAGTCATCTAAATATTAAAAACTTTCACATATTTTATGGATTGAGCCATCAGAGCTCAAGTCCCCAGAGCGGGCCTGCTCCTAACCCCTGGAGGAGATGACTGAAGATATGCAAAAAAAAGGCTTTTGGATCGCGCCCTACAGAACCGTTAAAAGTCGGTCATGATCCTGTACTGGTCGATCTGCGTCTGCTTCAGGCCGGTCAGGAACTGCTCAGCCATATCGCGAATGTCGCCGGAGCGGGTGATCGCCCGGCCTACCACCAGGATGTCAGCTCCTGCAGCCAGGGCCGCGCCTTCGGTATCGGTGCGAATCCCCCCGGCTACAGCTACCAGAAGCCTTCTTCCCTCCTCGGCCAGGGCCTTGATCTCGGGGATGTTCTGCCAGGAATGGGCGCTATGCTCCATGTCGATCGCCCGGTGCAGCTCGACCACATCGGGCAGAACATCCAGTCCCCTGAGCACTGCCAGTGGATCGTCCACATTGAGCATATCGATTATGGAGTAGATCCCCGTCTTTCTGGCCTCATTGATGGACAGCTCTATGGTCTTCTTGGGAGCGAGTCCCGATATCACCACTGCATCGGCGGTGGAGTCAGCAGCAAGGCGCACCTCCAGGTTTCCCGTATCCAGGGTCTTGAGATCCAGTATGACAAAAGCCCCCGGCCGGATGGCCCGGATCTCTTTTACCACACTCATCCCCAGCATCTTGACCAGAGGGGTCCCCACCTCGATCAGGATGTGATCGCTCTCAGGCAGAGCTGAGAGCACCCGGCGCACCTCGGCCACATCCACCAGATCGAAGGCCACCTGCAGGTAGGGCGGGTCCCAGAGACGGGTGACTTTGAATCCCATGATAGGATGGGTGGAGCGCTCCTTCTCGTAAAGGACTTTATCGACATCCGGGAATCCGACCATCGCCCGCTGTACTGCCAGCTTTGTGGCTCCGTAGTTATATCGATAGATGGCATCATAATCCTTGGCTTGAGGATCGATGTAAACGGAGACGATTATCAGCAGATCTTCTGCTTGATCCCTGGGGATGACTCCCTCTGCCACTGAATCTGCCACAGCCTTGGCCACGGCCATCTGGGCCGGCCCAAAGATCTGGGCCACCTGATCCATATTCTTCACCGTCACCTTGGGAACGATAAGGGTAGAGGGCTTGGGCGGCAGGTTCGGCCTGATGACCCCGAGGAGTGGGGTGTGCCCCGCTGAGAGCTGGGCCATCCCGGAGGCAAAAGCCACTCCTACTGGCCCCTCCTTATCTCCTATGATCAGATCGATATGTGCTACCTCAGGCCCCTTTCCAATGAGAGCCTCTCCAACCAAGAACAATAAGATTCACCTCGCCACCGAGTGAGCAATCTCTCTATTTTAATCCTTTTGCCGATTTTTAGAGGATTCAGATGATCTGCCAGTAGATGAGAGGAGCCAGTGCCAGGAGCATCAGACCGGTAAAAAGCCTCATTCCCACCCGGTGATCCTTGCGGAAGCCGTCCACTCTATCCGGGCTCATTCCCAGGGCTAGGAAACCGCCCACCACTATGATCGGCAGTACCACCCCCAGATTGAAGAACATCAGATAGGCTGCGCCGACAAGGTAGCTCTTGGAGGAGATGAGGTCCAGTATGGCCAGATATAGACCCCCCACACAGGGAGCCTTCACCAGTGAGAATAGTGCTCCTGCCAGGAAGTAGGAGCTTGACCTTCCCCGGTCCACTCCCGCCTGGAAGTACTGCAGCGCCCAGTCCGTCCGGAATAAGGACGGCCTGCCCTGTCTGAGAAGGGCGGCATCTACGACCTGGGACAGGCCCGCCCCAATGAGCAGCACCGTCAGAACATAGCGGAATGAGGCGGCTATGGCCTCGGAGTGCAATAGCCTCTGCATCCCCAGCCCGAAGAGAAGGTACATAGTGAATATGCCAAGGGAGAAGAAGAGCACCATCATCATCAGCTCCCCTCTCTTTCCGGAGATGGAGAGGATGGATGCCGCCAAAAAGACGAGAATGCCAAAGAGACAGGGATTAAAGCCGGCCACAAAGCCGCCGGCAGTGACGGCCAGGGCAGTGGAGAGGGAGAGCTCCTGCAGATCATAATCATATCCCGCTGTGGCATCATCCCGGCCCTGGATAGGGCTTGTCCTGTCAGGGAGGGCGATGGCCGGGGAAGGCCCGGAGTTCAGGCTCTGATTGGCCAGAGACTGGAGGACCTTGCTCTCAAGCAGAGAGCTCTCTCCTCCGTAATCCCGGTAGTCTATCACCTCAGACCCGATGATGATGGCGGGGATATCCCGGGCGTGGTATTGATCGATGATCCGGTGTCCCTCATCGGTATAATAATAGTGGGCTGTGACATTGAGGGCCACCTTCTGGCCGATCCTCTCCAGGGTTCTCTCAGCAGCAGCGCATTTAGTGCATCCGGGGGAGGTGATGACTATCACCTCCACTGGATCTGAGCTCGGCCCGTATCCCCCCACGGGAGCCATTCCAGCAGAGGGGGAATGATTCCCTGCCGGGATGATGACATCGATCTTCTCCTCTCCTCCTGCGGCATAAATGCAACTGCATAGGGATAGCAGAACCATCCCCAGAATTATCATGAGCTTAAGGAACCCTCTGGCTGGCAGGATAGGAGGAGGCAGTCCGGGGCGGCTTGGCGGCATCAGTCACCTTATGGTATGGAAGTGATATAAAAAAGAGGCCCTACACCGGCTGGAATAGCGGGGAAAAGGGAGGAGAGAGTGGCCCTTGCTCTCAGCCAAGGGAGCAGTATCCCGCCCTCCTCTCTTGTGCCTCTGTGGACAAGTCATGGACCTCACAGCAAAGAGGCCAGAGCGCAGGGAGACTCTCGGCAGTGCAATGCCATGTGATCTGGCGGTGAGCCAGAAGATCTTCTCCGCCCTTCAGTATCATTTTACTCTTCAGTGACGTACTTCAGGACGGGTTTATCCTCATCCGATGCCTCGCTGGATACAAATGCCACTGAGACATCCCCCTCCCCCACCAGAACTATGCTGTAGGGACACCCTTCTGCACAGACCTCAACTGCCTTCTTGATGATGGGGGTGACATCCAGCTCAATCGCACTCTTCACATCGCTCTCTTCTATCTTGACGGACTTGGATGAGACATTTATATCGTAATCCACCTTATCCTTCCAGGTCAGTGTGGAGAGAGTCGCCCCCTCCAGGAAGTAAGCCCTGATCCTGCCATCATCATCCACCCGGGCCACATTGAGGGTGAGAGTGGCAGACTTGATCTGCTCTGGCTTGAAGACGCCCTGCGCTCCGAAGAGATTCTCAAAGCCAAGGCAGGTCTCATTTATTGCATCATCATCATCGTCGTCATCATCCTGAGAGGAGACCCACAACAGATCGCTCTCGCTGAAGCTCGCATTCTCATCCGCTGAGCTGATATAGGTGTCCACATCCATATCCACTGTGAAGCTTCCTGCACTGCCGGCAGCCGCCAGCAGGAGGAGTATGCCGATACTCGCAAGCCAATATCTCAAACTTCGTTCCTCCGTTGAAATTAACCAATACTGCATGTACCTGTCAATTGATAAAAAAGCTTACCTTCATATGTATCCTATGTAAGATGACTCCAGGGAGCTTTGAGATAGATCCTATCCAGCATCTCATCCCGGAGCAGCCCGCGGCCATCCCATGCCAGAACAGAAGGCCCATCTCAAGCGAATCCCGGGTCCATCTCCGATCCACCCAAAGCTATACAAAACCTAGACTGAATCTATTGCATGCTTAGCCTATTGCATGCTTAGCCTATTGCATGCTTAGCCTACCATGCTGAACCTGTCCCAAACCCCCTGAATCCACCCCCAATCGATGTGAGCCATGAATCTTTATAAGTGGATACCTTATCAGGGGATGGATCTCTATGAGCCCTAAAATAAGAAGATCATCAACTCCCCCCGGAGACGCTGGGAGACGCTATGCTCAGGCTTTATCGAATACATGCCGCCCCTCGCAGGGAGGGGGCCGTCCGGGAATTTGGGCGGCATCACTTCTTTATGCTGCCCTGCTGATCGCCTCCACGGCCAGCGCCGCCACCATAAGCGTCAGCTCCGAATTGCAAGCAGCAATCAACTCCGCCCAGCCCGGCGACACCCTTCTGGTGGCCCCGGGGGTCTACAGCAAGATAACCCTCGATAAGAGCCTGAGCCTGGTGGGCGATGGCGCTGTCATCCAGGCGGGGGAGAGGGATGCATGCGTCAATGTTCTGGCGGATGGTGTGAGCATATCCGGCTTTCTGGTCCAGAACGGATTTTATGGCATAAAACTGAACAATGTCCGGGGCTGCACTGTGGCCAACAACACAGTCATCCACTGCACTCAGCCAGGAATTGCCCTCCTCTTCTCCGACGGGAATACCATCAGGGGCAACAATGCCAGCTTCAACGGCCTGGGAGGCGAAGGATGGTATGGGATATACCTCTCCAACTCCAATGACAATCTGATCCTGGATAATGTGGCCTACGGCAATGGCGCCTACGGCATAAACCTTTTCCCCTCCTGCAGCAATAACACCATCCGGGGCAACATTCTGCAGGGAAATATGTACGGCCTGTACATGTTCACAGACTGCAGCCATAACCTCATAGAATTCAATGACCTCTCCAGGAACACCAACTCCGGCCTGGACCTCCGCTTCAACTGCACACACAACCTGATCCGGAATAACAGCATGATCGATAATGTCGTCGCCGGCCTGACCCTGTTGGATTCTGGATATAACAGCATATCCGGCAACCAGATAGAGGGAAATGGGCGCTACGGCCTGCAGATTCAAAGCAATTCCGATGGCAACACCATCATTGATAATGCCGTCTCCAACAGCCAGACCGGGATCTTCCTGTACTCGGACAAGAATCTGATCTATGGAAATAAGATCCTCTACAATGTGATCCAGGCCGAGGATAGAGGAGAGAACTCCTGGAATGCCAGCTATCCGCTGGGGGGCAACCTCTGGAGCGACTACCATGGGAATGATGAGTACCAGGGGCCGGGGCAGGATGTACTGGGTGCCGATGGCTTTGGCGATCAGCCCTATGAGGTGAGCAGAACGGCCCGCGATCAGTATCCCATCATGGGCGGCCAGGTCAGGCAGATCTCCATCATCCAAAAGAGCCTGAATCCCACCCAGGCCCGGGTGGGAGATGATATAAGAATCGCTGTGCAGCTGGAGGCTCTATATGATCTCAACCAGCCGACGGTCAGAGCATATCAGCCCGGGGGGGAGGCAAAAGGCTATGGCCGCCTGGTGCTATCTGGGGATACATACCAGGGGACCTTCTCCACGGCGCTGCTCGATCCCGGGGAGTACGACCTGGTCTTGAAGGTCAAGGATGTTCGCGGATTTGAGCTGGAGGAGGTTTTGGGCAGAATATCAGTCGCTTCCAGAGGGGGCTGATTTCATTTCACAAAGGCGTTCATAAAGGACAATTCAATTTATATAGAATGTGAGAGCAAAAAGAGTGCCTAGAGGCAAGATGATGAAGATGGCAGGCAGAGCTGGCGTGATCCTGATATTGATGGCGATCATCTCCATATCCATATCCGTCGTATCTCCTGCCACAGCTGAACGCACTGGCGATCGCTCCAATGCCTCCGGGGAGCTGGCCTCCTCTATCCTGATACCCCTGGAAAAGATCAACATCTCAGATGCCGGCAGCATAATCATCGATATCAGTCCCCGCCCGGCTGAGTATATTCCGGGAGCGATAAGCATTCCCTATGACCGGTTCATCGATTCTGGGGGAAGGCCCAAGCCGGCCAATGTGATGGCCCGGATTCTGGGGGAGGCAGGTGTCTCCCAAGATGATTCAGTCATTATTTATGGCGAATGCCAGCCCTGCGGCGGAGGCCCATCCGCAGCCACCTATGTCTTCTGGATATTGAAGTATCTGGGGCATGAGGATGTCCGCCTCCTGGAGGGAGGGATAGATGAGTGGGTGGCAGCCTCAAATCCCACCTCTGCCGAGCCTGTTGTCCTCGCGCCTGCGATCTACACCCCCTCAGTAGATGCCGGTCTTCTGGCCACATATGAGTTCGTGAGAAGCGGCCTGCCTATGATCATCGACGCCCGGACTGAGAAGGAGTTTGAGAGCGGCTCGATACCAGGGGCGATCAATATCCCCTACGAGAGCGTTCTGGATGGGAGGAGGATAAGGGATCGGCCAGAGCTGGAGGAGCTCTTCTCAGATCTGGAAAAGAAAAGGCCGGTGGTTGTCTACACCAATACCGGTATCAAGGCCTCAATGATCTGGCTGCCCCTGATCCTTCTCGGCTATGATGCCAAGATCTATACCTGGAAGGATTGGATCGCAGATCATTCCCAATTGGGCATCTATATCGTAAAAGCGGAGGCAGACCCCAATCCAGCCTCATCGGGTGATGCAGTCAAGATCACTGTTACCATAAGGGAGAGGGAGGAGTATGCAGAGGGCAGCGGGGGCGAGAGCAGCCCGGGCAGCAGGATGGAGCCCTCAGCTGGAGAGCAGATGAAGGGCGACGGTGGCCCATACACCCTCCGGGCGCTGATCCGGGATGAAGAGGAGAACAGGCTCCACGGAGTGATGCTGAAAGAGATCTCTGATGACAGGTTCGCAGGCATCTGGGCGGCCAGCCACCCGGGCACTTACAACCTCGGGATCATGGCGAGGAAGGACAACATCAACAGGCTCTTTCCCCATATCCTCCAGATCGAGGTGAGATGAGACCAGCAGATATAAGAATATCAAAAAATAATAGCTGGAGTTAGAAGTGAGAGAATGCGCCCTGGCCATATCCTCCATCTAGTTCTGCTGCTGGCCCTGGTCAGCTATGCATCAGCATTTCCGGTGCAAAATGCCCTGGAGAACAACAAGGCCACTGCCTGGTTTCAAAAGGAGTATGATAATTACTTCCGGCCCAATCTCGACGACAGCACCCCTCCGGTCATCTATGGGGTGAGCGTGAGGCCCCCTGTCCTTAAGACCGGCGACCCCAGAAGCGAGATAAGGGCCCGGGTCCATGATCCCTCCGGCCTGGGAATGGTCTATGCTGAGATAGGCAATCGCATGAACCTCATGCTCGATCTGGACCGAGACGGCACCTATACCGGCTATTGCGGCTCCAATCTCCCTGCCGGGACCTATAATGTGACCATCATCGCCATAGACAGATTCGGCAATGCAGCTAAGGACGAATCCAAGAAGATCACCATCCGTGATCCCAGAGATCTCAATGGCAATGGAATAGAAGATAGCCTGGAGGGACAGAAAGCCAGGGACCTGAAGGTCATCGTCCTTCATGAGGAGAAGCTGAAGGGAAACCTGACCGGCATCTCCACCACCCGGGAGAAGAGCTTCAAGGTCCTGCCAGGGAGCGCAATGACAGTCCCCTCTGACAGGCTGGAGGAGATCGCCAGGACAGACGGAGTCAGGGGGGTGTACACCGATCAGAAGCTCACCCTGCTATCCTTGCAGGAGAGCCAAGGCAGCCCGAACCCTGCTCCCTCGATCATAGACGATCCCCGGAAGAGCACAGGCCCCGTGGGGAAGGGGGTGACTGTAGCCCTCATCGATACCGGCGCAGATGCCGGTCATGCCTCTCTCACCGGGAGGATAGTCGCCTTTCAGGACTTCGTAAACGAGCAAGACGAGCCCTATGACGACAACGGCCATGGCACGCACTGCGCCAGCCTGATCGCTGGCGGCCTGGGGATGGGGGTGGCACCGGGAGCGAATCTGGTGGTGGTCAAGGTGATGGACAGGAATGGAGCCTGCTACCTCTCCGATGCCCTCAAGGCGCTGGACTGGTGCCTGGAGAACCGGGATCGTTACGGGATAAAGGTCATATCATTCAGCGTGGGCGGAGAAGGCCCTTCTGATGGCACTTCTCTGCTGGATGAGGCCTGCAGCAGGATGGTCGAGGAGGGGCTGGTCATGTGCGTCGCCGCCGGGAACTCCGGGCCTGCGCCCTCCTCCATTGTCATGCCCGGCGGCGCAAAGGAGGTGATAACTGTGGGGGCCATTGACCACACCGGAATGATATTCGATCTATCATCGCGCGGTCCGACCCAGGCCGGAGAGATCAAGCCGGACCTGGTCACCCTGGGGGTTGATGTCCCCTCTGCCCTGGCCGGTTCCAGGGATGGCCAGAGTTCAGTGAGCGGCACCTCAATGGCCGTTCCTCAGGTCTCCGGGGCATCAGCCATCCTCTTGGAGGTAGAGCCCGGGCTGCAGCCGGCAGATGTCAAGAGGCTGCTTCTCAAGACGGCGGATGACCTGGGGGCGGAGGGAAAGGACAACCTCTACGGCTACGGGGCGCTCAATCTGACCCGCGCTCTCAGAAGCATCAATGCTCCAGAGGAGGGGCTTTATCCTCCCGATCTGGCGGATGTGAGGCTGAACCGGGATGAGGCCACAGAGGGCGAGCCGGTGATGGTCGAGGCCCGGGCCTCAGGGGAGATCAGGTCCCTAAATGCCAATATCATCGGCCCGGACAGAAATCTGGAGATTCCCATGGATGACCTGGATGGCAATGGTGTATACTCCGCCCGCTGGGAGACGAGCTTTTGGACGGCGGGGGAGTATCAGATATCAGTGGACCTGGAGGGAGGTTTTGGCGAGAGAGAGTCAATGGCCGTCCCTTTCCGTCTCCTGAAGAGGGATTGAGATGAGAGAAGGGCCTTGGGAGGAGATCGCGCAGTTCGGGAAGAAGATCGTCTCATCGGGGCTTACAAGCTCCATATTCGGAAACATCAGCATCCTTCGAGAGGGCAGGATATTCATCACTGCTACGGGATCGATGCTCGATGAGCTGGATTCATCCACGGTGATAGATGTCGATCTCAAACAGCCCTGCGAGGACGATAAGATGGCCAGCATAGAGACCTGTGTTCACCGGGCGATCTATCTGGGCACAGGAAATACAGCCATCATCCACACCCATTCTCCATATGCAGTTGCCCTGTCCATGCTGGAGGCGGAGACGATAGAGCCCGTCGACAGCGAGGGTGTTCTTCTCCTGGGAGAGATGCCGATAATCAAGGGCCGGCTGGGGACAGATATGCTTGCCCGGGCAGCCTCCCTCGCCCTCAAGTCCCATAAGGCCTGCATCGCCCGGGGGCATGGCGTATTTGCTGCGGGCAAGAGCCTGAGGGATGCGTATACTGCCGCCTGTATGGCAGAGCATAGCTCTCAGGTGAGATATCTGGTGCGCTGCTACCCGGAAGGAAGGCCGCGGGGATTAGATCAGGATTGATCTGGTGATCCCTTCCAGGGGAAAAATTTATATCTTAACCGGCGCCATTTAAAATTGAGCGGGTAATCCTAGTTTTTAGAATCCACACTGAACCCCCACTCTCCTACCCGCTCACTTAATAAATTAATAATAGCTGCTTTCAGAGCGATGGCCATTATTTGCCCCATAAATTGTCAAAAGACCTATTAATACCCGGGGGAATACTGGCACATAATGAACTCTTCATTGCAGCTTGGGAAGATTATGGGAATACCGGTGCAGTTGCACTGGAGCCTTCTGCTGGTCATCCTTTACATCACCTGGGCCTTTGCCTCCTTCAGTCAGCAGGTTCTGGGCAGGAGCTATGGCTTCGGCGGAATCGAGCCCGCCGGCCTGAGATGGGCCTTTTCACTGATCTTCTCCCTTCTCCTCTTCACCTGCGTAGCCCTTCATGAGCTGGGGCACAGCTACATCGCCCTCAAGAATGGGATCAGCATCAGGAGCATTACTCTCTACTTCTTTGGCGGAGTCTCTGCCATGGAGGAGATCCCCAGAGATCCCCGCCTGGAGCTGCAGATGGCCTTTGCCGGCCCCCTGGTGAGCGGCATTCTGGGGGTGGTGGGCATTCTCCTCTCCACTCTGCAGGACGAAGGCAGCCCCCTGGGCATAATGCTCTGGATGCTGGGATTTCTGAATATCATCCTCATGCTCTTCAATCTGCTCCCTGCCTTTCCCATGGACGGGGGCCGCCTCCTGCGGGCCTGGTTTGCCACCCAGATGCCTTATATAAAAGCCACCCAGAGGGCGGCAAGCATCGGAAAGCTCTTCGCGATCATCATGCTCGTCCTCGGTCTGTTCTCCTTCAACTTCATCCTCCTCTTTGTGGCCTTCTTCGTCTATGTGGGGGCCTCAGAGGAGGAGAAAGCAACCCGAATCAGTGTGAGCCTGGAGGGGACGAGGGTCAGGGACATAATGTCTACAGATGTGCATACCGTCGATCCGGATATGACCCTGCTGGAGCTCAAAGAGCATATGTTCAAAGAGAAGCACCGGGGCTATCCGGTGCTCTCCGGCGAGGAGATGATAGGGGTCATCACCCTCTCAGATCTGCAGAGGGTTGCAGAGAAGGATCACGCAGATACCCGGGTTGCTGAGGTGATGACAAGAAAGTTATTACCCCTCTCCCAAGATCACCAATATGGTATGGCCCTTTTATCAATATTTAGATCATCCAACAAACAAATCAACGTTTGGGTCAAGAAAATTATTCGGGCAACCCTCTTTTCGATGCTAACCTTCGTATATTGATGGTTTCGGTTCATTCCTAGAAAATTCTTAGCTATATTAAAGAAATCTTCAA
>Ga0208824_1002337_pt1 | contig 14725 bp, 13 predicted proteins | sample AD_JPNTR3_MetaG_FD_184447 | JGI IMG/M metagenome (GOLD analysis project Ga0208824, IMG submission 184447) | Active sludge microbial communities of municipal wastewater-treating anaerobic digesters from Japan - AD_JPNTR3_MetaG (SPAdes) (version 2) | ecosystem: Engineered > Bioreactor > Anaerobic...
CTCCTTTACCTTCTCTTCATTCTGTTGCATGGTGTTGTAACCGCATCCGTAGATGCCAAGTATGGCAATGAACAAGAAAACGATTATGAATCTCCTCATCATCAAACCTCCCTGTAGAATCTTAATGAAAGATAATAACATCTTTGCGGCTATAAATAAAGAACTCAATGTATTTATGGGTGATGGGTGATAGGCGATAGGCGATGGGTGATAGGTGATGGGTGATGGGTGATAGGCGATAGGCGATGGGTGATAGGTGATGGGTGATGGGTGATGGGCGATGGGTGATGGGCGATGGGCGATGGGCGATGGGCGATGGGCGATGGGTGATAGGTGATGGGTGATGGGCGATGGGCGATGGGTAGGTATTTTTTTTAACTGCAAGGCAGAACAAGATGCCGGTTTTAACGAAATTGCTTCAAGAAGTCTCCATCTTCTTTAAGATGGAGATGAATTGATGCTTGACAAATAATCAGTTTCACACTATATTATTACATATGAAAACAGTAAAACTTGATACTAATAAACATTCAGTTTATCTGTTATATTATCATCTTGTTTTGGTCGTAAAGTATAGAAAAAAAGTTATAGATGACAAAATTTCTAATAGGCTTAAGGGTATATTTGGACGCATACAGTCAAGTTATAATATTACATTAATTGAATGGAATTACGATAAAGACCACATACATATTTTATTAAAAGCTACTCCTACTACTGAGTTAGCTAAGTTCATAAATGCGTATAAGAGTGCATCTTCAAGATTAATCAAAAAAGAGTTTCCTGAAATTAAAAAAGAACTATGGGATGAATACTTTTGGTCAAGAAGCTATTGTTTGTTAACGAGTGGAGGAGCACCGATTGAAGTTATCAAAAAATATATAGAAAAACAAGGAAAGAAAGATACTAAAAGCATACAGATATAGAATTTATCCAAATAAAGAACAAGAAGAGTTCTTTATTAAAACCTTTGGTGCATGTAGATTTGTCTGGAATAAAATGCTTGAAGAGAAATTAGGATACCTTAATAGGAAAGAAAAAATACCAAGAATAACTCCAGCTAAGTATAAAAAAGAATATCCATTCCTGAAAGATGTAGACAGTTTAGCATTAGCTAATATCCAATTACAAAATGAAAAAGCGTTTAGAGACTATTTTAAAAATTCTAAATGTTTTAAATTACCTAAATTCAAAAAAAAGAAAAATAAACAATCATATACGACAAATAATGTTAATAATTCTATGAAAATTGATTTTGAAAACGAATTAGTGTTTTTGCCGAAAATTAAGTCAGGAATTAAAACTGTTTTTCATAGAACATTCATAGGAAAAATAAAATCAGCAACTATAACAAAAACTAAAACAGAAAAATATTTTGTTAGTATTCTCGTAGAGATAGAACAACAATCAAACTTACAACAACCACAAGATAAAATTTGCGGAATAGATTTAGGTTTGAAAAATTTTGCTATTATCACAAATGAGAAAGGACAAATAACAAAGATAGACAGCCCTAAATATTTACATAGAGCAGAGAAAAGATTAAAAAGACAGCAAAGACAATTATCAAAAAAACAAAAAGGTTCTAAAAATAAAGAAAGACAGAGAGTAAGATTAGCTAAATTGCACGAATACATTATCAATGCAAGAAATGATTTTTTACATAAATTATCCTCTACTATTATTCGTGAGAACCAAACGATAGTAGTAGAGAATTTGAATGTTAAAGGTTTGTCTCAAACTAATTTATCTAAAAACATTCTTGATAATTCATTGCGTAAGTTTTTAACCTATTTAAATTACAAAGCACAATGGCACAACAGAACCATTATAGTTGCAGACAGATTTTATCAATCGTCAAAAACTTGTAGTGTATGTGGCTCTATCAATCATAAGCTAACACTTAAAGATAGAATTTGGATTTGTGAAAAGTGTGGGACTTACCATGATAGAGACATAAATGCATCAGTAAATCTGATGCTATATGGTATAAAACAAGTAGGGATGGAACAGCCCGAATTTACGCCTGTGGACTATGCTCTGACGGCGGAACGAGATTTATCTCGGTCTACGAGTTATCATAGGATGAAACAGGAAGCCTACACCTCTATAGGTGGAAGGTAGTTCACATTTAAAGCAGCATGATATATAATATCTCCATGAGGCTTCTTCTTATAGAGGATGAGGAAAAGGTGGCCAATTTTATAAGCCTTGGTCTAAAAGAGGAGGGCTATGAGGTAGATACTGCCTATGACGGCAAAAAAGGCCTGGAACTCATTAGAGAAAACAGTTACAGCGCCATACTCCTCGACCTTATGATACCTGAGATAGACGGCCTTGAGCTTCTAAAGACCATAAGGTCATGGGGTGTAGATACACCTGTATTGATAATAACCGCAAAAAACTCCAAGGAAGATGTGGTAAGGGGGCTCGATACAGGCAGTGATGACTATCTGACAAAACCCTTTTCTTTCGAGGAACTCCTGGCGAGGATAAGGGCACTGCTCAGAAGAAGCATGAAATCAGATATAAAGACACTGGAATACAGGGGCCTTACACTTAATCCATATACACGGAGGCTCCATTCTGGCTCTGGGGAGACAGACCTTACAGAAAAAGAGTTCTTAATCATGGAGCTCATGCTTAAAAACAAAGAATCAGTCCTCTCAAGAAAGGATATAGCAGAATATGTATGGCACAGCACAGCAGACACGACTAACATAGTAGATGTGTATGTGAATTTCTTGAGAAAAAAGATCGAGGCCCTAACCTCAAAGAAATACATCCACACTGTCAGGGGAATGGGCTATATCCTTAAAGAAGATGAAAAGGCTTAATCTGCCCATTAAATGGAAGCTTACCCTCTGGTATAGCCTGATACTGGCATCCATACTCATACTCTTTTCCGGCGGCGTCTACATATATTTCAAGAACAGCCTCCAGAAGAGCATAGATGCAAAGCTTAAGTCTATTGCCGATGTCCTGTCCACAGCCATTGTGGAGACCCACGGAGCCAGCGTGTTCAGCAATTTCGAGAGATACCTGGAAAACGTCCTCGGTAAAAAACCAAAAGGAAAATTCATCCAGATAATGGACAGCGCCGGGAGGATAGGCGCAAAGATGAGTGATATCGATGCAGAGACACTGCCTACACCTTTTAGTTCCATTGAGAGGGCATTAAAGGGTGAGATAGTCTACGAGACCATTGAGACCTATTCCAGACAGAGGATAAGGGCAATTATATTGCCCATTGTGGACAGAGAAAAGATAACGAGTATTGTCCAGGTAGGGACATCCCTCGAGGATTTTGATGAGACCATGAAGAGGCTCCTCATAATATTTTTGATAAGCATCCCCACATCCATAGCCATAACCACGGTGAGCGGGTTTTTTCTTGCCAGAAAGGCATTAAAACCTGTGGATAAGATAAGGAGGGCGGCCATAAAGATATCGTCCAGCAACCTCGACGAGAGGATCGATATTGGAGAAAAAAGGGATGAGTTAGGACGCCTTGCCACCACATTCAACGAGATGATAGACCGCCTTAGGGATTCGTTTCAGAGGATAAACCAGTTCAGCATAGACGTATCCCATGAGCTTAAGACACCCCTTACCATATTAAAGGGAGAGACAGAGGTAACATTGAGAAAGGACAGGGATATAGAAGACTACAAGAGACTCCTGAAAAGTAACCTTGAGGAGATAGACAGGATGACAAAGATAATAGATGACCTCCTCCTGTTATCTAAGGCAGATTCAAAAGATATACTCATCAAGACAGAGGATATTGCCTTAAAAGACCTTATCATAGATGTCTGTATGAATATGCAGATATTTGCAAAAAATAAAGGTGTGGAGCTTGTCCTGGGTGATATAGATGAGGTCATACTAAAGGGCGATGAATTAAAGTTGAGGAGGATGCTCTGCAATATCATAGAAAATGGGATAAAATACACATTCCAGGGCGGAAAAGTAGAGGTTTATTCCTCGACAAATAATGGTTATATTAATATACACATAAAAGATAACGGCATAGGTATACCTGAAAACGACATTAAGTTTATATTTGACAGGTTTTACAGGGGAGACAAATCAAGGAGGCGTGAGAGTGGCAGTGGGCTTGGGCTCTCAATAAGTAAATGGATAGCAGAGGCACACAGAGGCACCATAGAGGTTACCAGCGCACCTGCCCAGGGTAGTTTATTTTCTGTAAGATTGCCTTTATAGAGATGAGACCTTTTAAGGTCTTTACTGATAAATCTTAATTTTAAGGAGGACAGAAGTGAAAAATAAAGGTCTTTTGATTACCATCTTGGTCCTGGTAGCCCTTGTCATAGGGTTTGGGTTCTTAAAAGACAGGATAACCCCCAGGACACCAGTCTACGAAAATATAAAGCCGGTGGCCTTTGACAAGGGCCTACCGAGCCTGAGTGGTCTCGTGAAATCTATAAAACCCTGTGTAGTTAATATCAGCACCACCATGACCATAAAGGGTCCTGATCTAAGCGAACGATTCATGGGCCCCCAGAACCCGTTCCGGGATTTCTTCGGTAATGATTTCTTTGAGAGGTTCTTTGGTGATATACCCAGGAGGGAGTTCAAGCAGAGGAGCCTTGGTTCTGGTTTCATAATAGACAAGGATGGCTATATCCTAACAAACAACCATGTTGTGGAAAAGGCATCTTCCATAAAGGTAAAGCTCACAGACGGCAAGGAATACGATGCCAAGGTAATAGGTAAGGACGCCAAGACAGATATTGCCCTTATAAAGATAAACGCAAAACATGACCTGCCTGTTGCAAAACTCGGTGACTCTGATAGCCTTGAGGTAGGTGACTGGGTCATCGCCATAGGCAATCCCTTTGGCCTTGAACAGACAGTAACAGCAGGTATTGTAAGTGCAAAAGGCAGGGTCATAGGTGCAGGCCCCTATGATGACTTTATCCAGACCGATGCATCCATCAACCCCGGTAACAGCGGCGGCCCTCTATTTAATCTCAATGGAGAGGTTATAGGGATAAACACAGCCATAGTCTCCACAGGTCAGGGCATAGGTTTTGCCATACCCATAAACATGGCAAAAGAGATGCTCCAGCCCCTGAAATCAAAGGGCAGGGTAGTAAGGGGTTCCCTCGGCGTCCGCATCCAGGAGGTTACACCGGAGATTGCAAGGGATTTTGGGCTCAAAGAGCCTGAGGGTGCCCTTGTTGCCGATGTCATAGAGGGTAGCCCTGCAGAAAAGGCAGGTATAAAAAGCGGCGATATAATAGTGGCCTATAATGGTAAAAAGATAAAGAACAGGGATGCACTCCCCAGGCTTGTTGCTGCCACAGAGGTAGGTAAAAAGGCAAAGGTCACCATAATCAGGGATGGAAAGAAGATGGATTTAGATGTGGTGATAGGTGAGCTTAAAGATGAGACAGTAACTGCTTCGAGGAGACAGGAGGTGGAGAAAGACTACGGCCTCGTTGTCCAGAACATCACCCCGGATATTGCAAGACATCTAAAACTGAAAGACCAAAGGGGTGTTATAGTCACCGATGTCCAGCCTGGAAGCCCTGCCCAGGATGCAGATATAAGACAGGGAGACATAATAATCAAGATAGGCAGGAGGACCATAAAAAATATCAATGATTTCAAGGATGCCATGAAGAAATCCAACATAAAAGAGGGCATTGTGATATTCTTAAGGAGAGAAAACATGACCCTCTATACTGTTTTGAGGGAGGAGTAAATTTTTCTTTAAATAAAAATTTTAGTAGGTTATTATAGGGTATGCCTGTTTATGAATGGGAAGGCAAGACACTAAAAGGTGAGACAAGAAAAGGAACCCTCAAGGTGGATTCAGAGGCCACCTTGAGGGCCAACCTCCGTAAGGACGGGATAATACTCCTCAAGGCAAAGGCACAAAAAGTCCCATCAAAAGAGAAATACAACCCCAAGAAAAAAATCAAGCCCATGAGTGTTGTTATCTTCACGAGACAGCTCTCTACCATGATAACCTCAGGGCTACCCCTTGTCCAGTCCTTAGACATACTCTCAAACCAGATGGAGGATAAAGACCTAAAGGGCATCGTGAGGGAGATAAAAGAAAAGATAGAGACAGGCTCCAGGTTTGCAGATGCATTACGGGATTACCCCCAGTGCTTTGATGCCCTGTATGTGAACCTTGTGGTGGCCGGGGAAGAGGGCGGTATGCTTGATACTGTCCTGCAGAGGCTCGCAGTATATATGGAGAAGACAGAGAAACTAAAGAAAAAGGTAAAATCTGCCATGATATACCCCATAAGCATCATAGTGGTTGCCATAGGCGTGGTCATGGTTCTCCTTATCTTTGTTATCCCTGTCTTTGAGACCATGTTTAAGGACATGGGTGCAACACTACCCATGCCAACACAGATTGTTGTCAATCTCAGCAGGCTTGTAAAATCCAAGATAATCCACATGATTGTTGTCGTCGGTGCTGCTGTGTTTATGTTTAAAAAATACTATAAGAGCGAGAAGGGGAGAAAAAAGATAGATGCCCTGATACTAAAGGTCCCCATATTCGGCGTCCTTGCCATAAAGGCATCTGTGGCAAGGGTAACAAGGACACTGGCCACACTATTATCAAGCGGCGTACCCATACTGGAGAGCCTTATTATTGTTGCCAAGGTAGCGGGCAACAAGATTGTGGAGGAGGCACTTGTTACTGCAAGGGCAAGGATAAGCGAGGGCAGGAGCATGTCCGAACCCCTTGAGGAGAGTAAGGTCTTTCCCCCTATGGTTGTCCAGATGATAGAGGTGGGTGAATCTACAGGTGCCCTGGATAATATGTTGAATAAGATAGCTGACTTCTACGAGGAGGATGTGGATAACCTCGTATCCAACCTTACTGCCATGATGGAGCCCATGATAATGATGTTCCTCGGGGTTGTCCTGGGGGGCCTCATAATAGCCATGTATCTGCCCATATTCAAGCTCGGTCAAGCTGTTGGTTAATCTTTTCGTGCCACTGAGAAATAAGTGACAATGCTTCATCTATAACCATATTTTTCCTCCTCTTGTTATAACCTCTTAGGATCCCGAAGTTTATATTCATGGGCTGAAAATCCCTTTTCTCTTCTGTTATGTAGTCCACCAGTGCACCCATGCAGGTCTCAGGCGGGGGTGGGGCAAACTCTATGCCCTTAAGGAGGCACAATGAGGATATACCTGCCAGAAGACCCATGGCAGAGGACTCTGTATAACCCTCTACCCCGGTAATCTGCCCGGCAAAGAATATCCCCTCCCTGCCTTTCAGCCCCAGTTTTTTATTCAAAAGCACAGGTGAGTTTATATACGTATTTCTGTGTATGCTCCCATACCTCAAAAAATGGGCATTCCTCAGTGCTGGTATGAGCCTGAACACCCTCTCCTGTTCTCTATATGTGAGTTTTGTCTGAAAGCCAACCATATTATACATGTTTCCCTGGGAGTCCTCCCTCCTCAACTGGACAACGGCAAAGGGTTCTCTATTTGTTCTACGGTCTATGAGACCCACAGGCTTCATGGGGCCAAAAAGGAGCGTCTGCCTGCCCCTACCTGCCATAACCTCTATGGGGAGGCAGCCCTCAAAATAAGGTGTCTTCTCAAAGGTCCTTAATTCCACCCTCTCTGCGGTAACTAATGTATTATAAAAAATATCGTATTCCTCTTCTGTAAGGGGACAGTTCAGATAATCATCTGAATCCTGCCTGTACCTTGATGAGAAAAAGGCATTTTCAAAATCTATGGAATCGCCCTCTATGATAGGGGATATGGCATCGAAAAAAAAGAGATTGTCCTGGCCTGTTAAGGCCTTTATCTTATCTGTAAGGCTATCACTGGTGAGAGGACCTGTTGCTAAGATTACAATGCCCTGGGGTATATCCCTTACCTCCTCCCTTTTCACCTCTATCAGAGAATTGGTATATATCTTCTCTGTGATGGACCGGGAAAAGCCCTCTCTATCCACTACAAGGGCCTTACCGCCCGGGATAGATGTTGAATCCGCTGTGTTTATGATAAGGGAATCGAGTATCCTCATCTCTTGTTTTAAAAGCCCGTGGGCATTGGTAAGTTCTTTTGATTTTAAAGAGTTACTGCATACAAGTTCTGAGAGGAAACCTGTCTTATGGGCAGGGGTAGTAACCTCTGGCCTCATCTCATAGAGTATGACCTTATGTCCCCTCTTTGCTATCTGATAGGCTGCCTCTGCCCCTGCAAGGCCGCCGCCGATTATCTTGATTTCCATCCGCAGCCCTTACGGAGACAAGATGTTGTCTTTTTATATGTGAATATTGTAGGGGCATTACATACCGGGCATGTGCCCTCTTTGGGCTCCATATATGTGGCAAATGAGCAGTTTGGGTAATTGGAACAGCTTATAAACCTCTTTTTCTTTTTCGATACCCTCTCTACAAGCCTGCCGCTACAGCCTTCTTCTGGGCAGTCAAACCCGAGATAGTAGGGCTCTGTATATGTGCAGTCCGGGTAATTACTGCAGGCAAGAAACCTGCCGAACCTCCCTGTCTTTTCTATCATGTTGCCGCCACATTTACTGCATGTGCCTTTTATCTCTGCCTCCTGGATATGGATGGTCCCGTCTTCACCTATTTTTACATTCTTTTTGTTTTTACAGTCTGGTTTGCCACTGCATACAAGGTATTCACCGTTTTTCCCCCATCTCAGGAGCATCTTCTTGCCGCATCTGTCGCATATTATGTCCGTCTCTTTCTCTTCTTTCTTGAGGCTCTTCATACCCAGCTTTGCTGTAGAGAGTTCCTTTTCCAGGGCTACATGGAATTTTTCCAGGGATTTTACCCAGTCCCTCTTGCCGTCCTCTATGAGGTCCAGGTGGTCCTCCATCTTTGCTGTAAAGTCTATGTCCACTATAAGGGGAAAGAACTCCTTCATAAGCCTGTTCACCGTTATACCCAGCGGTGTTGGAACAAGCCTGCCTTTTTCCTTCTTTACATAGTTCCTATCCTGGACAATACTGACAATGGTGGCATATGTTGATGGCCTTCCTATGCCTTTTGCCTCCAGGGCCTTTATGAGGGTTGCCTCATTATACCTGGAAGGCGGCGGTGTAAACTTCTGTTGCAAATCTATATCCTTTAAAGACAACCTCTCCCCTTTTTTTATGTCAGGCAGGTCTTTTGTAACCTCGGGCTCGTCGGTCTCTTCCTGATATATCCTTGTAAAACCGTCAAACAGTACCTGCTGCCCCCTTGCAACAAATATGTAATCATCACCTATCTCTATGACCTTATTCCTCACCTTCTGGGCAGACATCTGGGAGGCTATGAACCTCTTCCAGATAAGCTCGTAGAGGGCAAAAAGGTCCTTGTCCAGATAGGGTTTTACCTTCTCCGGTGTTAGATGGGGATATGTAGGTCTTATGGCCTCATGGGCATCCTGGGATGTCTTCTTGTTTCTAAAGTAATTGGGTGTCTTAGGGAGATACGACTGCCCGTATGCCTTTCCAATCAATTCCCTTGCAGCCTGGATTGCCTCGTTGGATACCCTAACCGAGTCTGTCCTCATATATGTGATGAGCCCCATATTTCCCTCATCACCCATACTTATGCCCTCATAGAGCCTCTGGGCAAGGAGCATGGTCTTTTTAGGGGAGAATTTAAGCCTTCTCGATGCCTCCTGCTGTAGCTTGCTGGTTATAAAGGCTGCCTGAGGGGCTATATTCCTGTCTTTTATCTCTATATCCCTGACAGTGAAGTCTTTTTTCTTCAGGATGTCCCTTATGTTTTTAGCCTCTTCCCCTGATGTCACCTTTATCTTTGAATCACCCTTTCTCTCAAGGGTTGCCTCCAGAGACTCACCTTTCTCTGTTAGGAAGACCCCTTTGATGACCCAGTATTCCTCGGGTGTGAAGTTTAATATCTCCTCTTCCCTGTCACAGATGATCCTCAAGGCAACAGACTGGACCCTCCCGGCAGATAGCCCATAGCTAACCTTTTCCCATAAAACAGGGCTTATCTTGTATCCCACAAGCCGGTCCAGTATCCTCCTTGCCTTCTGGGCATTGTATTTTGCCTCATTTAAGGCAGTGGGGTTTTTTATGGCATCTGTAACACCCTTTTCTGTGATCTCGTGGATGAGTATCCTCTTGATATCCTTCTTTTTTCCTATCACCTCCGCCACATGAAAGGCTATGGCCTCTCCCTCCCGGTCAGGGTCAGAACCTATATATATGGTATCTGCATCAGCGCCTGCATTTTTCAAATCCTCCACTATCTTGGCCTTACCCTTCAGGATCTGGAAGTGGGGTTTGAACCCCTTTTCTATATCTACCCCCATAGTGCTTTTAGGTAGGTCTTTGATGTGTCCATAGGTTGCCTTTATATTAAACTTACTGCCCAGGTACCTGGACAGGGTCTTCATCTTTGTGGGGGACTCTACAACTACCAGTGACTTTGCCATGTTTCCTTTTTAGGTCAACCCCTCAGGTAGAAACCACCGGGGAATTGCCTTACTGCCTCCTTCATCTCAAGTCTTGTTATTATAGCCAGGACATCCTTTGCCTGTCTTTTGCTCCTCTCTATAATATCGTCTATGTGGACCTTTTCGTAGCCGATAAAAGAGTAAATATAACTCTCATCTTCATCCATATCAATAGTGTTTTTATCTTTAAGCTCCAGATCCGGCAGGCATGTGGAGACTATATCCTCTATACCCTCTACGAGTCTTGCCCCCTCTTTTATAAGCCTGTTAGCGCCTTTGTGCTCCTCGTTAAAGATGCTGCCCGGGATTGCCATTACATCACGGTTATATTCCAAACCAAGCCTTGCTGTAATAAGGGAGCCACTTCTTGCTGATGCCTCGATGACAATAATGCCCTTTGACATGCCGGCTATTATCCTGTTGCGTTCAGGAAAGTGAAAGGCAAGGGGCTTTACACCCATCCCGTATTCACTGATGACAGCACCCTCCTCGCCTATTTTTTCATAGAGCCAGTGGTTTTCAGGTGGATAGCATACATCTATCCCTGAGCCTAATACAGCCACAGTCTTCCCTGCCCCGTTCAATGCACCTCTATGGGCTGCCGAGTCTATGCCCCTTGCAAGACCACTCACAACAGTCACACCAAGGGAGGACAGGGTTGATGCCATCTTCTCTGATATATTTATCCCCTCAAAGGTCGCCTTTCTTGAACCAACAATGGAGATATAATGGGTCCCCGAAGGCACCCTGCCTTTTTTATAAAGGCATACAGGCGGGTCAGGGATGTTCTTCAAAAGAAAAGGATATTCATCATCTCTAATGGTGATTACATGGATGCCCTTTTTCTTTAATGCCTTTAGTTCAAGCTCTATGGCCTTGAAATCTTTAGAACCAGAGATGGCATCTTTAAACAGACCTATATCAAGGCTCCCCTCTATTATCCCCCTCTTCTGTATATTATTAAGGCCTTTTGCCCTTGAAAGGGCTATAATCTCTATGATGTCTTCCATGTATCGGTGCCCTACCCTTTCTTGTTATCCCCATATTTAAACCTGGTGAAATAATAAGAACACAGGGAGCATACCTCCCGGAAAAGGATAACCCTTGAACCACTGTCTCTCCACCACCTGTCCATCTTAAAATATGATACAGAGACAGGCTTTATAATGAATACTATGCCTGCCTTATCCCTGGAAGAACCATAGAGGAGGTGGAAACGCCTTGATGCATATTCAGGAACCATTATTATCACCTTTTTTGCCCCTGATTTGATGAATGCATCCTTTATCCTCTCTGATTTCTCCCCGGCATCGCCTTTTGTATCTAATCTAATTATTGCCTCAGCCTTTATGCCCCTTGTCTTTGCCATCCTCGTGACGATCTCGTGCATGCTGATACCCATTATGCTGTCTTCTTCTATGGAGATTATGTTGCCATTTCCTGCCCAGTATTCCCTGAAGGCATCTATGTAAATCTCTCCGTTTTTATCTTCATTGAATCGGGGGACAAAGATGACATCAGATTTAAATACCTTGTCCTCATACCTGAACTGTTTCCCTATAATCCTCAGTGTAAAGGGGTGGATAGATATACCTATAAAGACCATGAATATAACAAGGAGAATTAATAGACAACCGCACCCTGCCCTGCCTCTATTGTTCATACTGCATCCTCAATAACCTGGGTATTTGCTATAAAATCATGGAGTGACCTGCCCTTGAATACTATGGCCATCAAAAATCCTAAAAAAAATATGGATGCCGATAGCATATACAATATGCAGCGTAGAAAAGAGATAGAAAGATTCATATCCATACCATTAGTCCTTGTAACCCTGATGGAAAAGATATACTTACCTATTGTTGAACCTTCTCTTGCCGAGAGATAGGTAAAGTAGAATACAAAAGTGAAGACATGGGATATGAAGAATATCATGGAGAGTATGCCTATCTTGTCCATGAAAGAATAAAAAGAAAACCCACCGCATCCTATGATATACCCGGTTACTATGGCTGTTAGTGTAAAAACAGAGGCCATAAAAACAATAAAGATATCCAATGCAAATGCCATAAGTCTTGAAAAAAACGGGGCCTTTCTCATTTGTTCATGTATTCGTAATGGATTATCGATAGGACTACAAGGGGTGTTGTCTCGGTCCTGAATATGTTCTCACCCAATGTGCATGTGGAGAATCCGTTGTTTTTTAACCACTCTATCTCAGATTCGTCAATACCGCCTTCAGGCCCTATGATTATACATATCTCCCCCTCCTTATAAGCTGATATGACATCACACAGGTGGCAATTCTTCTCCCTCTCATACAGGACCCATCTGTTTTCTACGTTATCTATAAAAGGCAGTATACCCCTCAATGGTATTGGCTCTTCCACCTCAGGGATGGTAAACCTACCGCACTGCCGGGATGCCTCTATGGTAATCCTCCTCCATCTTTCAGATTTTTTCTTTTCTTTATCATCGAACTTTATAACTGTTCTTTTGAATATGGTGGGCAGTATCCTCTCCACGTTCAACTCTGTAGCCTTCTCCACAAGCCAGTCCATCCTCTGACCCTTTATGGGGCTTACGCATAAGGTCACCTTTGGCCTCTTTTCCTCTGGTTTATGGATGACATCCAGTATCTGCAGGAATATCTCCTTGCTTTTTATGCTATTGATGACGCATCGGTAGAGATACCCCTTGCCGTCTATAAGGTCGATCCTGTCGCCCACGTTTTTTCTAAGGACAGTGGCAATGTATTTATGGTTTGGGCCTGCAAGGAGGGCCATCCCGTTTTTTATCCTCAACTTATCAACAAATACCCTTCTTATCTCCATGGGTCACTACCTTTCTGGGGTTTTATAAAAACGCGATTCATACAACCTGTGATATTCTGTCCACCTATCATCTTCCATCTTTTCCCTCATATGCTCTTTAACACCCATGACCTTTGCATCGAGGTTGTCTATATAGTGTATTGTAAGAGCCTCTATTGACATGGGTTTTTTTGGTGAGCCCCACTCCTCAACACCATGATGGCTTATTATGATATGGGATAGGATATCCTGGAGGTATGAGGGAAAGCCATCTATCTCCCTTATAAGCCTCTCCAGCATAGTGACCCCGAGGGTTATATGGCCTAAGAGTCTCCCCCTGTCCGAGTATCTGAAACCTGCCTTGAACTCCATCTCCTCTGTCTTACCTATGTCGTGCAGCAGGCTCCCGGCAATGATGATATCCTTGTCACCCCCTGTGAACCCAGCAACACCCTTACACATATATGTCACAGATAGAGAGTGGTCGAGGAGTCCACCCACATACATATGATGGACGCTTATAGAGGCAGGGAATAAAAAAAACCTCTCTAATATCTCTTCCTTTTTGTTTAAGGCCTCAAACAGGGACCTGATATAGGGATTTTCTATCTCCTCTAAAACAGTGAAATAAACATCCTTTAATACATCTATATCCCTCTCCCCCTGTGGGAATAGCTCCTTTATCTCACTGAAAGGTATGTCATCCTCCACCTTCTCTATATTTATCACATTTAACTGGGGTCTATTCTGATAGAACCTTGTCCTTGCCCTTACCCTGATAATGTCGTTTTTCTCAAAGAGACTACCAAGCTCATCCACATGGTCCCAGACCTTGGCATCAATAGTCCCTGTCCTGTCTCTCAACTCCAGGCTCATGTATTTTGTGTTATTCTTACTGGAATATATGCCCTTTGTCTTTACAACAAAAAAGTCATCTATCTCCCTGCCCTCATCCTTTATGTCTTTAACGAATATCTTTTTCATAATCCCCTGTCTTAAAAATGTTCATAACCCTTTGAGGTAATGTGTCTGGGTCTTCCATTCTCAAACACCTTTACACCCCTGCCCTCTGTAACCTCCCCTATCACCGACACATGATAACCTTTTCCCTTTATATTTTCAATGACAGGGAGTCTATTTCTCGGAAATGTGAAGAGAAACTGATAATCTTCGCCCCCGGATAATGCCAGCACCTCCATAGATGACTTTTTCAGCATATCCGGGATGGGTATATCCTCCATGTAGACCCTTGCAGATTTTTTACTCTCTGCCATCATCCTCTCTAAATCCATGATAAGACCATCACTTATGTCCATCATCCCATTAGTTATACCACTTTTGATAAGTTCATTCCATAGCTCATAGGGTGGTCTCGGGTCTATGTATCTTTTTATAAATCTCTTTACGCCCTTAATATCTCTGCCTTTGCCGTGTTTAAGGATAAAAAG
>Ga0208824_1002341_pt1 | contig 14715 bp, 10 predicted proteins | sample AD_JPNTR3_MetaG_FD_184447 | JGI IMG/M metagenome (GOLD analysis project Ga0208824, IMG submission 184447) | Active sludge microbial communities of municipal wastewater-treating anaerobic digesters from Japan - AD_JPNTR3_MetaG (SPAdes) (version 2) | ecosystem: Engineered > Bioreactor > Anaerobic...
GTTGGCGGGTTGAAAACCCGCTGTCCTAACCTCTAGACGATGGGGACATTCATTTCGGCATTCTAAGCCCATTTTTAGGACGGGAAGGTCGAACGGCAGTGAACCTATCAGAATTTCCAACGCATGTCAATAAGCAAGACCATAATTGAAATGCAATAAGAGTGCAAACTTAGCTTTCAATGAGGTTCTATATGTCTTCTTTAGCCAGATGCTCCATGATTTTCTTCTGCAACTCCTGGGCTAGCTTATTCTCAGGCATTATGCGCAATGCCAGTTCGCAATCGGCATGAGCCTGTACGTAATCTCCAAGCTGCCACCAACATAGAGCTCGTCTATAGCGAGAAAAGAAATGATACGGGTGTATTTCGAGAGCCTTGGAGAAATCTTCTATGGCTTGTGTCAGCTCCTTTTGAATGCTCTTTACAACTCCGCGGTAATATAAGGCTTTATAGCAGTTGGGATCTAGCATTAGACAGCTGGTAAAATCAGCTAGCGCTTCTTCATATTCAGATTGTGCAAAATAGGCCATACCTCGATGTTTGTACACCACGGCAGCAAGTGACTTCTCGGGCTTCTTATCGAGAATCTTGGAATATATTGATATGGCACTCTTGAAATCTGAGGCATTATGTGCATTAAGCGCAGAGAGAAGCAGCATATCCATGTCAAGCCCATTCCATCGGATTGGAGCTGAAATATTGTTTTCATGAAAAGTAGCTGTCTCTCCCTGTTCTATCGTCTGAGCTGAAAATGGAGAAAGAATTTCTGTTGTCGCTTCAGAGATTCCGAAGATTTCTGCTGTTTTTTGTTCGATTTTGCCATAAAATCCCTCACGACGCTTCTTAAGCGCATCGCTCAGTTTTTTTTGATAATCCAATATTTCCTGAAAAATGATATCGGACAGCGTAAGCGTGGCGTTTAGAGCAGCCAGTTTCCTTTTCAAGGGCTCGTCGAGCGGAGTGAATTCAGCCTTGTAGACAATTTCATGTTCTACCTCTGCCCAAGCTTCTTGCAGAATGGTCCTCAACTGAATCTCTATTACATATCTTTCCAAGCCTTCACAGAGAGGAACAAGCTCATCGGGAATACGAATCAGCACATGGATTGATTCATACCCAAATTCACGAAACGAACGGTCCTGTCCTTTGTGCTCGATTTCAACAACCTCATAACGCTGGCCTAGAAGAGAAACAACTTCTTCCAGATCGTGCAAAAATGGACAGATAATTCTCATAGCAAGAACATCGTTGATGGGTAAGGGATTCCCGTGTTCGTCCCATGCTTTCTTAAGTAGCCTTATTCTTTTAGAAAAATAGGACTCAAAATCTTTGACCCTACTTTTGATCGTTGGATGTATTCCCTTGTCTTGTAAGAGTTTGGAAATATCATGGACTGTGTTTGCTAAAGCTTCCTCATAGCCAGCCCTATGTTGATTGTAGAGCTTCTCTAAAAGAGTTTTATTTGGGATATTCTCAAGATCATTCATAAGAATAAAGTTATCATGAAACATTTCAATCGGCAAAGGAGGGGGCTACTTTATCACTTGTTTAGATTCTTAGTTCGCTTGTGCATGAGTGCATTAGAGCAAAAAAGAATAATATTGCGAACATTTACATCTATTGCATCTATTTATCCAGATAGCAGAAAAATTGAACTCATCGCGCAAGAATGCCATTTATAAATATATAGATATGAAAAGTCCCCGGTATCGTCTCTTTAAGACTCTTTTCCAACGCGCTCTTGAATGTCTTATACTCTGAAGATAGTCTTGCCACATCTTGTGTTGAGAAATCCAGAAAAAGAGCATTCTTCCCCTCAACTATTCGAAGCAGCTTGATATCTAAATATGTCAAAGGCTTAAGATCTCTAGAAAGAGGACCAAGTAAAAGTTCTTCTATAGTAGCTTGGGCTTTTTCCTCTAAAGTCCCTATTGGCGCTATTGGCCGCTTTTCCAGCTTCAATTCTCCTTTTTTCTTATCTGGAAAATAGAGACGCATACAATTGTATTGAAGTGTTGGTCCTTTCCATACAATGAATAGGATAGTAAGGAAAATTATCAGGGCAACAATATAGCCTTGCTTATGGTCTTGTTCTTTAGACGGATTCATATCATTGTTCGAAATGTTCGATAAAGTCACAGACACCATTGTATATGGCATCTGCGATTTGTCTCAAGTAACCAGCCTGAGATAAAAGAAGAGCTTCAGACTTATTGGTCACAAAGCCTACTTCAATCAAAATAGAAGGCATTTTTGCATTTCGCACAACAAACCATTCCTCTGCGCGGATCCCTCGCGCTGGGCTTCTATCACCGATTATCCTGTCCATCCTCTGATATACTTTCTGAGCTAAGATTATGCTCTCTGTAGTAAATTCTTCCTCAAGCATGATATTTATTATGGGAGCTATATCCTCCCCTTTTTCTTTTGCGGTTTTTTCATCCACTACAGTACGTCGATAATTTGGATTTAGGTACCAGACTTCAAAACCTTTTGTATTCTTGTTAAAAGAGGCATTTGCATGTATGGAAATATAGATTATTGCCTCTGTCTCTTCCAATTTTATCTTGTTAGCCATTTCGACCCGTTCTTCGAGAGTTGGATAAATATCGCTCGAGCGGGTAAGCGTAATCGTCCTTTCAGGGTATCGAAGACGCAATAAATCAGCGAGTCTAAGGGCAATACTGAGATTCACATCCTTCTCTTGAAGCCTAAAATCCTCAAATTCTCCTATAGCTCCTGGATCTTTGCCACCATGCCCAGGATCTATCACAATAGCTTTTACTACATACTTTGAGGATGTCTGTGGTTTTAATTCGAAAAATTCTTGTACTGTCTGTGTAAATTCATTTTTAATTTGCAGAGATGTGACTGATTCGTAAGGTGCGGGCACTTCTTTTACAATTGTCCAGTCGAGAAGTACATAGGGAACATCGACCGCAAAACGCACACTGCGACCTTCTTTTGTAATCGTTCCAGCATGAAGTAATGGATCATATTCCAGCGTAGCCTTGAGCGAATAGGCTAGATCAGAAATACTAATGTCTTCTTGTTTTTTCTCATTTGCCGCAAAAAGCGCTAAATTGGATAGAACAAGCATTGCTATGATAGCGATAGTTCCAGGCAGAATCTTTAGGCAAAATTTTTTCCTGGATATTAAAACCAACATCATATCTGGAAGCTTATACATTTCTGCTTAACAATAGCAAGAATATGCCCTTCTGTCATCCCAAAGCCAAGTTATCCAATATGCTGAAGCAAGCTAAACATCGAAGAAAAATACCAAATTACTACAAGAGCTATTGCATTTAGAGTTTCCTTGAGTATATAAGATAAGAAAAGACACCACTACATATTGTAGTATCGTGCTAATATGCTAGTATAGATGGTATGGTTTACTTCAAGGAGACAGGATATGAAAATAGAACGCTTGTTTACTAAAGCAGGCTATGGCCCTTATGAAAAGATCAAATGGGAAAAGCGCAAAAGTGAGATTAGAAATCCCGATGGTTCAATTGTTTTTTCGATGGATTCTGTCATAGTACCTTCATTCTGGAGTTCCATATCAAGCGATATCCTGGCTCAAAAATACTATCGGAAAGCTGGAGTTCCAAAAGACAAAGCCATCGAATGGAAAAAGTTTATCCCTGCCTCCCAGACTGCCCTTTCTAATGAAGATATAGTCGATGATGCCGAACACGATGCTCGCCAGGTATTCCATAGGCTTGCATATACATGGTGCGATTGGGGACAAAAAGATGGCTACTTTGATTCCGAAGAAGATCGACAGGCTTTTTATGATGAGATCTGCTATATGCTAGCCCATCAGATTGCAGCACCAAATAGCCCCCAATGGTTCAATACAGGACTATTCTCTGTTTATGGCATCGAAGGGCCAGCTCAGGGACATTACTTTATCGATCCCAATACTAAAGAGGTGGCAAAATCCGAGTCAGCCTATAAGCGACCTCAACCACATGCTTGTTTTATTCTCGATGTAAAGGATGACTTAGTGAATGAGGGCGGAATTATGGACCTTGTAACAAAAGAGGCTCGTTTATTTAAATATGGTTCCGGTACAGGGTCTAATTTTTCACGCTTAAGAGCTGCCAATGAAAAACTCTCCGGAGGCGGCGTTTCATCAGGCCTGCTTTCGTTTCTAAAAATAGGTGATAGATCTGCTTCAGCCATAAAATCTGGTGGTACAACTAGGCGCGCAGCCAAAATGGTTATCCTCGATGTAGACCATCCTGATATTGAAGACTTTGTGCGCTGGAAGACTGAGGAGGAATATAAGGTAGCATGCCTTGCTGCAGGCAGCGGCCTTTTGAATCACTACGCACAAGTAATTATTTCTGCGATCGAAGACATGGGAGCTCAAGATGAAAACAGCTATCTGCCTGATCGAAATCTACTCTTACGTAAGGCTATAAAACAGGCGCTAAATGCAGGACTCCCTTCATCATGGATTCATCAGGTATTGACCTATTATGCACAGACAGGCAAGGCTCCTCGAATGCCACAATACAACACTGCTTGGGAATCTGAAGCCTATAACACTGTTTCTGGTCAATCATCTAATAATTCCGTGCGGGTCACCAATGAGTTCATGGAGGCAGTTATCAATGATCTCGATTGGGAGTTGATAGCGCGAACTACTCAGAAGCCTTTCCGTGTAACAAAGGCCAGAAATCTTTGGAATGAAATTGCCGAATCAGCGTGGTTTTGTGCTGATCCAGGTCTGCAATTCCATACTACTATCAATGAATGGCATACCTGTGTTGCCGATGGCGAGATCCGCGCATCCAATCCATGCTCCGAGTACATGTTCCTCGATGATACAGCTTGCAACCTCGCATCTTTGAATTTGCTATCTTTCTATGATTTTAAGGCAGGCAAATTCGATGAAATGGCTTATCGCCACGCGATTCGGCTTTGGACTCTTGTTCTTGAGATTTCGGTTGCAATGGCGCAATTCCCCTCCAAGGAAATAGCTAAAAACAGCTTTGATTATCGGACTCTTGGATTAGGATACGCCAATGTTGGAAGCTTGCTCATGGTTATGGGTCTTCCTTATGATTCAGAGAATGGAAGAACTGTAACTGCTGCTCTGTCGGCAATTCTTACTGGTGAGGCTTATGCTCAATCTGCTCGCATAGCGAGAGAGTTTGGGCCATTTGCTCGCTATAAGGCCAATAAAGAATCTATGCTTAGAGTGATAAGAAATCATAAGCGCGCAGCATACAATGCAGCCAAGGAGGAATATGAAGCGCTGAGCGTTTTTCCTAAAGGGCTCGATTCACAGTCATGTCCTAGTAATCTTCTAAATGCAGCTCATGAATGTTGGGACGAAGCGATTCAACTAGGAGAGAAGTATGGCTTTAGAAATGCTCAAGTGACCGCTATTGCACCAACTGGCACCATAGGGCTCATTATGGATTGCGACACTACAGGCATAGAGCCTGATTTTGCTCTTGTCAAATTCAAGAAACTTTCGGGTGGAGGGTATTTTAAAATTATCAATGCCTCGGTTCCTCCTTCTCTTCATGCGCTTGGTTATTCTGAAGACGAAATTGCAGATATCATTCAATATGCTTTAGGAAAGGGAACACTCGAAGGAGCACCGGGAATCTCGCTTCAGTCGCTAGTCGACAAGGGTCTTCCAAACAATTCAATCGATAGAATCGAAAAAGCTCTTAAAAATGCAATCAATCTGGATAGCTGCTTTTCTCTATATAATGTTGGCTATGATGTTCTAGAAAAATTGGGAATATCGAAAGAGGAAGCGAATACTCCGGGATTTAGTCTTTTATCTCGCTTAGGCTATAGCGATAGGGAAAAAGAAGAAGCTGAGGTTTATGCCTGTGGGACAATGGGCCTTGAAGGCGCTCCTCATCTCAAGTCAGAGCATCTAGCCGTCTTCGATACGGCAACACCCTCGGGAAAGAGAGGAAGCCGCAGCATATCATGGCAGGCGCATATAGCAATGATGGCCGCAGTTCAGCCTTTCATCACGGGAGCTATCTCCAAGACAATCAACATGCCCAATAATGTAAGCATAGATGACATTAAAGGTGCGTATATGCTTGCTTGGAGATCTATGCTGAAATCTATCGCTATCTACAGGGATGGATCAAAACTCTCTCAACCACTTGCTGCTCTTACACCAGGCTCAAATATCATTGCTGATTCGATTATAGCTCTTCAGTCAGGTGAAACGACTCTAGAAGATGTCGCTTCTCTGGAAGGCACCTCGGATAGTTCAACTAAAAAGAATGTCGAGCCAGAACTTCCCGGTCTTCCTGTGGCACCGCGCGGCATAAGAAGAGCTCTTCCAAATAGGAGAAAGGGTTATACCCAGAAGGCAAAGATAGGTGGTCATTCCATATTCCTTAGAACCGGCGAGTACGAAGACGGCAGCCTCGGGGAGATCTTTCTTGATATGCATAAAGAAGGCGCTGCCTTCAGAAGCATTTTGAATTCTTTTGCAATAGCCGTATCCTTGGGTTTGCAATATGGTGTGCCTCTAGAAGAATATATAGACGCCTTTACATTTACAAAATTCGAGCCAAATGGAATAGTTAGCGGGCATGACTATTTAAAAATGGCCACAAGCGTCCTGGATTTTATTTTTCGCGACCTCGCAATCTCCTATCTACATCGCTATGATCTTGGACAGATCAAGCCTGAAGACCTTATTGCGACATCCACACAATCGCTTTCCAATAAGACTTCGAGTGCCTTCGAGAGTGGCAAGAGACACATTCCGACAGAAAGAGATACGAATATTCCACTTATCAGAGAGGCTAGGCAAAAGGGGTATGAAGGAGACGCCTGTCCTGTTTGTGGTAACCTTACGCTTGTTAGAAATGGTACCTGCCTCAAGTGTGAGACATGTGGATCAACCACTGGCTGCAGCTAATTCTTAAGTATAAGTAAATCTTGTGGCCTATAATCGAATCAAGAAATAGATTGATATGGTAAACTCACCTTAAAGTGTATATGTATTAGCTATTATTCGACAAATCCTGCAAAAATACCTAAGAATAAGGCTACAAAATCGTATCATTATTCATTTTAATGCTTGTGGTATAAAAAGTTATTTTTACCTCACCTTATTGACTCAGACACGATAGTAGGCAAAAATAAATATATGTCTTAGTCATTCTTAAGACAAAATGAAAGAAAGGAGCTTAGATGAAAAAACGAAAGATAATAATCATCGGGGCAGCAGGGAGGGATTTTCATAACTTCAACACTCGTTACAGAGAGGATGAATCAACCGATGTTGTGGCCTTTACGGCCGCGCAAATTCCCAATATCGATGGAAGAAGATATCCAGCTGCTCTTGCTGGGCGACTATACCCTGAAGGAATACCTATTTATTCCGAAAGTGAGCTTCCCGATCTGATTAAAAAATATGATGTCGATGAATGTGTATTCTCTTATTCCGATGTACCCTATTCTCATGTCATGAAAATGTCGGCGATAGTGAATTCTGCCGGTGCTTCCTTTACCTTGCTTGGTCCTAAGGACACTCAACTTAAATCGAGTAAGCCTGTCATATCGGTTTGTGCAGTACGCACTGGCTCAGGCAAGAGTCAGACTTCACGGAAAATAGTCCAAATGCTTATGAAGCGCGGGCTTAAAGTCGTTGCGATTCGCCATCCTATGCCCTATGGGGATCTTGTGCAACAGAAAGTGCAACGTTTCGCTACGATAGAAGATCTAGCCCGTTATCACTGCACAATTGAAGAGATGGAAGAATATGAGCCTCATATAGCCCGCGGCAATGTCATCTATGCAGGAGTAGATTATGAGGCGATTCTTCGCCAAGCAGAGAAAGAAGCTGATGTGATTCTCTGGGATGGCGGAAATAATGACTTCTCATTCTATATTCCTGACCTGCAAATAACGGTCGCAGACCCGCTGCGCGCTGGCAACGAGGTATCCTTCTACCCTGGCGAAGTCTGCTTAAGGACCGCTCATGTCGTAATAATCAACAAAATTGATTCAGCCTCACCAGAGCAGGTCCAAATAGTAAGAGATAATATTGCACGGACAAACCCGTCGGCTATTGTAATCGATGGAGCGAGCCCTATCACTGTGGATCGACCCGAATTGATCCGTGGCAAACGAGTCTTATGTGTAGAGGATGGACCAACTCTTACACATGGCATGATGAAATTTGGAGCTGGCGTGGTAGCAGCTCGTAAATTCCAAGCTTCTCAGCTCATTGATCCTCGTCCATATCTAAGTGGAGGATTAAAGCAAACATTCAATACTTATCCCGATATAGGGACACTTCTTCCTGCAATGGGATATAGCGAGACGCAGAAGCGAGATCTTGAAGATACAATCAATCGAACCGATTGCGAGACAGTTATCATAGCAACTCCTATAGATTTGAATCGCATCATCCATATAAACAAGCCAACTGTTCGTGTCGATTATGAGCTTCAAGAGATCGGATCGCCGAATCTCGATGAGGTTCTTGAGGACTTCTGTAAAAGAAAGCTATAACTTGAGACAATAAAAATCCGCTCAAGGAGACGGTTTGATCGTACAGAAAAATAAAAGGGGCTGCCCAACTTGTTGGGCAGCCCCTTTTAAGGTTTAGGACCTCAGCCAGCAATAATGGCTTCTGTCGGACAGGCCGCGGCACATGCTCCACAATCGATGCATGTCTCTGGGTCAATGTAGCGAGCATTGTCTTTTTCGCTAATTGCGCTTACTGGGCATTCGCTTTCGCAAGATCCGCAATTCGTGCAAGCTTCCGTCACTCTGTACGCCATGTGAAACCTCTCTAAAAATTTGATTATTCCTTGAAGGATATTTTATTATTTTATCATCAAGCACCTAATATGGGAATGGGTTTCCAGATAATATAAAATAATGGCTTTTATATAGATAGATATTGAGCGATATCTTTGATTCCATCATATAGCTTCCATTCGTTTCGACATCCATCCTGCTGTGGAAGACATACTAAAAAAGCTTCAAGCCACAATCTATTAGAGTCTTGTTCTCCATACAGCATATCCCCTAGAATGGGCAAACCTATCCATGCGCTATGAGCTCGAATTTGATGGCGAAATCCCTTATGTATTTCAACTTCGAGGCATACTACCCCATTTGGCAGTTGCCGTTTTACATTGCTTACTTCCATCACTTTATAAGCAGCAATATATTTGCTGATATATATCTCTTTTGTGATTGGCTTATTGGATTTTGACGCAAATTCTGGCGCGATACAGGACACCAAAGCACCTTTGGGACCATAGGGTCGAAAAAAGCTTTCTATATATACTTCTTTATTGGATAGGAGTTCTTCGATAAAAAATGATTGCCTCTCTTTCATTGTTTTAGGCAAAGATCCTGGAAGTTCGCACTCTGAAGGGGCTGAAATTGAAATATAACGCTTTGCAATGGCAAGTTCATTCTGCGCTTGCCGAAGTCTTATAAAGCTATCCCGATTCGCTGCAAAAAGCAGAATCCCAGAGGTAGCCTGATCTAGCCTATAAACAAGTCCAAGTTCTCTACCAACTAGAGACCCTTTAAGGCCAGGTATTCTCTGATCATATAGCCAAGATACTATAGAGTGATCACTTTTCTTTTGGCTTACAGAATGGAAACCACATGGCTTATAGACAGCACAAACCCGATCATCTTGGCCAATTATAAAGGGTTCCTTCTCCTCTGCAAATGGCATCATTTATTCCGCTTCCTTATTCTGAAGCCTATATAGATTCCAGTACAAGCCTTTAAGAGCAATCAATTCATCATGTGTACCTATCTCTACCACACGACCTTGTCCTAGTACTATGATCCTATTAGAATTGCGAATTGTGGAAAGTCGATGCGCGATAACTATGCTCGTGTGGCCTTTTAAGAGACCTTCAATGCCTCTTTGAAGAAGCTTTTCTGTCTCTGTATCTATGGAACTTGTAGCTTCATCGAGAATAATCACAGATGGTTCATGGGCAAGGACTCTTGCAAAAGAGATTAGTTGTCTTTGACCAAGCGAAAGATTTAGACCCCCTTCTGCAAGTGGAGTATCATAACCTTGAGGTAATGATATGATGAAATCATGGGCATAGACAGCCTTTGCAGCTTCTTCCAGCTTTTCTTGTGAAAGATCGAGCCCAAGGCTTATGTTCTCTCGAATAGTTCCTTGAAAAAGAAAAACATCCTGAGGAACAGGTTGAATAAGTCTTCGAATTTGCTTTAATGGGAATTGTCCTATTGGCACTCCATCGATCAAAATAGACCCTTCTTGGATATCCCAGAATCGAGCTAATAAATTTGCTACAGTTGATTTTCCTGCTCCAGTATAGCCGACAATTGCAACTTTTTCACCAGGATTTACAATAAAAGATACATCTTTGAGCACCCATTCTTCATTTTTATAGGCAAACCACACGTGTGAAAATTCAATATGCCCGCGAATAGTTCTAGGAAAAGGCTTTCCTACAAATTCTGGTAACTGGTCTGGAAGCCTTTCATCTTGGTCCAAAAGACCAAATATTCGTTCACCGCTCGCCATTGCGCTTTGCAAGAGAATATATTTTTCCGATAGATCCTTGATAGGAGAGTAAAACATTGAAATAAGACTGATAAAAGCAATGAGTGTACCAATAGATATCTGCATTCTCAGAAATAGCATCGCACCAAAAAAGATTGCTAGAACTGTTGTTAGGGTTGCCATAAAATCGACAAAAGGTCTGAAGGTGGCATAGACATACATCTCGGCAATATTGGCCTTTAATAGCTGTTTATTGTTTTTCCCAAAGCCCTCAGAAACTTTATTTTCTTGGACGAAGAGCTTGACTATATCTATTCCTGATATATGCTCCGAGAGAAAAGAATTAACTTTACTCGTCCAATAGCGTTGATTTCGAAAAGCATCGCGCGCCTTGATACGCGCAACTGCTGAAGCGATAAAGACTAAAGGCATTGTGGCTAGTACGACAAATGCCAGTTTCCAACTCAGCAAGAAAAGTACAATAAGAGATCCTATCATGATAGAAGCATCTTTGATGAAAGCGCTTAAAACATCGCTAAAGAATTGGCTGATAACTTCAATATCGCTGGTTAATCTCGTAACCAAGCGCCCCACTGGCTGCCTTGAAAGATAAGAAAGCGATTGTTCTATCACATGGTGAAAAAGCTCGAGACGCATGTCCTTCATGATCAAGGTAGAAATCTGATTCGTGAACCAAGTCATAGCGAAGGTTGCACCAAGTACGATCAATAGCACAATCAATAAAATGAGACCAAAGCGCAAAAGTGCTTTATCATCCGCTGCTCGGAGAATCGCAGCATCTTCAGATCTTAATGTCCTCAAGACCGAAGATGGGATCACTCCCCAGTTGTCCGAAAGCTCTACTTTAGAGATTCTCTCTGCAATGGAGATCTTTTCCTCGCGCATTGGATCAAGTGGAAACACATAACTCGCTTCATTGTCTAGAAGACCTTGTTCGAAAAGACGATTTCTTTCGGCCATTGTGAGTCCTGCGAGGCGAGAAGCGCGCACATATATGCGTCCTCCGATCCTAACTTCGAGAGAACCCTCGTCTTTAGGAAGGATATATTTTGCTGAAGGATCAATACCATACCAATCCCTAACAACTACATCATCGATGGCACGCTTTATGATAGTAGGAGATATGAGTTCTCCGGCAGTGGCTATTGCGAGGGCTAGAATAGCTATTATCGCATAGAGTCTATAGGGTTTTAGATAAAGAAGAATTCGGCGTGCAATCTGGGCATCATAGCTTTTTGTGACGGGCTCTGCGTCGAAGTATTCATCCATAGATTGTTTCCTCTGACACAGAAGCATCATGCGCTAAAGACTTTTGCTCTACTTGCGTTTCTCTTTGAGAAATACTATCTCCAATAGAAGGGATAGAAGCCTGCTGTTCAAGCTGCTGCAAGGCTGCAATTCTGGCATAGAAACCTTCGCTATCTGCTATTAGCTCTTCATGTGAACCTTGCTGGATTATTTCACCACTGTCTAGCACTATGATATGATCAGCGTTGCGTAGAGTCGATATTCGATGCGAAACAATGATGGTAGTCTTGCCTTTTCTTTCATCAATGAGAGAACTAAGAATATGCTCTTCAGTTTCTGCATCCACAGCTGACAACGCATCATCAAGCAAGAGAATATATGGATCAGCTGCAAGAGCACGAGCCAGGGCAATTCTTTGTTTCTGACCTCCAGAAAGTGTTATTCCCCTTTCGCCTACAATTGTCTCCCATCCATTGGGGAAAAGTTGATAGTCATGATCAAGTCCAGATATCCTAGTAATGGCTTCAAAGCGTTCGGGACTGATATTGTCGGCAGAAAAAAGGATATTTTGCCTTATGCTATCTGAGAATAAAAAGCTTTCCTGAGGCACCATACCGAAAGCAGACCGAAGTTCGCTCAGCCCATAGAAACATATATCTATATTGCCTATAAATACATGACCTTCTCCGGGTTCCAACATTCGCGGAAGTATTTTTAAGAGCGTGCTCTTGCCCGATCCCACTTTTCCGAGAATTCCTAGCATAGAACCTTCATGGATATAAACAGAAATATCCTTCAATGCGGGCTTTTGCGTTCCTGGATATATGTAATTAAGCTTTTTAATGTCTATATTGCCCCTGGGCATCTGTTTTAAGCAATTCGATGATTCCTTGATCTCCGGCTCTGTTCTGAGAATTTCATTTATTCTTTTCAAACTTGCAGCCCCGCGTTGTATGATATTCACCGTGAAACCTGCACTCATTAACGGCCATACCAACATTTCAAGATATGACAGCATAGCTATGATCGAACCTGGAGTCATTTTATTCCGAATTGAAGCCCTACCACCAAAAAGTATGAGCAGTACTGTACTCAATCCAGAAAGAAAAGTGATAAAAGGAAAAAAGAAGCCAGAAGTTTTCACTAGATCCATAATTGCATTTTTATATTCTGTATTCGCTATTGAGAATTTTTTGAAGAAATACTCTTCTTTTACAAAGGATTTGACAATTCGTATTCCAGAGAGGGATTCCTGGGCGATATCCGACAAATGTCCATAAATATCCTGAATTTTCTTGAACAGTTTGCCGACTATTCGACCAAAGAGCAAAATCAGAGCAGTTATTAAAGGCAAAGGAAGTATTATCCAAGCAGCAACCGCTGAATTGTTTGCAAACATTGCGGCTATAATCATGCCTGTCATAAAAATACCATCGATAAGAGATACGAAACCCATACCTGTTGCTTGGCGAATTGTACTTATATCGTTAGTTGCCCTTGCCATCAGATCGCCTGTAGTATTCTTTCTAAAGAAATTCCCCGACATGGACAGGATATGTGAGAAAAGCCTATCTCGCATTTCTGCTTCGATTCGTCTGCTTGCAATATTGATAAAATATCGCCAAAAAAATCGTCCTATAGATATTAAAAGAGCAAGCGACAACATATGGAATAAAGGACTAATGATGTCAGTAAAAACAAAAGTTCCGCTAGTAATGCGGTCTATGGCCATTTGAATATATCGAGGAATGAGAACCTGGCTTGCATCTACTATAATAAGACATAAGATGCCGCCAACATATCGATATCTATAACTTCTTAGATGAGGCAACAATGTTGAGTATTCTTTAAACATATATTTCGATTCTAACGATGGCTTAGAAACTCAGCAAGCAGTTGCTTGAATCAGAATCTTCTGCCATATTGCATTTATGAGCCAGGAAGATTTCATTGTATATACAGATGGTGGATGTAAAGGCAATCCTGGGCCTGGCGGATGGGCCTATATTATGCGCTATGGTGATCGATATCGAGAAGCCTGGGGTGGAGATCCTTATACCACAAATAATAGAATGGAACTTACTGCTGTTATAAAGGCGCTATCTTTTTTAAAATCAAGAATAGAAGATGCTAGTTCTTCGGCCTCTAATAGCTCGCTGGAATCTCCACCATCTTGGACAAAAGCACAAATCAATATATTCACCGATTCGATGTATGTTAAAAATGGTATTACAAAATGGCTCGCAGAATGGAAAAAACGTAGCTGGAAAACCTCTGCAAAAAAGCCTGTCATGAATCTTGAGTTATGGCAAGAATTGGATAGCCTTTGTTGTAAGCTTGAACCTCATTTCGAGTGGGTAGCAGGACATGCAGGCAACATCGACAACGAACGATGTGACAAATTGGTTCACCTTGCTATAGAGGATATGCTCCGCCAGAAAGAAAGTGGGACTTCGATAGTTGTGCCACTATGATTCTTTGGTTTAAATTTATAACTTGACTTTGACAGTTTGTGTTCTAAAAACACGTTATAATCTCTTATTTTATAATGACTAGTGAGCATATCTTCTTGATATAGATTGTAGTCCATCTCCTAGGTTCTTTGCTTAGTATGGGCAAGTAGATGGCGAATCTCTTGAGCGGTGAGCGATTGGCGAGAAAAATCAATATTAAGGTTTCCTCCGATCGCCTCAAGGACTGCGTCATAGTAGTCAAACACATAAAGCTTCTCATCGATCCTTGTGCCACAGGCACTAGCTAAGGACTCCTGAATCGCAGCTGAGGAATACTTCCATCCAAGGCGATACTCGAGGAGGCGCATGAGGAGTAAGGTGACAAAACAAATGAGGAAATGTGCACGGATATGCTTTTCGGTAGAGAGAAAGACAGGCCGAGCCTTAAGTTCACTCTTTGTTACCTTGA
>Ga0208824_1002347_pt1 | contig 14688 bp, 19 predicted proteins | sample AD_JPNTR3_MetaG_FD_184447 | JGI IMG/M metagenome (GOLD analysis project Ga0208824, IMG submission 184447) | Active sludge microbial communities of municipal wastewater-treating anaerobic digesters from Japan - AD_JPNTR3_MetaG (SPAdes) (version 2) | ecosystem: Engineered > Bioreactor > Anaerobic...
TAACAGTAGATTCTATTATTTCTTTATTTGTTTTAAAATCTATCAATTTATTGTTTTTATCATACTTCCATTAACAAAGTTCTGTATTATGATATCTTATATTGTAAAGCGTTGTTTTAATATTGTACGATAAAAATATTTGCGATTCTATCTCAATATTTATATTTATTCTTACATTATTTTTCATAGTTATAACGAAAACCAATGTTGTGTTTAATCTATTATTTTGGTTTGATCTACATTCTATGTTGAGATGTATATCTTCTAAACATAAACCTTTGAAATTTACATTTGGTGTATTATTATTTACTTTAGTAAAACAATCATGAGTATCAACATTATAAAAAATATTAACTTGATACTTTTCTGTAACTATACAAAAACCATTATAAGTTAATGTTATATCTTTTATTGCTTCATTTTTAATTTTTTTAAATATATATTTATTCATTTCTTTTCTGCTATTTATTATCTATTTCATCATCTAATCCATATCCGACTGTTTCAATAAATTCACATAAAATTCACATACTTTTAAAAATTGATCAAAATCTTCACTTTTTTTTACAATAAAATCTATTTTTAATTTTTCCATTAATTTAATTAATTCAGTAGCACATATTTCTTTAGAATCAAAATCACCTAATAGAGTAAAGTCCACTTTTTCTGATCCTTTAGTACTTTCTCTGTAAAATATAGTAACTCTTTCCGTATCAGGTAATTTCGACAATTGATTTATAATGTATTTTAAACTTTTACTGGTTTCTATGTTAGACATTGTCGTGTGTTTTATTAAAAACTTTTTGAGCTAATTCTCTATCTTTTAAAAATATTCTAAAAATATCATATATAAATGTATCAAAAGGATAGTTGCTGTGTAAACATCTTGTTGTGTCTTCTTTACTTATAAACATAAGTAATGCTACTTTTAAATTAGATAATTCATTAATAGATTTTACATGATCAATTACATCTTCCAATATTTCTTCTTCATTAATTTCCATATTGTATGTTTTTTAGTTTCTTTGTATAAGACGTATCTTCTGCAAAAGTAGTTAATAATATGTAATAATTATCTTCTGTGTCTATAGATTTTGCATAAGCTGCTTGATATAAAGCATAATCTAATACAGATTCTTTCCAGTTATTATAATATGCATATCCATTTAGAACACCTTTACTTGTTGTTGGCCTAAGTTTTGCTGGTTTCATTCCAAATAAATTATTATTTTCTAGAAATATCCTACTTTTAAAATTATTGGTTTCTAATATTGCTTGTGCTAATACTATATCTGGAAACTTGATGTTTAAATTAATAAGTTCTTTTTCAAGATTTTCCTTACTGAAATTTTCATTAGTTATTTCTAATCTTATAACTTTATCTATGTATGTTATCTTTTTATTGCTATCTACTAATCCAAAAACTATTAATACTAATAGTATAAATATTATAGCAACATAAACTATTTTCAATTTTATATCAAATTCTTCAAATAAATGAAGATTATCGTTAAATTTATATAGTTTCATGACCAATCTATTTCATCATTGTTTATTGATTTTAATATAGCATTTGCTTTACTAAAATGTTTACAGCCTCTAAATGGAATCTTAGTATTTAATGGAGATGGATGCCCAGCAGTTAGTATATAATGTTTATTACTATCTATTTTATCAATTATAGAACCTGCTTTATTACCCCATAACATAAATATTAAGGCTGTTTTATTATCATTTAAACATTTAAATACATAATCAGTGAATTTATACCACATGTTAATATGTGATAATGGTTTATTTCTTTCTACTGTTAAAGCCATGTTTAATAATAGTACACCTTGACGAGCCCAATTTTCTAAATTAGGATTAGTATAAACACCACAATTATCATATACTTCATCTAATATGTTTTTTAAAGATGGAGATTTTAATGTATAATTTGCAAAAGCTAATCCTGTTGCACTACCATCATGATATGGATCTTGTCCTACTATTATTATTCTAGTATTATCAAACGTCGTTAACCTAAAAGCTTTAAATATATCTTCATTTGTTTCTGGATATATTATTTTAGTTTGACGTTCTGTTTTTAAAAATTTACCTATATCATCAAAATACTTAGTTTTGAGGATTGGTTTTAAAATATTAAACCAATCCTCGCTGAATAATTGTTTCATAACATAAAAAACTTGATTATATCTTGTACTGTAAATATAGTACTTAATATTTTATCTAAATGTACAGTTTCATTTTCTAATGTCATTATATCATATAATTCTGAATCTTTATTTATGTCATAATCTAATATCTTAGATAAACTTTTTCTATAATTATCAGTTTTATATAACACATCATATATATCACTATTTATCCCAACACCATAATAATCTAATATCTTATTTTTGTAAATATTACTTATCTTAGAGTATTTCCCTTGTTTTATTAATTCTATAGTTCCTTTTAATCCATTTGGTATCTTAACAAGTACTATAATATTAGTACATGCATTATGTTCTGGAATAATAGATAAGGTTAAAGGAAATTCTATTAATTTATCTTCTATTTTATTAAATTCTGGAAGATTAAAAAATTTATATTTTAACACAAGTATATAATCAGTAGTAGATAAATATGCATTTACTAAGAAGAGTTCTTCTTCTATATTATTTAATATCAATGGAACAATAAATTTTGTAGTTATATTTTTAGTTTCTTCTATAAAAGTATATTGCATATTTTCTATATCTTCTTTAATATCTCTTATATGATAAACGGTATCAAAATTATTAATATTAAAATGAACATAAGAATTTACTTTAAGTTCTTTCGGAAATCCTAATATAAATTCTTGATCCATACATGTAACCTCATCATTTTTAAAAGTAAATACAGGTTTATTAGCTTTTACAACAAAGAATCTGTTACAAAATGAAATATTATATCTAGTTATCTGAGTCTTTATTGTTTGCTGTGTTATCATCTATTAATAATTTTTTGTTCTTTTTTACTACATAATAAGGATAGATATAATCGCCTTGTATATTTATATAATCTAAAGCTTCTATTCTTTCTAAATAACCCATATATCTATGTGTAGTAAAGTCTTTACCATATCTTCCTATATCTAAAGCTTTATCACTAACATCAAATAGTATTACCATATCTTCTGTATAACTAACTACTACAAAGGCAAAACTAATATCATAGTCTTTATACCAGTATTTTAAGGCATCTACATAAAAAGAAGCTTGTATAGCATGATCATCCTTAAGATAGGTTTTATCAAAGCTTAATGCTGGACGTGAAGTTACTTTTAAATCATATATTTTTATCTTTTTAGCTTCATCATCTTTATATACAAAATCCAATAATGACTTACATTGTTTATTTTCTATAGACCAAAATACTGGAAGTTGCTTCATTACTTTATCAGAATTTAATAAAGTAATAACTTCATCTATATCACTATTCATAATTAATTCTAAAGAAATATCTATGGACATTGACATATCTAAAGTTATTATTTTTTTACCATTGGCCTTGATAAGATCATTATAATAAGCGTTTCCATTATTTATCAGATTTTTAACTAAAGTATCGTCTTTCCAGTTATTTTGATATTCTGATTCACGTCCTATTCTTAACAATAAATCAGCTTCTTCTTCTAAAGTTGTCTTATTTTTAGATAACTCAAATACTTTATCAATTATATTTTTTACTGCTAAGCTTATTCTGTAATCTCCAGAATACATAAACTCTTTATCAAAATCACCATTTCTAGTTAATATACAATCTACGGCAGATCCAATAATCATTTCATCAGTTTCTTGAACTTCTTCTAAAAGATTTTTAGGATTTTTAACTTTTTTTAATAAGCTGCTATTTATAGCATCTACCTCAAAATATATGTTTTTTTCCATCTTTGTTTGCCTTTCGTACTGCTCTTAATAATTTTGTTTTTATAAATGCTGAAAAAAGATCTTTTTTGGTAATATCTTTAATTATATCACTAGTTAATATATAAGTATCGTTATCTATATAACCATCAGTTTTTAATTCTATACGTAATAAAAGCATAATTTCAGATTTAATGTCCATTGGTTTTATTAAACCAAATGTATCATATTTTTGAATTGAATCTTCTTTTAATAATATTTTATAATCAGAACTATATAATAATACTTTTATCAATCCTTTTATAAAGTTATATCTATATGAATTGAATTCTTCATTTTTTATATTTTCAAAGTTCCCATAACCATTAGCATATAAAAGAACATTTTTATCTTTGTTTTTATTTTTAGCTCTTATAAAAAATTCATATTCATTTTCGATATAATAATTAGAGCTTACAATAAGTATATAATTTTTTGATATTATATATCTATATACTGAATTAGAAAAAACATATGTAAAATCTTTCATTCTTAAGCATTTTCTATTAAACGAGTTGTTTTTAGAATATATTGTTGGAAATTCGTCATTACTTGGAAATATATCTGCAAAAGCAGCATGATATATGTTATCTAGTATTTGTAGCTCTTTTGAATAATTGCTATATTTATAAAAACAATTATCTTTTATATATACATCTTCTACATGAAAGTTCATAACCTTGTAATAAATAATTGATTTAGAGATACAAGTAATTCAAAATCGTAAGGTCTTGAATTTGAATATCTTAAATTAGTAATAAAATTAAGAGCACTACTTAGCATAACAGAAGCGCATGTCATTCCATTATGAGTAGTAGCTCTTAAAGTACATATATCTTCTGGTACTTCTTCATCACTAAATAAAGAAGCTTTATATCTTTCTATAATATCTTTATCTTTTTTTACAGTAAATACTTGAAAACTTTCTGCACCCATTCTTCCATCTATAAATACAGAATCTTCATTAGGTATATCCAACCAAAGATTAAATAACATTTCTCTAGCTGACATGTTATCAAAAGCTGAAAATACAATAGAAGGATTTAAAACTTTTAATGTATTACTAGCATCTTTAAGCATATATTTTTCTAATCTTCTACCAGGAAATATACTTGTTTCTACTGGTGCTGAAAAGTTTAATATAGTTTTAATTAAACTATCATATTTACTCTTTCCGACATCATCTATACCATATAATTGTCCACCAATATTATGAAAATTAACTATGTCATCTTCAAATATTAATAAACTTCTTACATTAACTCTAGATAGTAGTAAAGCCAACCATGATCCAATGCCTCCTATACCTCCTAGTATAACATCTTGAAATGTTATATCCTGAGCCCATTCTGCATCAATAAAACGTAACCTTTTTTCAGTCATAGATTTTGTTATTAGTATTCATCATATTCATCGTATTCAATATACCCACCATAATGTCTATCATATTTATTACGTTCATCTTTATATTCATCATATTCTTCTTTATAAAGATAAGCATCATTTATCTCATCTAATATACTTAGAATATATGGTGTACAATGTTTACTTTGTTTAAGATAATTAAAGAAAAGATCTCTTTCATCTAATAAATCTAAATAATCTAAAAATCTTTGTAACTTTTCACCTTGATTATTTTTATAATAACTTACTAAAACATCTATTATTTCTTTTCTTATATCTTTATTTTTGCTTCTACCAATAGCTTTTATACCAAGATGTTCTGCTATAAATGAAATATCAATGTCTTTTAATTTGAATTCAACATTTTCATTATATGTTCTATAATTTTTTCGTTGTGGACCAGTAGTCTTATTAATTTTTTTACCAATTGTATTATATTGTTTTTCTATGTTACTTTGATTTTTAATTTTATACTGTTCTTGTTTCGGAACAATGACTCCATTAAGCTTATCATTATATTGATTAATATATGAACTAATATATGGATTAATCATTGTTTTAGGTTTTATTATATTAACTTCTTCTAAGGCTTTATCATAACCTTCTATCTTAACTTCTAAATCAAAAGTTATTACTTTATTTTCTTCTTTAATCTTTATAGATTTTCCATTAAATAATGTATAAGTTCTGTAAGTTTCTTCTAATTTATAAGCTTCTTTAGCTACAAATCTTTGATTAAAAGCTACAACTAAACTTATGTAAGGATAAAATGGAGATTCTTTAAGTTCTTCTTCATCAACTAGAGATACAAAAGCTCCCATAGAATGATGAGAATGCACTAATCCTATCATACATTTATCGAATTCAGGATTATTTGCAAAATTTTTAAATTCTGTAGGACTAGTTTCAAAACTACCTGACACTCCTATACATTCTATTATTATATCAATAACATTATAAGTTATAACATTATCAGATATTTCTGGTTTTATTAATATAGAACCACTCCATTCTATACTTCCAACAATACTATGATATAAATTTATCTTGTTAAATACTTCTTTATTTATAAACAATATATTCTTTTTCATTTTTTATACATTTTACAGTTAAATCATCGTCAAATCCTTTATCAATTATTTGTAATTTAATAAGATTATTTTTAAATGTATCTAAGACGATATTTGTGTTATATAAATCTTGTTCTATATCATTATAATCTTTAAATTTTGAACAAATACCTTCTATAGATATTTTGGTATTATATGCATTAATCAGACGCTTCATTTCACGTTTTATCATATTTTTTACACTATTATATTGTATAATATTATATATAGATTTTTTGGTTTCGAAAAAATATACAGGATTACTTGAATATTTACTTAATGTTTTAATAAATTCTTTATTAAATAAACTATTTTTTATATCATAAATAAAACTTTTTTTTTGTAAATGTTCAAATGCATCTTTTTCTTCTGGAATGATTATTTTACATTTATTTGGATCAATCATAAATAAATTAATTAATTCTTCATTTGTTATATCAAAGTAATTGTTAAAATTATATGTATAACGTCTATAACCTTCATCAGAAATATTTCCTAATAATATTTTTAAATTATTTATAAGATCTACTATTACATCTTTAAACAATTTTTCATCAAATTGTTTTCCACAATTGATATAATCAGAGATCATATAATTTGCTGTAACTAAATTACTACTTGCAAAAGAATCACCTAAACATATCTCAGATACGAATTTATAATTTAAACAATATACTGGTAATGTTTTTCCATTTACAAATTGATGTGAAGTAGGTTTAGCATTTATTAAGTTTATTTTTAATACAGCATCTAATAAACCGAATACTAAATATAAATCTCTAAATACTTCAAATTCATTTTCAGATTTATGACTTATTAAAGTTCCTAATTTTACTGTTATTAAACTATAAGTACGTTCAAAGAAAGTAGTTATAAACTCATCCGATAAATCTTCATATTCATTAATAACTTTATTCTTATAAGATACTGCATCTTCTCCAAACATATCAACCAGTGCTTCATACACAGTGTCTAATACATGTATCGATTTATAAATATTATTTGTTTCATTACATACTAATATATTATCTAAATTTTTATATTTATTTATCGGGATTTTTAAACCTCTGGTTAATATTAATAAATATTGATTATCATCTTGATTTATACATGCACAGCTTATAGCTGAAAAAGTTTGTATGAGTAATCCATTATTATCTCTTATTTCTATATATTTTATTTCAGAAGTATTATCTTCATTAACTAATTTAATATTAAATTTCATACAATTTAGATTAATAAATAAGTCAGATCTATAAATAAGATTAAGTTATAGATAGATCTGACTTATTTATGGTTAATACTTTACTTTAATTCTTCATTTATATCTTTATAATCTTTATTTATCTTATTAATTAATTTTTCATGATATTCATAATCGGAAATTAAAGTGATATTATTTATACGATCTGTTAATTTCTCAATTTCTTTTATTATAATATTTAGCTCATTTTTTAAATCCACTAATCTATTATTTATAAATAATAAGTTTACTACTCCAACAAGATTTTCTTTTTTATTCTTTTCTTCTGATCTTCTTACCTTATTAAGTGCAAATATTAAATCTATTTTTGATAAATTAGCTGGAATTTTATAACTTTTAGCTAAATTTTGAAGTTCTTTATAACTTAATTTACTATAATCAATTCCTCCTTTTTGTTTACTTTTATAAAGAAGTAAAGTAAACTCTGTATTTGGTAATATAGCTTCATTAAGAGATAATGTTATAAATCCTTCACGCACAATTACAATCATATCATCTAAATTTAGCTTTAGCTGTTGAGAAAATTCTTTTTTTAATTCTCCAAATGTAGTAGCATCACTACTAATAAAATCAAGACCTACTCTATCTGGTCTTTTGTAATAAATCTTTCTAGTCATGTTTTATATTTTTAGTTTCTAATAAATAATTTAAAAGAAGATTTAACTCCTTTGTCCCATACTTTAATACAAAATCTGATGGATCTTTATCTTTAAATTTTTCTGGAATATAAATGTAATCTAATTTATATATATCTGAAAATTTCTTTGCATTTAATATTCCACATTTATCATTATCATACCATATAACAATATTTCTAAATCTATCTTTTAATTTATACAATTCTAATGGTTGTATAAATGAAACTTCAGAATTTGGGGCTATTGCAAAAGTATTAGTATCACAAAATAAAGTTCCTACATCTTTTAAAGAAGACGTTATTATCAATAAATTACCATTTCTAGGTAATAAATGATATCCTTGTATTATATCTTTAGTAACATTACCTATAAATTTTACTTTATTATTAAACGGTTGATAAATTTTTCTTATTTTCGTATTATCTATTTGACCAAAGTCATAACAATAAGAAAGATAAGAACTTCCTATATAACGTTCTGAAATTTTAGTTTTAATATAAAATGCAGTTATTGGTGATACATGTGCTTTCTCTAACCAATCTTGTGTTATATTATATTGATTCCAATATTCTATATCTTTTTTTCTAAATTTTACTTTCTTAACTAATATTTTTGTTAGTTCTTTATTAGTTTTCCAATTTACTTTAACCGGTTTTTTACTTAATTGTAATGTAAAATATGCAATATCTGAATCTATTAAATCTAAATTAAAATCTTGTATTATTTTTTTTAAAGCTTCTTTATAAGAAATATTATATTTCATCATTACATATTGAAAACAATTTAACGTACCTTCAATTCCAAAATCTTTGTACTTTAATTTATTGTTATTAGTATAAAATACCCTGCATGAAGGATGATTATCTTCTCTTAATTCTGATTTAAAAGAGACATTTATATCCTTCATTGACGGTATATAATATTTAAATATATCATATTCTGTAATAAATGATAATATAGTTTCTTTTGTTAAAGGAAGCTTTATTTCATAATTTATCATTAATCCCAACTATTTTCTAAACTTTCTTTTAATCCAGAAGATTTATTATCACTTGAAACTAATTTATCATATCTATTTAATTTTAATTTTGAAGGATTAACATTCATATTCTCTATAACTGGTACAAATGATCTTAATGTTGCAAAATTATCATTATTTAATACAACTACAACTCGAACTAAAATTTTATTTGGAATAACCTTTTTTAAATCTGCAGCTGCAACTCTAATTAAATCTTTGTATGTTTTTACACCAGTTATACTATAAGATTCTCCTATAATATTCCTGGAAATATTAGCTATTATATTTTTCTTCTTTACGCTATCTTTATATAGATCATCTTCATTTTTTATAAAACCTCCTATTTTTGGCTCATAATAACGTCGATTTACTTTAAATGTATCTTTTATATCTGAAAACGTATATTCTATATAACTATTATTATCTTCTTCACTTACTTTAACATCACTTAGGTACATGTTTTCTATTATACCTGGTTCAATATTTACAAATGTATTTTCATTATAGTTCTCATCAAAATTATAATCTATTCTTTCCATAATTTATTTATTTATTTGTTTGTTTGTTTATTTATTTATTAATCACTAATTGTGTTATTGATTAATTGTTCTTCTACATAAAAATAATTTTCTTCTATCAATTTACTTATTAATTTTAAACATTTAATACCATCAATAACGCATGGAATTCCAAATAACACTATATTACCGTATTCATTTGCTATATCTACAAATCTTTTATATAAATAATCAAACAAATGTCCATTATTTATTATACCATTTTTATTTAAATTTATTGGAATTTTTATTGTTTTTCTATCTATATCTGTAACATTTACAAAATATATATTATCTTCATAAGTACCTATTGTAATAATAGTTTTATTTATACTAGTATTCTTATCTTTTAAAGCTGATAAAGCTTCTTTATTAAGCTTAATATGCTTAGTTACTTTACCAGCTATATTTCTTGTATATAAATATATCATAGGAAATTGTTGTTCCATTTTTACTTAATTTTGTAATTTATAATAAGTTCTAATACGCTCATCAACTAATGATAATGAATTGGGTATTAAAAAATCATTAAACATCCCGTAAGGAGTATGTGCAGTACTTCTATTTGAACTAGTTTCAAAACTGTAAGAAGCTTTTCCATTAACAAAATCAACATGTGTAAATAACACTATTGACATTTTAGATTCCAATTTTATTTTTTCTAACTTTTTACCATTTGTAACTAGAGCTCTTGATTCATTACCGTCTACATTGGTATATAAACTAATATGGCCCATCAAATATACTATTAAGTCTGGTTTTAAACTACTTATATTAACTATTAAAGCATAAATATCTCGTGCAAAATCATACCATTTATCATATGTCAATTTTTGAGCTTCTAACATTTCTCTATCTAACATGACACCATTTATAGTATCTATTACAACACTTTTTATTGTTGTACTTTCTGAAGCTCTTTTTAATATTACGTTTATATCATCAATATCAGATGTTTTTATAACATTATTACTTGGAAATATATCTGCAAATGGTAAAGGTTTTTTATCTGAATTTATTAAAACAGTGGATTTCTGATTTAGTCCACTATATGTCTTCATATCCCATTCTAATGTTTGTGGATCTAAAGATATTGTACCATCTTTATTAGTTACTATCGAAGTGGTTTTTCCACTACCACTTTCTCCTAATACACCAACTGTCATTCCCATATTATTGTTCTTTTGGTTCAAGAAATATTAAATCAGAATAAGGCAATATATGCTTTAATTCTTCAAAAAATAATTTAAATGTATCATCTTTCTTTAAATATAATTCTCTTAATGTAAGATAACTTACTATTATATCTTTAGTTTGCAAATAATCTTTAAAATAATCTTCTGAAAAAGCAATTTCTCTATCTTCTTTTAAGATTTTATTTATTTCTTCTAACTTTTTATCACTTATATTTTCATCAAAATCTTCTTTTGTTACTCCTATTCTTTTTAATATTCCAATAGAACTATTTGAATATAATGATTGAATTCTTTTATCTTCTAATAACTTGCTCCAAAATTTAATGGTAGCTTTAATTCTTAATATAACTATTATACCTTTTAAAGGTCTAATGTTAGAACCTTGTCTTAATACCATTTCTCTCAAAACATCTAAATCTTTTCGATTAACTGCTACCGAAGTTGAGTAGTTTAAAACATTTCTTCTTACTTCTTCTGGTTGTGGTAACTTCGTTATTACTGCACTTCTTGGATTCTTCCTTTGAGCTAAACTTAAATTATTTAATACAGCTCCAAATCCCATGATTTCTTTGATTTCTACTTGCATGTGTTTCAGTTTTAATTAGTTATACTTTTGATATTTAATTGTAAGTTCTCTATATCTTTTGCAAATTTATAAACTTTTATGATATCTAAAGAATCTGCTGGAGGTAATTCTTCAAAATTATTTGAATCGCCAATGAAAAATAGTGGTAGTGATAAATTTGACTTACCATGTCTATTTATACTTATGGATAGTTCTTTAAAACAATCTTTGAGTTTATAAATTTCGTATTTTTTATAAACTTCTATATCAAATTTATCTGGCGAAAATATACCAAACAATATATCACAATCTCTGGATGTACATTTATTATCAGCTAATCCAGCTGCAGATGGTTTCAACTTATCAATGATAGATTCTCCTTTATAAGTAAATTGTTGCCTTTCTATTTCTAAAGCCTGTTGTTGCACTATAACGGGTATTATCTTATAATGATTTCTTAATCTTGATAACATACTACTTAAATCTGCAATAGCTTGATATAAAGTTTCTCCTTTTTCTGGAGCAATTAATCCTATATGATCTACTATGACAAATACAAATTCATTTTCGTCCATTGGTTCATATCTATCAAATATTTCTATTTCTTCACCAGTTTTAGTGGTTATTGATTTTTTATATATCTTACCACTATTTTCAATATAATTCATTATAATCTTATATATTGATTTTGGTGTTTTAGCATCTTCTATGAATTCAGTAAATTTTAATACTTCTGTCACATATGTGTTATAGATGTTTTCTATTTGATAAGTCGTTTCTTCATCAATAATAAAATCTTTATATGATGACATCAATTTTTCTGGATTTACTATTTTCTTATAATCTTTAAATAATTTTCTAGATATAAGCATTAATTGTTTATATTCTGATGTTAGCTCTAAAGTAAAATAAAATATTTTTGGTTTTATATTTGTTTTACTTTTATTTGCTAAATACCAATCTATTACATTATAAGTAAATAAACTATCTGCTATTTGAGTTTTACCTGATTTTGGACCTCCACTTACTAAATAATATCTACCTGTTTGAATACCTGCTATCACATTATTTAATTTATTAAATGGCCACGGAATAGTTATTATCTCGCCATTTAATCTTTTATTTCTATTTAATTTTATGGTTTCTATTAAATTCATAATGTTATCTCATTTGTTGGATTTTCTTCTAAGTTTAGTAAATAATCACATATAGATGCTAATGTACTTATACCATCTTTATATATGAAGTAATGTGCTTGTTTTATATATAAATTATCTGTATGTTCTATATAATGCTTTGTAGCTCTTAATATTAAGTCTTCATTTCTAAATTTTTTATTATTTTTATAAAATTGTTTTAACTTATTTAATACTCCTTGTTCATCTCCTTTCTTATTTTTCGGAAATAACTCTCTTATTTTTTTAGTTAATTCAACAAAATCTATTTTATCTTTACTAAAAAGCTTTTCACTTTCAGAACGTAAAACAACTGTATTATCTTTATATATAATATAGTTTAAATTTTCTAATAATTTTAAAGCTTTATCAAATTCTTTTAAAGTATTATATTGATCATAATATAAATCTTTCACTACATTGAATTCTAATTCATTTAATAATTTTAAAAGAATGAATTCTCTTATTTGAAGTTTACTCTTTTTTACTATATCAATATCTATTTCTATTATCATTTTTTGTAATTTTTATAATTCGTTTATATTTATTACTTCTGCTCTAGATAAATCAATATCTTTCATAGCATCTCTAAACCATTTCTCCATCTGTGTATTCTTTGTTTTAATTATAAATGCATATGCAATATCATCTGGAGATAATCTATCTAATCTTCCAAAACGCTGACGTGTATTTATAGTAGATCCAACATAACTTTCAAGAATACCATATTTTGTATTTTTTAAATTTGCACTGGTATTTAATGAATTACAACCACCTATTTCTTTAACTTCATTAGAATTAAATCTTTTTAAATTGTACGTGTTGGTGTCTCTATTATTTTTACTATATATTCTATTATCTGTTATCTTTTCCAACTGATCATTAAGCTCTGAAAATAAAACTATTCTGGCTTCATGATCTTTCTCTCTGATTTTATTCTTTATTTGTAATGCTACATCAGCTCTTGTATTAGATAATAATAATAGATTTTTTCTGGCTTGTACTGTTCTTAAATAATTATAAGCTATTGCATTTTGTTCTTTAGTACCTTGTTTTTTCCAACCCCATGTAACAGCTATCTCCCAAATATCTTCTTTTAATTCTTTCTTTATATCATATATTTTATAAAATGGATTAGTATTTCTTTCTATTTCTACTAAATCTATTAGTTTCTTTTTATATTCTTGAGATTTTGAATCATAATAAGTATATAAATCTAGCTCTCCTTTATAAAATTTTCCCGTCTTAAACTGCACTAAAAATTTATGATCATTATCTAGTACATGCTCTATAATAAAATATTGCCTTTTATTTATTATACCATCTTTTGAACTATTTGTATAAGTAAATATTATTGGACAATATTTATTATATAATTCTAGTTTTTCTTCTTCATCTTTTCCAAAAGGAGTACCAGTTAATCCTATTACTTTGTCATATTTTACTATGTTAAATATGTTCGAGTATTCTTTAGTTACTACACTATGTATTTCATCTACAACTAATAAATTATATTTTTCTGGTAATGGATTTTCATATTTATAAATTAATTGTGAAGTTTTAAATTCAAATTTTATAGGTTTTGGTGTATCTTTATGTTCATATATGAACCCATATTTATTCTTAAATCCCCACTTCTTTAATTCTTGTTTCCATACTTCTTCTAATAAAACACGTGAACCTACTAGAACTACATTATAAACTTCACCTTCTGTATTTCTACTATCTCTTAATATGAAATCTAGAACCATTTTTGTTTTACCTGTACCTGTAGATAATACAACTGTTCCTCCATTATTCTTTATAAGAGACTCTACTGCCTCA
>Ga0208824_1002348_pt1 | contig 14677 bp, 11 predicted proteins | sample AD_JPNTR3_MetaG_FD_184447 | JGI IMG/M metagenome (GOLD analysis project Ga0208824, IMG submission 184447) | Active sludge microbial communities of municipal wastewater-treating anaerobic digesters from Japan - AD_JPNTR3_MetaG (SPAdes) (version 2) | ecosystem: Engineered > Bioreactor > Anaerobic...
CGCAAGCCGCCTCGGCAATCTCTTTTTCCTTCAGCCTTCACGCTTGAGCCTTTTGTGGTTGCAATATTTCTGTAATATTGTATTATTTTTTAGGGAATCTTTACTGGGAATAGTTAAAATAATATTTTATAATTCAACTTTCTCCTTTTTTTGTGCAAAGCGGATCTGCTTCTTAGTGGGGCGGTTTATCCATGGGACACGCTTTCGTTGTAACAAGCTTCTGCCAGTATGAGCAATTAATCACGAGGATTAACCGAGGGCAAATAATGCTACACATTTATATGATTGGCCTATCAGTAAAAAAGTATTTAAGTTAAAAATAAAAATGTTTGGCAGTTGAATCCAGATCGTGATGAAAACATTTAAAAATAAAAAGTCCATCGGTCATCAAATGGGGGAAGAAAAATAATATAATAATTTAAATGCTGTAAGAGAATTTTAAATAATTATGGAATACATCGCACATTCTGAAAACAGTTTTCAGGAAGCACATTCTTTATCAAAGCACCTTATTGAAACCGCAAAGATTTCGTCATCATTTGCTTGGAAAGAAGATTATAAATCAATTTTTTACCTCACTGGTTTATTACATGACCTTGGGAAGTATCAGAACGCTTTTCAAGAATATATTAGAACTGGCGGTAAGCGCGGAAGTGTTCCACATGCATCATGGGGTGCGGGATATGCTCGTTGCGAGGGCATGTTAGAGACATCTTTTGTCATCGACGGTCACCACAAAGGTATTCCTGACAACTCGACATGGAAAGTTGATACTGAACCATTCAAACGCAATGAAATAGAAGAATTTAAGAATGTTGTTGCTCAGTTTACTGAGGAAACTAAAAATATTGAAAACGATTTTAGAAAAGAAACCTTAGATGAAATAAAAAAAACACCGTCACATCGTGAAGCCTTCATTAGATATTTATTCAGCGCTTTAACGGATAGCGATTGGCTTTCTACTGAAAAACACTTTAACAAAACAATCTCTGAACTTCGGCCTGACATCTCTCTACCAATTGAAGAAATGATTGACAAATTGGAGGTAGAATTTTCTGGAAAGTCCAAAGAGGGGAAAATTAACCATATGAGAAATGAAGCACGTCAACAAGTACTTCAAAAAACTAATCAACCATGTGGTTTTTATTCTTTATCCTTGCCTACTGGCATGGGAAAAACGCTGATATCCATAGCTTGGGCTTTATGTCATGCACAGGTGAATAATTTAAAACGAATAATAATAGTTCTTCCATTTGTGAATATCATCGATCAAACCGCCCAAATATTAAAAGGTATATTCGGTAGTGAGTTGGTTTTGGAACATCATTCCAGCTTTAATGAAGATGATACAGTAACCAAGGATGATGACTTCAATTATTCTCTGATTGAACAAAGAAAAAAGCTAGCCTGTGAAAATTGGAATTATCCGATTGTCGTTACAACAACAGTGCAATTTTTTGAATCACTCTTCAGTAACAGGCCATCAAAATGCAGAAAAATTCATAATATTGCAGAGTCAGTAGTTATCTTTGACGAAGTTCAAACACTACCCAAAGAAGTGATCCTGCCAACGCTCCAAATGCTTAAAGATGTGCAAAATATTATGAAAACATCCTTTCTGTTTTGCACTGCCACGCAACCTGCATTTGAAAAAAGAAAGGGGTTTGATGGTATAGAAAAAATACAGCCTTTGATCAACAATGCCAATGAAATTTATAAAGAAACAAGGCGTGTTGAATACAAATTAATAAATAATCTGGAGCCTATAGATTTATCAGATCTCCTCAACGCAACTTCTGATAAAGGCACTTCAACACTGGTAATATTTAATACCAAGAAACCGGCACTAGAGTTTTTCAATTTAGCTAAGAATCTTGACCATTGGGAAAAAAAATATCATCTTTCAACCGGTATGTGTCCCGATCATCGTAAAATGGTTATCAAGAATATTCGGGATGATTTGGCTGCAAAGAGAAAAATTCTTGTTTCTTCAACACAATTGATTGAGGCAGGTGTTGATTTTGATTTTCCGGTCGTTTTTCGTGCCATAGCACCGCTTGAAGCAATCATTCAGGCTGCCGGTCGATGTAATCGTGAAAACACTCTGGGCACTTTCGGCGGAAAAGTATTTCTATTTAAATTGCACAATGGCGGGATGCCCGACAAAACATATTCAGCATGCGCAAACCATTCTGAAGAATTCATAATGCCGGACATTGATAAACTTCACGAACCTAAAACATTTAATAAGTATTACTCCCAGGTGGTCAATCTTTACGTCAATCCAGACCAATATAATATCAATCAAGCGCGCAAAGACTTTAATTTTCAAACTGTCAATGACAGCTATCGGATCATTCGAGACAAAACCGAAAGCTTATATATTTATCACTACAGTGAAGAAAGCAAACAATTGTTTCATTCACTGGAATATAAAGAATTTCTATCCAAAGATGATTATCGGAAAATGCAAGCTTACACGGTTTCTGTGTACAGATACTTCATTATTCAAAATGGGGTTCTATGTAAAACAATGCCGCAAGGATTTTTGGTTTGGTATGGTCATTATGATCAGCAAACAGGTATTTCAGTTGAGCCAATAGAGGCAGATAAATTAATCGTATAATCAGGAGGTGAGTATGCTTGATAGTCGAATCGTAAGAGTTAAGGTCACAGGTGGTTATGCCTGTTTCACAAGACCGGACCTCAAGGTGGAACGTATGACCTACCCGTGCATGACGCCATCCGCTGCACGAGGCGTTCTTGATTCCATATTATGGAAACCGGAGTTTCAGTGGTACGTCAGGAAAATAATAGTTTTGAATCCTGTGCGTTTTTTTACAATCAAACGCAACGAAATAAATACAAAGCAAAGCAAAGAGCCGGTTGTCGTTGACGAAGTCGATAATGCTGGAAAACCAAAATACCGTGCTCAGCGAAACAGCGTTGTCTTGCGGGATGTGGCATACATTATTGAGGCATCAATCTATCAGAAAGAAACGTCGGCGTGTAATAAACCTGAAAAATACATCGGCAGAAAAGACATTGATGCCGATAACGACGGCATTTTTATTCGGCGTGTAAAAAAAGGGCAATGCTGGCGGCGTCCTTATCTTGGTACACGGGAATTTGCCGCCGAATTTATGGAACCCCACGGCAAGGAACAACCTTTAAAAGAAACAATCCCGATCGGCAGTATGTTGTTTGACATTTTCTATAATGAAAAAGGAAAACCGGAACCTATTTTTTTCCATGATGTTGCCGTAAGAAATGGCATCTTGAATTGCGAGGTGCCTGAGAACGATAAAATGATGCAATCCAGCCATATTCAACCGCCAATTGATAGTGAAATATCCTCCGCGATCTATGCATTTAATCAGCAGGAAGAAAAGGAGGCTGCCTTATGATTAAAGAATTAAGCGATTTTGGTAAACCGGTCTGCGAACAAAAATACGGTGAATGGAATCACGTCGCACTTAAGGAAGAACCAATTTCAATAGACCTTGTTATTGATGAAATGGGTAATTTTTGCAAATTCGTATCAGTTGAGAAGACAACGATAGCTGAAGCTTTGACTTCAAAGAAAGGGAAAGCTCGTTTACTATTAGATAAAGCCGAAGAAGTTCTTGGCTGCGGTAAAAACGCAAAAAAGAAGCAGCAATTATTCCTAGATAAAATTAGAGAATATGCAGATTTGGTAGAATTGGAACCAGTAATATCGTTTTATGAAAAAAATAAAATAAACGGCATTCTAAAAGCAGAACAAGAATTCACCAAACAATTTCCTGAAGAAAAACAAAGACGCGGCAATATCGCATTTCGAATTAGTGGGCGAGGTCATCGTATATGTGAAGAGCCCAATGTTCGCAATAAAATCATTAATGCATATGAACATCAGTATAGGAAAGGTAAGACATGTTCTGTCTGCGGTGAGGCTAAATATCCGGTTGGTGATATTCCACACGGAATGATTAAGCATGTGCCAAACGGCCAGACTAGTGGTTGCGCACTTGTTTCATATAATGACTCTGCCTTCGAGTCATATGCCCTTCGAGGCAATGAAAACTCATCAATATGTACTAATTGTGCAAAAGAATATGTTGAGGGCATGAAGCATCTTTTAGAAGATGGTACAAAAATCGTAAATGCAAAAGGGAAAGAGGATGTTATTTATGCGCATCGGTGGCCGCGTAAACGATCACAAAATTATGGAATTGATACAGCTATCGTTTTTTGGACACGTAGAAATAAAGAATTGCCTGAAATTGATCAACTGGAAACTCCTAATCCTGCTGATGTGAACAAATTGCTTGAATCGGTGAGTAGTGGCAAAGAAGAAACCGGACGTTACATAGAAGTTGATCAATTATATTCCTGTACGCTTTCAGGTGCTGCGGCACGTATTGCTGTACGCGATTGGATAGAACTAAGTTTGTATGATTATCGTAAATCAATTGCGCAATGGTTCAAAGACATTGCAATTATAAAATACGATAAAGATCTAAAAAATATAAAAACATACTACGCTGGTCTGTATGATCTATCCAGAAGTTGTCAGCGACGAAATTCCGACGGACGTTATGATAAAGACGACACCGCATTAGCAAGAGTGGCATCAAATTTATGGATAGCAGCATTGAAAAACACGGCGTTACCTTTGTGGATATTAACAAAAGTACTGCAACGGGCGCGTTTAGATAAGGATGGTGTTTCATCTGAAAGAGCAGCTTTGATTAAAATAATTTTAAATCGAAATAATAAAGGAGGTGGTTTTGTGATTACTGAAAATATTATGGAGGGAAGCAGGCCGATAGCTTACGTTTGTGGAGAGATATTCGCCAAGCTAGAAAGCATACAATATTTTGCTTCATCCGGAGAGAGAAATGCTGGGATCAGAGAACGATATTTTACTTATGCTATGACATTACCTGCTGCAGCATTTGGCAGAATATTCGATCTAAGTTCAAAACATATTCGAAAACTGAAGAACGAAAAGCCGGGACTTGCTATCAATCTGGACAAAGAACTTCAGAGTCTGATTTGCGATATTAATGTTTTACCCACTACCTTTACTTTGGAAGAAAAGGGGCAGTTTGCGATTGGTTATTATCACCAGAGACAGAAGCAGTTCAACAAACCGATAATAAAAGAAAATGGAGAGGAGGCATAAAATGAGTGAAATTGTTAAGAACAGATATGATTTTGTATATTTCTTTGACGTTAAAGACGGGAATCCTAATGGTGACCCCGATCAAATTAATTTGCCGCGTGTCGATGCTGAAGATCAACATGGTTTAGTAACAGATGTCTGTATCAAAAGGAAAGTTAGAAACTATGTTCAGTTAAAACATAGACTAACTGCGCCGTATAATATTTTTATTAGGCAAAGAGATATTAACAATGAAGATAGCTATCTAAATGCGGTAATCGGAAAAGCACAAGGTAATAGTGCATCAGAAAAGAAAGGTAATATGTGTAGTGATTATTATGATATTAGAGCATTCGGTGCTGTTTTAACAACCGGTGAAAAAGAAAGTGCTGCACCTACGGAAGAAGAGGAAGATGGGAAGAAGGCGAAAAAGCAAAAGAAAGAAAACATAAGAGGCGCTGGAACAGTTCGTGGTCCGATACAATTTACATTCGCGCGTTCAGAAGATAGAATTTATCAGGCTGAACATTCAATAACGCGTTGTTGTGTCGCCACAGAAAAAGAGAAGAATGATCAAGCAAAAAAGGATCGGGAGTATGCGACTACTTTTGGTCGTAAGTCCACTGTTCCTTATGCTCTTTATCGCATGCACGGATATATATCAGCGGTTGATGCCGAAAAAACAAAGTTTTCTGAAGATGATTTAAAACTTCTCTGGGAATCCCTAATAAACGCCTTTGAAAATGATCATGCCGCCGCACGTGGTGAAATGAATCCCCGGAAGCTTGTTATCTTTAAGCATGATAGCCATTTAGGTTGCGAACTGGCTGGCAGATTATTTGAGAGAGTATCCGTGAAGAAGAATGCAGATCTTCCACGCGGCATAGGGGATTATGAAATCAATGTCGATAAATCAAATCTTCCAACGGGTATTGATGTAAAAGTTTGGCCGGAAGATAAAATATTTTAAGAGTGCTGTTTTTAATATCGGCATTGAGGAAATATGTCCTACTCCGAAGATGATTTAATTCAGCTTTCTTCATTGCAGCACTACGCTTTTTGTCCGAGGCAGTGCGCGTTGATTCATGTGGAGCAGGTTTGGTCGGAGAATCTGTTGACTGCCGAAGGGCGAATCATGCATGAGCATGTGCATGAGGAAGGCGACGAGTCGCGCGGCGATGTGCGCATCGAACGCGGCGTGTCGCTGCGGTCATTGCAACTTGGGTTAATCGGTAAGGTAGACGTTATTGAATATCACCGTCAGGCTGATGGCACATGGCAGGCATTCCCTGTTGAATACAAAAGAGGAAAACCAAAGCCCGACGACAGCGACAAGGTTCAACTCTGTGCGCAGGCTATGTGTCTGGAAGAAATGCTCAACGTTCATATACCCGCAGGTGCGCTTTTCTATGGCAAAACCAGAAGACGTCTTGATGTTGAGTTCGATGAGGCGTTGCGGCGGGAAACGCAGGGCGTTGCGCAGAAAGCACATGAGTTAATTGAATCGGGGCAGACGCCGAAGCCGGTTTATGCCAAACGTTGTGAAAGTTGTTCGCTAATTGCTGCATGTATGCCTAAAACGATACAGAAAAAAAGGTCGGTTGATAGCTACTTAAAACGAATGTTGGATGAAACATGAAAAAACTTCTTAATACGTTGTACGTGACAACGCAGGGCGCGTACCTTGCCAAGGAAGGCGAAACAGTGACTGTCAAGATTGGTCAGGAAGTTCGTCTGCGTGTGCCGGTGCATACCATCGGCGGCATTGTCTGCTTCGGCAATGTATCTTGCAGCCCCTTTCTGATAGGCTTTTGTGGCGAAAACGGCGTTGGTATAAGTTTCTTGTCCGAATATGGTCGTTTTCTGGCACGGGTTCATGGACCGGTTTCCGGTAATGTATTGTTGCGCCGTGCGCAATACCGTCTTGCCGATGATCAGGAATATTCCGGACAAATGGCTAAATCTTTTGTTACAGGAAAAATTGCCAATTGCCGGACAATATTACAACGCGCACTGCGTGATCATTCTGAAAAGATGAATGATGGTGCCCTAAGTCAAGGTATCTCTACGTTAAGCAGTTCACTGAAGTCGCTGGAATTGAACCAATCGCTTGATTCTATTCGCGGTTTGGAAGGCGATGCGGCGCATACTTATTTTGGTGTCTTTGATAATTTGATTGTTGCACAAAAAGAAAGTTTTACGTTTCAGGAACGCAATCGCCGGCCGCCACTGGATAATGTCAATTGCCTCTTGTCTTTTCTTTATACGATGCTGGTGCATGATTGTCGCTCGGCGCTGGAAGCTGTCGGTCTTGATCCGGCAGTCGGTTTTCTGCATCGGGACAGGCCGGGGCGGCCAAGTTTGGCGCTGGATTTGATGGAAGAGTTCCGGCCGTTTCTTGCCGATCGCCTGACGTTGTCTTTAATTAATTTGAAACAAGTTCAGGATAAAGGATTTAGCAGGACCGAAGCAGGCGCAGTGACAATGAATGATGAAACAAGAAAAACACTGATTGTGGCGTATCAGGAAAGAAAGCAGGAAGAAATATATCATCCCTTCCTTGATGAAAAAGTAAATATTGGTTTGTTGTTTCATGTGCAGGCCATGCTGCTGGCGCGATGTTTGCGCGGTGATCTGGATGGCTATCCGCCGTTTATATGGAAATAAGGAGAGACATCATGCTTGTTTTAGTCAGTTATGATGTGGCGATGAATGATGAACGCGGACCTAAACGTCTGCGGCGGGTCGCAAAGACCTGTCAGAATTACGGACAACGAGTGCAATATTCTGTTTTTGAATGTATCGTTGATCCGACACAATGGACTGTCTTAAGGGAGCGATTGATTAAAGAAATAAATCTTGATGAAGACAGCCTGCGATTTTATTTTTTGGGATCTAACTGGCGCAGACGTGTGGAACACGTTGGCGCGAAGAAAACGATTGATCAGGAAGGGCCGCTGATTGTCTAATGAATTGGCCATTTTTAATGGTCGATGAGTTTTTTATGTGCCAATAAAAAAGTTTCGCGAACCACAAGATGACAATGATTTTTAATGAGGTTCGCGAATTGCTTAACTTGCCGAAATAATATTTTATTTCGCAGAATGCTCTTTGAAAATTGAATAAAGAAAATATTAAAAGGTGTGCTTCGCGGATAATACGGAGAAACATAAATTTTTATAATTGGTTATATTTAAATAGTCGCGCCCCATGCGGGCGCGTGGATTGAAACTGAATCGGCACGCCCGGATAATCGGCGTTGGAGCGCGTCGCGCCCCATGCGGGCGCGTGGATTGAAACTGGTATAGAGCCGCGTTGGCGCCGTTGCGCGTGATGTCGCGCCCCATGCGGGCGCGTGGATTGAAACATCACCGCGGCCTCGAGGGCGGCGTTGTAATCCGCGTCGCGCCCCATGCGGGCGCGTGGATTGAAACCTCGGAGCCCGGCGACCCCGATTATGATCCGAACGTCGCGCCCCATGCGGGCGCGTGGATTGAAACAATTTGGCAATCATAGCCGTTTCGGGGTCTATGGGTCGCGCCCCATGCGGGCGCGTGGATTGAAACAATCAAACCGGATAAAGATTCGGATGAATCTAAGTCGCGCCCCATGCGGGCGCGTGGATTGAAACTTATAATCCTTGTCCTCAATGCTGTTTATTTCATGTCGCGCCCCATGCGGGCGCGTGGATTGAAACATTTTTGTATTGAGTGCTTCCTATGATTGCTACTGTCGCGCCCCATGCGGGCGCGTGGATTGAAACGTTTATAGTCAGCGCAAGAACATTGTTCAGACGGAGTCGCGCCCCATGCGGGCGCGTGGATTGAAACATTACCCAGAGAGCAATCCGGTCAGCTCTATCGCGTCGCGCCCCATGCGGGCGCGTGGATTGAAACAATCCAGAACATGCGCGAATAACAAGGGAATATGCGTCGCGCCCCATGCGGGCGCGTGGATTGAAACAGATATATACTTTAAGGAATCGTTGAGGTATGCATTGTCGCGCCCCATGCGGGCGCGTGGATTGAAACAATCTTGCCATAATACTGCTCAACGGCTATAACGCGTCGCGCCCCATGCGGGCGCGTGGATTGAAACAGATGATGAACAAGAAAAGATTTATAACATGATAAGTCGCGCCCCATGCGGGCGCGTGGATTGAAACAACAATTGCCACAATAGGTAGATTAAACGCCGAGGGTCGCGCCCCATGCGGGCGCGTGGATTGAAACATTCTCGGAGAGGTCATGTATCTTAGATATGCATCGTCGCGCCCCATGCGGGCGCGTGGATTGAAACATTGAAGAAAAGCTGGCAATACCGGCAGATTTAGGTCGCGCCCCATGCGGGCGCGTGGATTGAAACACGTCATCGCCCTTGCCCAAACCAACAATGTTGCCGTCGCGCCCCATGCGGGCGCGTGGATTGAAACATTCTAACAGCGCCGCGCGAAGGCGGGAGTGCGGGGTCGCGCCCCATGCGGGCGCGTGGATTGAAACTTATTTTTTCAGTCATGGGGCAAACCTCAAATAGCGTCGCGCCCCATGCGGGCGCGTGGATTGAAACGCGCTTGATCTGCCGCAGGAATCCTTTGGCAATGTCGCGCCCCATGCGGGCGCGTGGATTGAAACAACTGTTTATTGCATTCTGACCATAGGAGAATAAAGTCGCGCCCCATGCGGGCGCGTGGATTGAAACACTCATTATTTTGTCCTTTCTCCCGATCTCAAACGTCGCGCCCCATGCGGGCGCGTGGATTGAAACATCTGATAGGTGATGACTATATAGAACAAAAGGAGTCGCGCCCCATGCGGGCGCGTGGATTGAAACTGGAATACGCGGGCGAAACGCGCACGATTGTTGGGTCGCGCCCCATGCGGGCGCGTGGATTGAAACATGATATAATATAAGTAAGAAGGAGGTAAAAAAATGGTCGCGCCCCATGCGGGCGCGTGGATTGAAACTCGATGATGTGAAAGACGCTGACGCTACCAACAAACGTCGCGCCCCATGCGGGCGCGTGGATTGAAACACGACGCTCCAGAGAAGATGAGGATGAGGATGAACGTCGCGCCCCATGCGGGCGCGTGGATTGAAACTGAACACCCAGTGTGCTGTTTCAAGAGCAAGTAATGTCGCGCCCCATGCGGGCGCGTGGATTGAAACACAAATAAAAATTACGAAATGCTCATATCTTTTGACGTCGCGCCCCATGCGGGCGCGTGGATTGAAACACGTCATCGCCCTTGCCCAAACCAACAATGTTGCCGTCGCGCCCCATGCGGGCGCGTGGATTGAAACATTGGCTGGCCGGGCGAAGTTGCCTACACTATTGTCGCGCCCCATGCGGGCGCGTGGATTGAAACCAAGTCAAGCACGGATTGCCGTCATGGTCTATTAGACAGATTGAATTTTTACTATCATGGTCAATGTCGCCGGCATGCTCGTCGCGCGCATGCTTGGCGGGAAAAACTGGATGAAAGAAAAAAAGGAGACACGTGATGTCGAATATTCAATTTTCTTTGAAGGATAGAGTTGCCCTGATCACCGGCGGGTCCCAGGGCATAGGCCGGGCGATCGCCTTGGCTTACGCCGGTGCTGGAGCACGTATAGCCATAACCGCCCGCAGTCAGGATAAACTGAAAGTAGTGAAATCCGAAATAGAACAAACCGGTCAGAAATGTCTGGCTGTTCCCGCCGATCTGTCTGTAGATAGTGAGATCAAGCGGGTTCATGATGCGGTTCTCTCCGAATTCGGCGCCATCGACATTCTTGTCAATAATGCCGGCATCGGTTATTTTGTCGCATTATCCGATCTCACCTCTTTGCAGTTCCACGAGGTTATGACATTGAATGTGTGGGCGGCTCTGCATCTGTCGCAGTTGTGCTACCCGGGCATGAAAGATAGGGGCAAGGGTGTCATCATCAACATGGCATCGACCGGCGGCATCAAACCGGATATATTTGCCGGCGCCTACAGCGCGTCCAAATCGGCGCTCATTATGATTACCAAACAGATCGCCAGCGAGTGGGGACAGGACGGCATTCGTTGCGTGGCTATTTGCCCGGGGCTCGTCCGGACCGAGATGGCGGCGCCTCTTGTGGCGCACCGAGAACAGCATGGTTTCAAAAATCTCGTCAATCGAGCCGGCGAACCGGAAGAAGTTGCCGCTCTGGCTTTGTTTTTGGCCAGCGATGCGGCATCGTTCTGCCAGGGAGCCATTTATCTCATGGACGGCGGTTCCACCGTCGGCACATCCTGGGGTTGATTCTATATCTAAATCCGCATACTGCCGATAATCAGGTTATTTCTCGGCTGGTTCAATTGTCCTTCGATTGAACCTCACTATTCCGGAACAATCAAAATGATTGATCCGGTGTAAGTGACCATTTTATCGAGTACGCATTATAAACCTCCTTGACTTTTGCCTTTCATCCTTTATATCTTCGTTTCATGAAAATCTGCCACAAATGCCAAAAGGAAATCGCGGATGATTTTTTTGTCGGCAGGCAGGCGCAATGTCCTTCCTGCAGGTCGGATCTGCATTGCTGTCTGAACTGCTCGTTTTATGAGGCGGGCGCGTATAACGACTGCCGCGAAACACAGGCGGAGCGCGTGCTGGATAAAGCCCGGTCGAATTTCTGCGATTTTTTCCGTTTCAAAGAATCAGGGAAGTCTTCCGGCGCCGCTGGCTCTAATATCAAGGACAAACTGGAGTCGTTGTTTAAGAAGGATTGACGTAAATCTTGTGTGTTATTTCGGGTGCAGCCTATAGTCCATCTGTGCTGGAGAGAAATATTGATATTATCCAGAAAGATTTCTCCCTACGGTCAAAATGACAGGTATTGCTATTGTGATATTTTTCTGCGCCCGTCTTCAGGGTGCCGCTTTACCCGAGGGGCATTTCAGAGAGCCACTGGCTCGCCGCGCGTATTTCCGCGCCGTCCGGATAGGTTTTTTCGCGCTGTAGTTCTTTGACAATCTGGATTTTTTTTATGCCCTTTATGTATTTTTCAAAAAAAGAAAAATTAGCACTTTTTGCAGAATCACTCCATTTTGCTTCAATCATGCAAACGGGTTTATCCTTCCTGGTAATGAAAAAGTCAATTTCGCGCCCATCTTTGTTTTTCAAATAATAAAGATTCCATTTTTCACCAAGGCAATCTTCTCGAAAATGCATTTCTTTAAGCAAGGAACAGGCGACAAGGTTTTCCAGCTTCATTCCTGGGTCTTCGGGCACCTGACCCGTGTCATAAAAATAATATTTAGGCGCTTTCAAAAGAGAGCGGGATATGTTTTTGTGAAACGGTGAAACTTTGAAAACTATATATAGTGTTTCCAGCACAGCCAGCCAACGCTTTACGGTTTTGTCCGAACACTGAAGATCCTCGGCTAAAGATTTATAGGATATTGGTGTTCCAACTTTTTTCTTTAAAAGCTGGATTAGGGTTTCTATGGAGGTAATTTGCCGCAGATTTTCCAAATCAACCATGTCTTCTTTTAATATAATATCCAGGTGACTCTTTTTCCAGCGATTATAGTAAGTCGTGTTGCCCTCAAGATATGGTTCCGGAAAACCGCCAAGCTGCAAAAGCCGGTTAAGTTTTTCATCGAGATCTCGCGAACCTAAAATGGTTTTAATTTCTTTCAGATCAAGCGGGTGAAGCCGGAACTCAAAAAATCTTCCGGCAAGAGAATCGCCTACTTTTTTATAGGCATCAAGCTTGGCACTGCCGGTAACAATAATGGATGGTGGTATTTTTTCAGTATCGTAAATGCCTTTAAGCCAGGATTTCCAGTTTTTCATTTTGTGAAGTTCATCGAATATAACAAGGGGTTTAGCGCGATCCCATGACTTTCCCAAAAGCTCCAACCGGTGCTCGGCGTTGTCGTAATTGAAATAATCAAATGATTCCGAAAGCATTTTTGCCAGTGTTGTCTTGCCTGCCTGCCGCGGCCCGGTGAGCAAAACTATTTTTTTCTTTAAATCGGCCTGTATGTACTTTTCAAGATATCTGTTCATGGCGACTTTTTTACCATGAACTACGAAAAAGTCAAGACTTTTTCGGAGTAGAGAGCGATATGGTCAAACCTTAACTATTAAATAAAAATAGTAACGGAAGAAACAGTTCATGCAAATTACAGAAGAAGCGTCTTGTCTTCGCCAATGCCGGTTAGTCCGTCCAGAATGTACTTCTTGCCGTCCTCGTCTCTCAGATAACCTTCGAGTTCGCCGAAGGTGATGTAATAGTCGATGTTCACAACAACCGCGTGCATCAGCATGGCATTGAGGTTATAGACTTTGAACTTCAGGTTTACCATGTCATGCTCATCCTTGACAATCCATTCGCACTTGCCGCGGCTCGCAAGATAATCCTTCGTTTCCGGATTCCGTGTAAACGTTACCGGAGGGAGAAGGCTCGTCTCGTTTTCAAACCAGATGATATTCTCGTTATACTTCTCCTGATCGATGGACTGGTTGCGCGTCAGGTTGAAACCGAACCACTTCATTTTACCGTCGATGTTCAGTTTGCCCATTGTGGATACCCAGTCGTAGTGGGCCTTTCTCGGATAATAACCTCTGTGGTCATCCATAATCGCGCCGGCATTCTCGTCAACCTTGAACTCCTCTCCGTTGAATACAAGCTTGCCGGATACGCTGTAAAGGTCCTTCTGGCTGTAAAGCGGCCTGTTGTTAATCGGGCTGCCCGGGAACGGAATGGAAACACAGCACGGCTTTGAAACGCGTGTCAGTTCGAAATCGTATTCGATTGTCGGTTTTTCGCTGTATTCCTTGCTGTCAATAAAACATTTGCCTTTATGAAATCCGCTAAGATACAGCTTGTTCTTGTCGAGTGAGTTAACATATTTGACATGGCTTACCGGTGTCTCGCCTTCGGAAACATCTCCATTTAAGAGTGTCGGCGCAATCTTTGTGTCTTTGCTTTTGAGATTCGTATCCCATGTGTAAACCTTCTTTGCGCGCTTGTCATAAAAGACATTCATCGTCTTTCCGAAAATACCCATATCGCAGACAACCGCAAGCAGTAGCCCATCCCTGAGGTTAACCTCGGTGGCCTGCCACAGTGTTAGCTTGAGACGGTTCATGAACTGAGGCGCGCTTGTCGGCCTCTTAATCTTTAGGAAGTCCATCGATTTAAACTCTTTGTCGAAGGTGCCAAACACAGCCTTGCCGTTTTCATCAACAATGCTGTACGGAGTAGGAACTGCCCTGCGTTCAGGGGCTATATATTTACTATACTCTCCCATGACTTTTCCCTCCTTAATCTGGTTTTCTGGTAATATTTACTATATGGTTCAACTAATTGCAAACAATCCTATGAAAACGATAGCAAGAATTACAGGAAAAGAATTGGGGTCGAATCTTTATTCTTGGCATTTTGTTTAATCGGAAAAAAGTGAATACAATCAGGCAGAAATAACACTCAACGGCAAAAATAGTGACGGTTCTATTTAATATGGAGAAGAAAGAACGCTTTTTACTCCCCGATGATCTGCACGACGAT
>Ga0208824_1002349_pt1 | contig 14668 bp, 6 predicted proteins | sample AD_JPNTR3_MetaG_FD_184447 | JGI IMG/M metagenome (GOLD analysis project Ga0208824, IMG submission 184447) | Active sludge microbial communities of municipal wastewater-treating anaerobic digesters from Japan - AD_JPNTR3_MetaG (SPAdes) (version 2) | ecosystem: Engineered > Bioreactor > Anaerobic >...
TATGCCTTTGAATAATCTTCATTAATTATGTAATTAAAGTAATCTTTAACTGTTTTTTGGGGGGAAGGAAGAACATTTGAGTTAAGAAAGTATATTATTCCAGAAATAACAATTATCGCAATTATAGTTATTAATAACAATTTATTTTTTCCAAGCTTCACTTAAATCCTCCTATTTGTTTTGTTGTAAGGACACATTATCGACAATTCGCCAACCTTTACCTTGTATTTTTTCTACCAAGTATCTTCCGTTAGTATCAATAAGATCTCCAAAATAAAGAGCTCTAACTGTAACATTTACAATTACTTTATTTGGATCTCCAGTTTTTTCTACACCAGTTATTTTAACTCCTTTTGTTCTTGTTCCACCTTCTACTGCTTGCTGGTATTCGCTTGAGAATTTCTCTAAACTTCCTCTTTTTTCTTTATAGCTACCATCAATTAAATTATATGCTTTTTCGTATTCTTCTTGCATTAAATAAGTGAAAAATTGCCTAACTGTCTTTGAAGGTGTTGGATAGAACTGATAGAAAACAAATATACCTACTAAAGCAATAATTACGACATATAAAGCTATTTTTAAACGGTTTTTCCTCTTAATTTGTCCCACCATTTTAAAAAGCTATCCCATGGATTTCCTAAAGTTATTCTTTGTTCGTACTGTTCAGTTAGTTTGTTCATAAAAGCATCGATTGCCTGACTCTGTTTGATCGATAAAAGATCATTTTTAACACTATCCTTGACTTCTTCAAAGGTATGATTGATTGCTCCTCTTTTTTCCAATACTATAAAAATATACCAACCATCTCTTGCCTGAATTTTGTAAGGGGTATTTAACTTTATATCAGGATGAAAGACATTGTTCCCTATTTCTTCATATAATTCAGTCTTACTCACCCATCCAATATCTCCAGAATTTGTTGCAGCATCAGGAGAGAGAGATTTTTCTCTTGCTAATTTTCCAAAATCTTCTCCTTTTTTAAGTTTTTCGAGGATTTCATCGGCTTCACTCTCTTTTGAAACTGCAATCATTTTTAAATGAGCTTTTTCAGGTTCATTATAATATGAAGAATACTGATCATAATATTCTTTTATTTCTTCCTCTGTTACAGTGACATTTTTAATTATTGGTTCAAGAACTTTATTGTATATTGCCTGATCTCGCATATCTTTGTAAAAAGTTTTCCATGAAACCCCTAAGTCTGCCAAAGTAGCTTTTAAGTCAATGTTTTCTGATCCAGAGTTTTCTTTTAAAGCAGCTTCAAAGTTTTGTATTTCTTTTTCAATGTCTTCTTTCGTAACTTTTATATTGTTCTCTTTAGCGTAAAGGTAAATTGATTTTAGCTTCATTAGATTTTCGATTGCTTTAGATCGAAGCATGTTTTCTGCATCTTTTTTATCGGAAGCTGACATTGAACTTAAAGTTTTTTCATAATCAGTTGGTTTAAGTCTTTGCATTTCTATGTTAAGCTCTTGCACTGTTACTACTTCAGAACCAACTCTCATTATAATATCTTTTGTTTGATAGAGCCATGTAAAAATACCACCAATTATTATAACTGGTATGAGCAATAAAGCATATTTTATGGTTCTTGTTCTTCTTTTTTTATCTTCTTTTTTTACAATTTTTTTTCTTGCCATTAATTTAACCTTCTATTTAATAATTTTATTTTAAGGTGTTACGGGGATCTCTCCTTCGCTTTGAGTGGGTATTTGGTCAACAGGAATAGTAACTTCTCCACCCTCTTGTGCATTCTCAGTTGTTTCCTGTTTTGGTTCGACTGTGTATTGTTTAAACCAATTAACTAGATCTTCAATAGGGCCACTAAATGTATTTTTAAAGAATGAAGTCATATTAACCCATGGGTTGCTATATTTAATATTTCTTTTCTTTTTCTGTTCTTCAAGCCAATTTTTTCTTGCTTCTGCTTTTTTCTGATTAGTAAGGTCTGTAATTACTTTATCTTTTACATTTTCAAAAACTGCTTTTTGTGGAGGTTTTTTGCTTATAAGTTGAACTATTTGATAACCCTGCTGAGTTTGTACAGGATCACTGATTTCACCTACTTTAAGTTTATTGAATATTGTTTCGTTAAGGGTTGCTTCTAATTGACCTGAATATACAGTTTGAGGATTCTTTGCTAATTCGGGATTAGAAGAATAAAGTTCAGCTATTGTTTCAAAGCTTTCTTTTCCAGCTCTCATATTAGCAACTAAGCCATCAGCTTTTGTCTTTTTTGTATTCCATTCTTCTTGAGTAGCATTAGGATCAACGGCAATAATAATTGACTTAATTTGAGCACTTTCAGGAATATCGTATCTTTCCTTGTTATAATTAATAGTATTTACTTTAAGCAGGTTATAACCGTGTTTTGTCTTTATAATATTGCTTATTTCCCCTACTTTAAGTTTTTTAGCTTCTTCAAAAAGTTCAGGTTCATCAGGAAAAGCATTTTCATATAGAGTTATATTACCTTGGTTTGGCTTTGATGCTTCATCTTCTGAGTATTGCTCAACAGCTTTATCGAAACTAATCTCGTTTTTGTAAATTCTATCTTTTATAGTTTTAATTTCTTCTTCTTTTTTAGTTATATCTTCGGGTTTAGCATTTTCAAAATCAACTTTTATGAGAATCCTTTGGGCTGTAATCTGAGAAGGTGAATTGAAAAAAGTTCTTGCTTCTTCTTCTGTAACCTTAATTTTATCATATATTGGTTTTAATACTTTTTCTTCGAGAAGTTCAATTTTTGCACTTTTTGCAATTTCCTCCTTAAGTTTTTCTACTGTTCTTAATTCTGATTGAGCAATTATCTTATTAAATTCCTCTTCATTAGGATATTGAGCTTTAAGTTTTGCCAATTCTTCATCTACTTTTTTTTGTATTTCCTCATCTGTTAAGGTAATTTTATTTTCTTTTGCATAAAGCTCAAACAATCTTTGTTCAATTAACATATTAATTATGTCAGAACGGTACTTGTTTATTGTTGCTTGCTGTTCTTCTGCTGTTGGGTCCATACCCTGCGATTGCATATTTTGTAAAATTGGTCTAAGGTAATAATCAACCTCGCTTGTTGTTATTTTAGAACCATTTACTCTTGCTTCTATATCTTTTGCAGAATATGCCCATATACCAAAAGCAACTACCACAATAAGAAGAACCGAAACAATCCAAATAAATAATTTATTTACTGATGAAATTTTTTTCTTGTCTATTTTAACTGGCTCAAGAACGCCCTCTTTTCTCAGTTTCTTAATTTTACTTTCTCTTCCCATTAAAAATTTTCTCCTTTAGAAGTTAATACATTTTTGTATAGAATTATAAAACCAAAACACTAAATGTAAAGTTGCAGCAATTTTACAAATGTTTTGAAATTAATTTACTTTCCATTTTAGCATCTCTTTGTATTTCTGCCACAATAATGCATGAAAATAAGATCTTTAATCCTTTCTTATGTCTATTGTACAAATAAATAATGCAATTTCTTTACTAATTATAATTTTATAATTTTGGAGTTAATAATTTCTGAGAAATATTTATACTTATTTTCATTCACCCCCTTGACAATATTTTTATTGTAGTTAAAATATTTAAGCTATTTTTGTAACTTACCTTGAAAACTTAAGTGGTGTAAGTTAAATATAAGTTTTAATTTGAGTTTTAACGCTTCTTAAATTTTAGGAATTTGGTGTAATTAATAAAAGTCTTGTATGAAGAGTTTGATCCTGGCTCAGGACGAACGCTGGCAGTGTGTCTTACACATGCAAGTCGGGCGGATCTCTCTAATTGCAGCAATGCAATTGGAGAGATCGAGCGGCAAACGGGTGAGTAATGGATAGGTAATCTACCATAATGACTGGGATACCCCCTTGAAAAAGGGATCAATACCAGATAATGTCAGTTTAAATACTTTTAAACTGAAGAAAGATGGCCCAAAGCTATCACATTATGATGAGCCTATCTCCTATCAGCTTGTTGGTGAGGTAATGGCTCACCAAGGCTATGACGGGTAGCTGGTCTGAGAGGATGGTCAGCCACACTGGAACTTAGATACGGTCCAGACTCCTACGGGAGGCAGCAGTGGGGAATCTTGGGCAATGGGCGAAAGCCTGACCCAGCGACACTGCGTGGGTGATGAAGATCTTTGGATTGTAAAACCCTTTTCCTGAAGATGAAAGGTAGGATTGAGAATATCCTTCCTACCCTGACAGTATTCAGGGAATAAGCCCCAGCCAACTACGTGCCAGCAGCTGCGGTAATACGTAGGGGGCTAGCGTTGTCCGGAATTACTGGGTGTAAAGGGTGTGCAGGCTTCCTTTTAAGTTGATTGTGAAATCCATGAGGCTCAACCTCTGAATTGCAGTCAATACTGGAAGGATAGAGGATATGGGAGGGAAGTGGAATTCCCGGTGTAGCGGTGAAATGCGTAGATATCGGGAGGAACACCAGCGGTGAAGACGGCTTCCTAACATATTCCTGACGCTCATACACGAAAGCTAAGGGAGCAAACAGGATTAGATACCCTGGTAGTCTTAGCTGTAAACGATGGATACTAGGTGTTGGGAGAGTAACTCTCTCAGTGCCGAAGCTAACGCGTTAAGTATCCCACCTGGAGAGTACGATCGCAAGGTTGAAACTCAAAGGAATTGACGGGGGCCCGCACAAGCAGCGAGGTATGTGGTTTAATTCGAGGCTACACGAAGAACCTTACCTGGGCTTGACATGTAAGTGAAAGGGTTAAGAAACTAACTCTCTCTTATGTAGCAATACATAAGACACTTACACAGGTGGTGCATGGTTGTCGTCAGCTCGTGCCGTGAGGTGTAAGGTTAAGTCCTTGAACGAGCGCAACCCTCCCTGTTATTTGCTATAAGTTCTTATGAGCTTAGCACTATAACAGTACCGCTACCGACAAGGTAGAGGAAGGCGAGGATGACGTCAAATCATCACGCCCCTTATGTCCAGGGCTACACACATGCGACAATGGTTGGTACAGAGGGAAGCAATAGAGTAATCTGGAGCAAATCCCCAAAAACCAGCCCCAGTACAGATCGAGGGTTGAAACCCACCCTCGTGAAGATGGAGTTGCTAGTAAACGCAGGTCAGCTACACTGCGTTGAATATGTTCCCGGGCCTTGTACACACCGCCCGTCACACCACCCGAGTTGGATGCACCCGAAGATACAAAACCCAACCGTAAGGAGGGCTGTATTGAAGGTGTGTTCAATAAGGAGGGTGAAGTCGTAACAAGGCAGGTGTACGAGAACGTGCGCCTGGATCACCTCCTTTCTAAGGAGCAAATTAAATAAATATTTAACCTTTCTCTCTGAAGAATAATCAGAGTGAATGTATACAACATAGATTAACACAAACTAAAGCACAAACTAAAACACAAACTAAAGCACAAACTCAAATTGAAACTTAAAGCAAATAACTTACATCACTTAAGATTAAGGTAAAGTACAAAATTACTACCTTGAAAACTAAATAGGGATCATCTCGCATCTTAAATGAGAATTAAGAAGCAAAATTTCACAGAATAAAAATAAAAAGAGATAAAAAGAGAGTTTAAACAGAATAAAACAGAATAAAACATAACAGAACTGAAGTTAGAAAAAACTAAACTAAAGTTAAATTAATAATCAAAAAGTTAAATTAATAAAGTTTAAAGTTATTAAAAAAATAAATTAGGCAATAAATGAGAGACAGAAAAAATAGTAAGGGCAGATGGTGGATGCCTTGGTAATACGGAGCCGATGAAGGACGCAGTAAGCCTGCGATAGTCTTCGGTGAGGAGCAAACATCCTGAGACCCGGAGATATCCGAATGGGGAAATCCCGATACACCAGAAGTGTATCATTCATGCTTAAATAAAATAGAGCATGAAGGGGAACTAAGTGAACCGAAACATCCAAGTAACTTAAGGAAAAGAAAGAAAATTCGATTCCCTGAGTAGCGGCGAGCGAAAGGGGAACAGCCTAAACCTCTTAAGTGTTAAAGCTTACAGGCCTTGCTTAAGAGGGGTTGTAGGTCTAAATGTTTCTTAGCTGTAAATAAGAAGGGAAGTCAAAAATAATGCGGATAGCTGAATATCATGGAAATGGTAGCCATAGAAGGTGAAAGCCCTGTAAGCGAAATCCACATTACTTCCTATTTTAGACCTGAGTATCACGGGACACGTGGAATCCTGTGAGAAGCTAGGAGGACCATCTCCTAAGGCTAAATACTCCGTTGACCGATAGTGAACAAAGTACCGTGAGGGAAAGGTGAAAAGAACCCCGGGAGGGGAGTGAAATAGAATCTGAAACCATGTTGCCTACAATCGGTCAGAGCACTATATCTAATGACCCTTAAAAGTTGTTAGATAGTGTCATGGCTTGCCTATTGAAGAATGAGCCGGGGAGTTTTATGAAGGAGCAAGGTTAAGAGGCAACCCTCGAAGCCATAGCGAAAGCGAGTCTTAATAGGGCGAATTAGTTTCTTCATAAAGACCCGAAACCGGGTGATCTACTTATGGCCAGGGTGAAGCGAACCTAAGAATTCGTGGAGGCCCGAACGCATCGGGGGTGAAAACTCGTGCGATGAGCTGTGAGTAGGGGAGAAATTCCAACCGAACCCGGAGATAGCTGGTTCTCTCCGAAATGCATTTAGGTGCAGCTTAAAGAGTTCCTTTCTGGAGGTAGAGCACTGAAAGGGCTAGGAGTCCTACCAGACTACCAAACCCTATCAAACTCCGAATGCCAGAAAGTTAATATCTTTAAAGTGAGTCTACGGGTAATAAGATCCGTGGTCGAAAGGGAAACAACCCAGACCGCCTGCTAAGGTCCCTAATTGTAAACTAAGTGTATATTAAGGAAGTGAGTCTGCCCAGACAGCCAGGATGTTGGCTTAGAAGCAGCCATCATTTAAAGAGTGCGTAACAGCTCACTGGTCGATGCGGTCTTGCGCCGTAAATGTTCGGGACTAAGTTTACAACCGAAGCAGCGGGTAGGAAATATCAAAAACAATTTTAGTGTTTCACTTTAATTACCAAAATATTTCCTGCGGTAGGAGAGCGTTCTTGTTTCAGAGAAGGTATACCGTAAGGAGTGCTGGAGAAACAAGAAGTGAGAATCCCGGCTTAAGTAGCGAAAAGTAGAGTGAGAATCTCTGCCACCGAAAGTCTAAGGTTTCCTGGGGAAGGTTCGTCCACCCAGGGTTAGTCGGTCCTAAGTTGAGGCCGAAAGGCGTAGATGATGGCTAACGGGTTAATATTCCCGTACTAAGTTTTATCGACAAAGAGGTGATGGAGGGACGGAGAAGGATAGGTCAAGCAGGGTTTTGGTTGTCCCTGCCCAAGCATTAAAGGGTGATTAAGCAGGCAAATCCACTTAATCATTAGCCCGATGTGTGATGGGGAGCCGTAAGGTGAAGTGACTGACTCCATGCTCCCAAGAAAATCTTCTAACCAGATAAAACTTAACCGTACCTCAATCCAACACAGGTAGACAGGGAGATAGACTCCTAAGGTGAGCGAAAGAACTCTCGTTAAGGAACTCGGCAAAAAGGCCCCGTAACTTTGGGAGAAGGGGTGCCTAACCATTACTAATTAAGCAATTAGTTAGTAATGTAGTAGGTTGCAAGAAATAGGCTCGGGGGACTGTTTAACAAAAACACAGGTTTCTGCTAAGCCGTAAGGCGATGTATAGGAGCCGACGCTTGCCCAGTGCTGGAAGGTTACGAGGAGAGGTTAGGGAGGAGCAATCTTCCCGAAGCTTTGAATCTAAGCCCCAGTGAACGGCGGCCGTAACTATAACGGTCCTAAGGTAGCGAAATACCTTGTCGGGCAAGTTCCGACGCGCATGAAAAGCGTAACTACCTGAGCGCTGTCTCGACGAGAGATTCGGTGAAATAGCAGTTCCCGTGAAGATGCGGGATACTTGCGGCAGGACGGTAAGACCCCGTAGAGCTTTACTATAACTTGGCATTGAATTCTGGCATTTTATGTACAGGATAGGTGGGAGACTGGGAAGAAGGATCGCCAGGTCCTTTGGAGTCGCCCTTGGGATACCACCCTTAAAATGTTAGTGTTCTAACGTTTAGCTTTGAATCAAGCAAATGGACAGTGTCAGGCGGGTAGTTTGACTGGGGCGGTCGCCTCCTAAAAAGTAACGGAGGCGCACAAAGGTTCCCTCAGCGTGTTTGGAAATCACGCGTAGAGTGTAAAGGCATAAGGGAGCTTAACTGCATAGACTTACAGGTCAAGCAGGTGCGAAAGCAGGTCTTAATGATCCGGTGATACCATATGGAAGGGTCATCGCTCAACGAATAAAAGCTACCTCGGGGATAACAGGCTTATCCTTCCCAAGAGTTCACATCGACGGGAGGGCTTGGCACCTCGATGTCGGCTCGTCGCATCCTGGAGCTGAAGCAGGTTCCAAGGGTTGGGCTGTTCGCCCATTAAAGCGGCACGCGAGCTGGGTTCAGAACGTCGTGAGACAGTTCGGTCCTTATCCGCCGCAAGCGCAGGATATTTGAGAGGGTTCACTCTTAGTACGAGAGGATCAGAGTGACTGGACCTCCAGTGTACCTGTTATCACACCAGTGATACGCGCAGGGTAGCTGTGTCCTAAGGAATAAGCACTGAAAGCATCTAAGTGCGAAGTCTCCCTCAAGATTAGATATCCCACTCCAATAAGGAGGTAAGATCACTGGTAGACTACCAGTTTGATAGGCTGGAGCTGTAAGAGCTGAGAGGCTTTAAGGTGACCAGTACTAATAGATCGAGGTTTTTTCTGCCTCTTTTTATGAAATAATTATTTATTTAAATTAAGAGATGATCCCTATTTAGTGAAAAATGTTCTTTATTTTGGCTGGTGGCAATACTGATGAGGAAACACCCGTTCCCATTCCGAACACGGAAGTTAAGCTCATCAAGGCCGATGGTACTTGTGGGGAAGCTCACCGGGAGAGTAGGTAGCTGCCAGCCTTTTTGATTTGAAGATTTGTAAGATTGCATCACTACCATATATCCCAACTTCACAAACTAACCAAGGTTTGCCTTGATTTTTATCAGGGGATTATTTTTAGTTATATAATACAGAGCTTTCTGTCTCTTTAGTAGTCAAATTGTTTAATATTGAATACAAGTAGGAGTAAATCCTTAAGAGGATTATTCTCTAATAACAGCAATACTTTTTTACCATTTGTTTTAAATTTACCAATGCTAATACTATTTAATTCTTTAAAGAAACAAACAAAATTCTCTCTATTCCAAGTTTTTTGCAATATAAAAGATAAGATAGATTGAATCTGTATTTAGTCCATTTATTATATTAATATCTTCTTTAATTGATTTAAGAACAGATAAATCATTATTGTATTTTAATTTAAATGCAGGTTATTAATTGCTTCTATTTTTTGGTATACAATGTTAGCAATTGTTTTTGCTTTTAGTTCATCATTTTCTCTAAAGGAAATCTATAAGTAAAAACATCTGTGTGGAATATTACAATTACTTATTTTACTGAGTATTTCAGTTAATTACAATATGCAATGAATAAATAATTTAACATTCCATAGTATTTCTTCCATAATAAAGCATGAAAATATTGTCTATAATCCCTTTGTGTACCTTTTAACTAACAATTCAATCTATTTACTAAATATAATTTTAGATAAATTATTTTCAGAGGAATATAAATGAATTATATAATATAAATGTCTACATTTTATTTGTTATTTATTAAGCGTTTATAAGTGATTGTAGAGGATTAATGTTTGAAAGTTTCACCTTAATTAATAATTTAGTTAAATCCTGCCATAACAATCACATAAATAAATATTTAATTGAAACACATCTATTGGTGTTCGGATGTACGTAAAACTAAATAAGGTACTAGATTAAATAAGAAAGTTAATTTAACGTCTTCTTGCTTTTTTCTTTTTACTCTTACTTTTTTGAGGTTCGCCTTTATATTTTACTTCTTCAGTTTTAGCTCCACCAGATATCTCTTGTTTTTGAGCTCTTCTCTGTTCCTTAACTTCACCAGTAATAACGTTAGTTGGTGAATATGTGGTCGACCTTATAACTCTTTCTTCCTTTTTCTCCCACATAACAGCAAGAGGAACCACTATATATATTGAAGAATAAGTACCTGCTATTAAACCGGCTAATAGAACTGTTGTAAAGTCCCTTATAGCAGCTCCACCAAAAAATGCCAAAACTGCAACTCCAATTACTGTGGTAAAAGAAGTATTAAATGAACGAGTCCAGGTTTCAACTACACTCTTATTGGCAATTTCTGCAAATGTTTGTTTTTCTTTTTTAAATTTTAAATTTTCTCTTAGTCTATCAAGTATGACTATGCTATCCTGTACTGAATAAGCTGTTACTGAAAGTAGTGCTGCAATGGAGGGAAAATTTAACTGAACTCGAGTTATAGCTAAAACTCCAATTGTTACCAATATATCATGAATAAGAGCAAGTACTGTAGCAGCAGCAAATTTTGGTTTAAATCTTAAGGCTATGTAAATTAAGATTAAAAGTAAGGCAATTGACATCGTTAGTATTGCGTTTCTTCTGAGCTCTGCTCCAACTGTAGGACCAATTATATCAACAGACAATGTTTCTCTATTTACTTTTCCAAACTTACCTTCAAGGTCAGCAATAATTTTATCACTATCTTCTGAGTCTTTAAGCGCCATCATTCTTATAACTGCAATACTTTTATCTTTTTGGTCAAGCTGAATAGTGGCGTTTCCTTGCCCATATTTAGAAAGAATTTCTCTAATTTCTGCAACATTAGCTTCTTTTTCAAAGTCGAGTCTCATCATCACTCCACCGGTAAAGTCAATCCCAAAATTTAAAGGCTGCTTCATTGTTACCTGGTTAAATATTAGAGCTATAATTCCAATACTTATAAGTATGATAGAAATTGTGAACCAGAGTTTACTCCTACCAACTATATTCCATTCTCTTATTGGTCTAATTTGCATATTTTAACTACTCCTTCCAAATTTCATTTCCTAAGTTTAAGATTCTTTGTAACTACTTAAACCAAATAATTTTTCATTCACAGTTTGAGTGTAGATTGACAATGTATCGAGTATAAATCTTGTAAAGAATAAAGATGTAACCAAAGCTGCAACTATCCCAGCTATAAGAGTTAGAGAAAATCCTTTTATTTGAACAGTTCCATAATACCACAAAACTGCCATTCCTAATAGCATTGAAAGATTTGAATCAAGAATAGCTGTAATTCCATGTGAATAACCAGACCCCACTGCTGACCTTAATGTTCTTCCTTTTTTGTACTCTTCCTTTATCCTTTCAAATACAATTATATTTGAATCAACTGCCATACCAAACGATAAAATTACTGCCCCTATTGAAGGTAGAGAGAAAACTGTTCCTATTGCTAATAAGAAACCTAAATAGATTACGACGTAGGCTAATAGTGCAACTGAGCCTATAACTCCAAACATTCTATAAATAATTATTAAATAAGCCATAATTAAAATTACAGCTAAAATTGCTCCAACTTGGGTTTTATTAATCGTGTCCCTTCCTAATGATGGTCCAACAACTCTTTCTTCGACAAATTCCATCTTAACAGGTAAAGATCCTCCTCTTAATAGAGCTGCATATTCCTGTGCTTGCCTTGTTTTTTCTTCTATGGTTCCTCCACCGAAAGTGATTACTGCGTTACCATCTTTAATTGGCTCATTTACAGTTGGAGCCATCAATTCCTCTTCATCTAAATATATTGCAATTTTCTTACCAACATTTTTTTCTGTGGCTTCAGCAAATAATCTTTTTCCTTCTTCATCCCACTCTAATACAACAACCGGTTCTCTAACTCCACCCTCGCTTGTTGCTTGATATGAAAATGTTGCATTTTTGAGATTTTTACCAGTTATTAAAACATTTCCTTCCTCATCTTTAAAAGTAAGAACTGCTATTCTCCCTATTATGTTTTTTGCTTCTTCTATATTTGTGTATCCAGGTATATCTACAATTATCCTATCATTTCCACTGATAGTTACAAGAACTTCTGAAACACCCAATGCATTAATTCTTTTTTCAATAACAGATTTTGTTTTTTCAAGATCAGCTGCAGTAATTTTTCTTGTTGATTCTGTAGTTTCAGGTTGCTCTTCCTGGCTGGTTTTTTGCTCTTCAGGAGATTGTTCTGACTCTTGAGGTTGTTCTTCCTGAGCAGTTTGCACCTCACCTTCTTTTTTTGTTGTATCCTCTGACTTTGTTGAAGCAGTTTCTTCGGTTTCAATAATTTGAGATGCTTGTAGCACAAGATGTACTCCACCGCGGAGATCTAAACCAAATTTAACATTTTTTCCATAATAAAAAATGCTTATTAAAGAAAGTATGATCACTATAATTATTACGATCAAATGTCCCCATTTTATTCTTTTCATATCTCACCTTTATTAATTATTTTAAATATGAACGAAATCTAATTATAAAATTAATATAACGCTGTGTCAAACTTTCCCTAACAACGCTCCCAAACAGTTTATTCTTAGCAATATAAAAAAGTTTAACTATTTTCACTCAATAATACATTTTGAATTTACTCAGAGGTTTGAATTTGACACATTTGAAGAATGTGCAGAGAAACTAATAGAATGGGTAAACTTTTACAATAATGAGAGGATTCACTCTGCTATTGGTTATAGAACTCCAAGAGAATGTTATGAAGAGTATGAAGAAAAGCATTTAAAATTAAAGATTGATTCTTTTAAAAGAAGTATATAATGACTTATATAAAAGAGCTAAGAAATTATTTTAAATTTGAGAATAAATTGTCCAGATTTAGGGGTCTAATCCAATTTCTTGGTCATTATCCATTTCTTCAAGATATTCTTTAACACAAATCTTTTTACCATTTGAACCAAGATAAATAATACTGTCTTTCCTTATTCCTTTAAGTTTTGATAATATCTCATCAATACCTTAAGTTAATTCCTTTCTAATTTACTTTTTGTATAAGTTGAACAAAAATAAAACTAATAAGATATGTTAAGTGTGTATAGTTTATATATTTATTTCCAAGTTTTTGCTATTTGAAAAGTGGAAAAAAACTAAAAAATATTCATAAAAAACGCCCCCACTGGTTGATAAAAACGAAAATGCAAACTTATTAGTTAGTTTTGTATAAATTTGTAAATAAGCTTTCACTTTGGAACAAACAAATTAAACTATTTTTATACAATATTAAATTTAGAAATGATTATTGGAGGTAAATTTGATAAATGGATATCAACCAAATTTTAAAAACTTATAATGTTCCCTCTGAACTTAGCTCAATGATTATTCCTCTTGAAAAAGCTAAAGAAAATGCCTTGATATCAGAGGAAGAAATAATGGAGAATCAAGAGCTTTCAAATATGGTTCACGGATATGATGCTCTTTTTCCAATTGGATTAACTAAAGATTATGTTGAAAGACGTGATTTTAACCACACAATTTCTTTAAAAGAGCTACTTCAAAATGCTCTTGATGAACAGGAATTAGTGATCGGTAAACCAGAAATTCAAATCGATAAAGATGAGCTTGGAATATGGATAAAAGACAATGGCAGAGGGATAAATATTAAAGCTTTAAGAATGGGAGGTAGTGATAAAGAATGCTGGATGAGAGGATATTACGGAGAAGGTTTAAAGTTAGCATCTTCATTTTTTATTTTACAAAATACACCAGTTTACTATTTTACCAAAAATATAATTTATAAATTCATTACTCTTCCTTTGAATTCATCTAATCCTGGAATTTATGTTCTTATGGGAAGAACAAGTTTAAATATAACTGGAACCCACATATTGCTTTATAAATACCGGGAAGAGCTTGATAATATTAAAAAACTTATTCGTTTCTCAAATGAAGAACTTAAAGAAAAACTCATCTTTGAAGAAAGTTATCCATCTGAGAATTGCCCCAAGAAAGAGCCTAACGCAATTTTTGATTATCCTGACCTTTTATACATAAGGAATATGTATGTAGGTAAGACAAGTGAAGTTACAAAAAGAGAATCTCTTTTAAGCTATGATTTATGGTGGGTAAAATTGGATGTTTCAAGAAAAATAATGACTCAAAGCGCACCATTAATTTTTAGAGAAGTATCAAAATTGCTTGAGAGGTCTGCCTCTGCAAGAGAGATATATGCAAACAAACTCATTAAGTCTGGAATGCTTAAGACAAAACAAACCTCGAAAGGTGAAATAATTGAGTTTGAACCAATATTTTCAATTTTTGAAGGACATCTATTTGTTTATTCGTTTCCAAAAGGAATGTTTGAAACATTTATTGATGTGCTTGGCTTTTCTGATAAGCAATCACTTATTAGAAAGGTTTCAACCGACGAAGAGGCTTTTAATGCAATAGATGAAGGATTCATCCCTTTTAAAATTCAATATGAAACTTTTGAATAAATAGTCTGATTCCTTCTGAAAATAATAACTCCAAATTTATAAAATTATATTTGGTAAAGAGATTGAATTTAGACTATTTACTTATATAAGAGGCATAATAAAGGATTGAAGTTATTATTTTCATGCTTGTGTTGTGGCAGAAATGCCATGAGATGTTAAAGAATAATTAGCATCAAAGAAATTTATTTTTAAGAATAATTTACTTTATTGATAGAATCTATATTTCAGTTCCACATAAAAC
>Ga0208824_1002357_pt1 | contig 14624 bp, 7 predicted proteins | sample AD_JPNTR3_MetaG_FD_184447 | JGI IMG/M metagenome (GOLD analysis project Ga0208824, IMG submission 184447) | Active sludge microbial communities of municipal wastewater-treating anaerobic digesters from Japan - AD_JPNTR3_MetaG (SPAdes) (version 2) | ecosystem: Engineered > Bioreactor > Anaerobic >...
TGTTATGAAAAGACAGGGTGGTCTATGGACATCAACAAAAGATACTGCGATATGTCTTTTTGCTTTTACTGATTACCTAAAACTTATGGATGAATTATCCCCTGATTATACTGTTTTGCTTTCTATGAATAAAAAGATTGTTGCTGAAGAAAAAATCGATAGAGAAAGTATCAAAAAATTTGTTACAACCATTGATACAAAACCAGAAAACCTTGTTAAGGGAGAAGTAAACTCAATAAGCATAGAGAAAAAAGGTGAGGGGAATCTTTATTATTCCCATGTGATTAAATTTTCTGTAAAGGATGTTTCTATTCCTGCTTTTGATGGAGGTTTCAAGGTATCAAGAAGGTACACTGAAATAGAACCAAGGGAAATAACCACCCCGGATGGCCACAAAACCAATGTTTATGATGATATTAACAGACCTATAAAAAGTAATGAAAAAATAAGGGTTGAAATAAAAATTTCAGGCAGTGAGAAATATGAATATATAATGATAGAAGATCCAATTCCATCTGGATGCGAGGTTGCAAATGAATCCCAGCAGGATTGGTGGTATTGCAGGAAAGAAGTCAGGGATGAAAAGATTGCATTTTTTACAACTGTCTGGGGAGAAAGGGAAAAAACCATTGTGTATTACTTAAGAGCAGAAACACCTGGTTCATATCATATTCTTCAAACAAAAGCACAGTTGATGTATTTACCTGAGGTGTGGGGCAGTTCTGCAGGTAATACCCTGATAATAGAATAGACAATGATAAAGATATTCAGGAAAACAATCTTCCTTTTGATTTTGCTGAATGCTGTTTGTTTTGCAGACGAGTTTAAGTATAAATGGTCCTCTTATACAACATATTTCAGACAGGATATTGATGAAAGAGATAACAATATAAAGGTTGCAGCAAGATATCTTGACGGTAAGATTCTTATCCCAAAGATTATATTCTCGTTCAATGACGAGGTCACAGATAAAATTTCAGAAGATGAACTTGGCACAGCATCTACTATTGTTGGTGATAAAAGAGTTCTGGGCATTGGAGGTGGATTGTGTCAGGTTTCCTCAACCCTTTATGCAGCAGCACTCTACGCAGGACTTTCCATAGTCGAAAGAAAATCACATTCAGAATTGATTTCCTATATTCCACCAGGCCTCGATGCAACGGTTTCTATGAATGATGGTGTTGACCTGAAATTTTATAATCCCTATGGCTGCAATCTTATAATAAAAGCCAGTGTTGAAGGTGGCAGCCTTACTGTGGCAATATACGGCACAAAACCCAGAGTGCGCGATATAAAAATTCTTGTTTCAAAGCCAGTCAAAAAAGAACAATTTCTTTACACAACAACAACAAGAACTGTTTTGTCCTCTGGCAAGGAACTTTTTTCTGAAATTGTTTCAATGGACAAATATCTAACACAATAAGTGTTCTCAATGAAGTCAATCAAGAAAAGCGGAAAATATAGTGAGCACCTTCAGGTTTCTTCTTCCTTGGCAAAGGGAGACGCGAGAGGGATTTTAATATTAAATAAATTTAATCAGCCCCTATCTGAATCTTTTATGAAGCCATGTAAACCATTCTTCAGGGCTTTCTCTTACATAGTGCTCAATGCGATCATAAAATAACTGAGTATTTACCTGAAAATCATACTCTGCATTATTTGTTTTAATGGTATTGTAAGGACCTTCAATAGAAATTCTATGCCTGAACCCTTGCTTATTACTTATAAAAGCGCCAAACACACAGGCATCATATTTTCTTGCGAACACAGCAGCGCCTGTTGGCGCCTGGACAGTTTTCTTAAAAAACTCAACCTTTGTTCCTTTTCCTGAGTGTTGGTCAATCAGGATACAAAGAGCATTGCCTTTTCTTAACCATTCATACGACTGATGAATTATATCCCTTGTGTTTGTCTTTTTTATTTCTGGAATTCCTTTTTTTCGCAGTTTTCTGTCAATAAATCTTTCGAGATACTGGTTATTTGTACCTCTTATCAGTATTGTCAGAGGTATACCTGAATAAACTAAACTCGCTATCATAATAGAAAAATTTCCAATGTGTCCGGTAATAAGAACAACTGGTTTTTTTGCATCGCATACCTTTTTTAATGACTCTAAATTTCTAAATTCTATGAGTTTCAGAGAATCCTCTGGTTTTAATTTTGCCCACAGCACAAATTCAGTTATAAAAAAGATATTCTTCTTAAGAATTCTTTTTATAAGTAAGGTTCTCTCTCGTGGAGACAGAGAGTTTCCATACGCAGCAATGATATTTTTTCTGATTTTCTTTTTCAACGACATACTCAAACATGAAAGATAGCAGATTACATCTGCCACCCGGGGATAAGCATCGCGCGGAAGCATGCTTAAAATGATAAAAAGCCCATAACAAAAAATATACTCTACAGAGTCAAGTATTCTTTGGGATTTTTTTCTTCTCATAATAATAATTTTACTTCAATATGCGAGTATTTGCTAAAACAGACCTTTGTTGATGTGCGAATAAATGGACAAAAAACTGCAACCAGGCGATATTATTAAAGTGCTCTATAATCAATAGTTTATTTTCTCTCTGGGTCCTCTTTCTCTTTGGGGCATAGCCATCCCGCACGCGATCTTTGCCCTGGGATATTAAAAACAGATAAAAGGTGTTATAATTAAATTATGGATTCGGATTTAACGTTTGTTACCAACGAAGACGGGCAAACCCTTAAACAAAGGTTTGAAGTATTAATTAGAGATACACGATTTTTTGATGTATTGGTTGGATACTTTTACGCCAGCGGTTTCCACGCACTTTATAAATCCCTCGAGAAAACAGAAAAAATCCGAATTCTGATTGGAATAAACACTTCCAGAGAAGTTATCAAACTTGTAGATAGAGCAGAAACCGAAACCCAATCAATCTTCCAATTTTCCTCTGCTGAAGTCAAGCAACAATTAGAAGTGGCTGTTACAGAAGAAATGGAAAATTCCGAAGATAATCCAACTGTTGAAGAAAGTATTCATAAATTTCTCGAATGGTTAAGGTCAGGAAAACTTGAGATTCGTGCTTATCCATCAGAAAATATCCACGCCAAACTTTATATTATGACTTTCCAGGAAGGAGACCGAGATATTGGTAGGGTTATTACTGGCTCCAGTAATTTTACTGAGGCAGGATTAAAGGATAATCTTGAGTTTAATGTAGAACTTAAAAACCGAGTTGACTACAAGTTTGCAAAAGCCAAGTTTGACGAACTCTGGAAAGATGCGGTTGATGTAAAAGACAAGTATATTGAATCCATCCAGACCAGAACCTGGCTTAATGACACAATTTCTCCCTATGAACTTTATCTCAAGTTTTTGTATGAATATTTCAGGGATGACCTTGCTCAAACTGAGGAGATTTTTTATGTTTATACCCCTGTGGAGTTTAAGCAACTCGAATATCAAGAACAGGCAGTCCTAAACGCAAGAAAAATTCTTGAAGAGTATGGTGGAGTATTTATTTCTGATGTTGTAGGACTTGGAAAAACATATATTGCCGCGATGCTTGCCAATCAATTAGACGGAAGAAACCTGGTTATTGCACCACCAATGCTTCTTGAAAAAAACAATCCTGGTTCCTGGCCAAATGTATTTGAAGATTTTGGAGTGAGACAAACCCATTTTGAATCTCTCGGTAAACTTGATGATCTTATTCGAGAAGGCACATCCAGATATAAAAATGTGTTTATCGACGAAGCACATCGTTTCAGGACCGAAACAACAATATCTTATGAAAAACTTGCTCAAATCTGTCGTGGGAAACGGGTTATCCTTATAACCGCAACGCCGTACAATAATTCTCCGAAAGATATCCTCAGCCAGATTAAACTATTTCAAAAATCCCGGAAAAGTACTATTCCTAATCTTCCTGACCTGGAAAAATTCTTTTCTTCTTTAGACCAGAGGTTAAAAAATATTGATAGGCAAAGAGAACAAAACGAATATATAAAAATCCAGAGAGAAAATGCAAAAGAAATTCGCGAGAAGGTACTTAAATATCTTATGGTGCGTCGAACCCGTTCGGAAATTGTCAGATATTTTGCCGATGATTTAAAGAAAAACAATTTGAAATTTCCTGATGTAGCCGACCCAAAACCTTTCTATTATCAACTTAACGACAAAGAAGACGAGATTTTTTCCCGGACAATAGAACTTATCACAAACCAATTTAAGTACGCACGTTATACGCCAATGCTTTATTATAAAGGCAAGTTGACACAACCTGAAGAAATTGGCCAGAGGAACATGGGCAAATTTATGAAAATTCTTCTGGTAAAACGATTGGAATCAAGTTTTTATGCATTCCGCAATACAATTGGACGATTTATCCATTCATACGAAAGGTTTCTACAAGAACTTGAAAAAGGAAAGGTCTATGTAAGCAAGAAGTATATTAACAAAATCTTTGAGTTGATTGAGAATGATGATGAAAAGGCAATCCAACGTTTGATTGAAGAGGGCAAAGCAGAGGTATATCCAGCGACAGATTTTAATGAAAAGTTTGAACTTGATCTCAGAAGTGACCTTGCCATTCTGAAAACAATAGAAACAAAGTGGCAGGAAATTAAGCGAGACCCTAAATTTCTTGAATTCAAGGACAGATTGAAAGAAGAAGATATTTTAAGAAAGCAGAAACTCATAGTTTTTACTGAATCAAAAGAAACAGCAGAAGACCTTGCTAAAAATCTGGATGTGCTATTTCCGAATCAAGTATTGGTATATACCGGTGGTTCTAATGTAGAGGTCAGAGAAAAGGTTATTGAAAATTTTGATGGTCGTGCTCGTTTTCCAAAGGACGATTATAGAATTCTCGTCAGCACCGAAATTCTTTCAGAAGGGGTTAACCTTCATCGTTCTAATGTGATTATAAACTATGATATTCCGTGGAATCCAACACGACTTATGCAACGAGTAGGTCGCATTAACCGCGTTGATACAAAATTTGACGAGATTTACAGTTTTACCTTTTTTCCGACCAGACAATCTAATGAACTGATAAAACTTAAAGAAGCCGCAGAAGCAAAAATTCATGCTTTTATGACTCTTCTCGGAGAAGACGCAAGGATTCTTACTGAAGGAGAGCCAATTGGTTCTCATGAACTCTTTGATATGTTGATTTCCAAAAAGACCATTACCGGCGAGGACGAACAAGATGAAAGTGAACTTAAATATCTTCAAATCATTAAAGGCATAAGAGATTCAAAACCCGACCTTTTTGAGAAAATAAAGCGATTTCCCAAAAAAGCCAGAACTGCTCGTGAATCCAATGATACAGGAGATGCCCTTTTAACCTATTTCAGAAAAGGTAAACTTCAGAAATTCTTTTTTGCTAAAGACAAAACTCAGGAATTGGATTTTCTTTCTGCTGCGAAACTCCTTGAAATAAACATTGAAACGCCCAGAGCCAAACTCGGGAAAGATTATTATGGATTTCTCGAGAAAAATAAGCAGGCATTTTTTGAAACTACAACCGAGGAACCACCCGAGCCAGGGGCACGTCGCGGCCGGGACGCAGCAACAAAAATTTTAAGGATGCTTAAAGCAATTTACGATATCAGGCAATTTACTGAAGAACAGGAAATCTATCTTAAAAGAGTGATACAACAGATTGGGGAAGGTGGTCTTACCAGACAGACAACCAAACGGACCCTTCAAGCATTGCAGAAAGAAATTGGAGAAAATGGTCCTCAGCCCTTACGCATCCTTGCTGTGCTTCAGAAGCACATACCGGCTGCTTTACTGGAAAGCCATGCAGTGGAAAGCAGTGCTCAAACATCTGGTCCTCGCGAGGTTATATTATCTGAATACTTTGTAGGGAAAAATGGATAAAAACCAGGCACGACAACTTGTAAAAGAAGTTTTTGAAAACCCTTTTGATAGAAATCTTTTTTATAGATTTACAAAAGAACTATTGAATCATTTTGATGATGCCCCTTTTATTTATCGGGGCAATTTTATCCCTGACGCCTATAAAGAATATATTCACACTCTGGGTCGAATCGGTAAATACGAAGATCCCGATGGCAAGAGAATTGACATCCTTATTGTTAAATTCAAAAAAGAATCATCACTTGAATATGCCAGAACAATGCAGAGAAATTTTATTGCCTGGTATCTTAATGGAAGTAGAGGCGAGCAATTAAAAGATGCCGCTCTGGTGGCATTTGTCTCTCCAAATTGTGATGACTGGCGGTTTTCTCTTGTGAGGATGGACTATCGGTTTAACGAACAAGGAAAAGTAAAAGAAGAATTCACGCCTGCTAAAAGATATTCTTTTCTCGTCGGGAAAAACGAAACAAGCCATACAGCCCAGAGTCGTTTTTTGCCTCTTATAGAAGATGATGCCAGTAATCCATCACTCGGACAATTAGAAGAGGCATTCAGCGTTGAAAAAGTTACCAGGGAATTTTTTGAGAAATACCGGGAACTTTATCTTCAGGTAAAAGAGATACTGGACGACCTTGTTAGCAAGGATTCAGCCATTAAAAATGATTTTGAAGGGAAAAATATAAACACAGTTGATTTTTCCAAAAAACTATTGGGCCAGATTGTATTCCTGTATTTCTTGCAGAAGAAAGGATGGTTTGGAGTTAAACGAAATCAGCCCTGGGGCAGTGGTTCGAAACATTTCCTGAGGGAACTTTTTCAAAAGAAATGTGGCGATTATAAAAACTTCTTTAATGATATTCTTGAACCACTTTTTTACGAAGCACTTCGGCTTGAAAGACCAGACGATTATTACAGCAAATTTGATTGCAGGATTCCTTTTCTCAATGGCGGGCTTTTTGACCCACTCAACAACTATGATTGGATAAACACAGATATTCTTCTTCCCGATGAATTGTTTTCAAACAATTATAAAACAAAAGAAGGAGACACAGGCACCGGCATTTTAGATATCTTTGATCGCTATAATTTTACTGTTAAAGAAGACGAACCCCTTGAAAAAGAAGTTGCCGTTGACCCTGAAATGTTAGGAAAGGTTTTTGAAAATTTATTAGAGGTAAAAGACCGTAAATCTAAAGGGACCTATTATACCCCACGGGAAATTGTCCACTATATGTGCGAACAAAGTTTAATTAACTATCTAACAACAGAATTAGAAGGCAAAGTAAATAAAGAAGATATTGAGACGCTTGTTAAATATGGAGAAACAGCCGTTGAACACGAAAGTAGAGTAGAAAACTATGGAAGACAAACAAAAACCTATTCTTACAAATTGCCAGAAAGTATTCGTCAGAATGCCAGATTGATAGACGAAAAGCTTTCAACAATCAGAGTATGCGACCCAGCAGTTGGCTCGGGTGCTTTTTTAGTTGGTATGATGGGAGAAATTATCCGAGCGCGCAATGCACTTAATCCATACCTGAAAGAGAGCAGAACAATCTACGACCTTAAGCGGCATGCAATCCAGAACTGCCTGTATGGCGTGGATATCGACCCCGGAGCAGTAGACATTGCTAAACTTAGATTATGGCTTTCTCTTGTAGTTGAAGAAGAAGACATCAAGCAGATTAAGCCATTACCAAATCTTGATTATAAAATTGTCTGTGGCAATTCGCTTCTGGGCGTAGAGAAAAACCTTTTGAATTATTCTTTGTTTGATAAACTTGAAGAACTTAAGCCGTTATTTTTTAATGAGACCAATGCAAGAAGGAAGCAGGAATATAAGAACCAGATTAATGAATTAATCAGCCAGATTACCAATGGTCACAAGGACTTTGATTTTGAGGTTTATTTTTCAGAGGTCTTCCATGAAAAAGGTGGATTTGATGTGGTGATAGCAAATCCCCCGTATGTAGATTCAGAAACGATGGCAAAGATGGATGCAAATTCGCGCAACAAATATTCATTAATCTATAAATCTGCAAAAGGCAACTGGGACGTTTTTATTATCTTCATCGAAAGGGGGATACAAATCCTCAAGATAAACGGAACCATAACTTATATAGTCCCTAACAAGTTGATCTCGGCAAGATACGCAGAAACGTTAAGGCGTATTTTATTGAAAAAAGATATAAAGGAAATTAGGGATTTCTCGCAGGTTGACGTTTTTAAAGAAGTGGATGTCTATCCTGTTGTATTCCTTATTCAAAATAATACCAAGAGTGCTTCTGTAGTGATGACTTCTATGAGAAATATTGAGGAAATTAATGAGCAAAATATAATTCCAGCTCAAACCTTTTACGAGGACACCGATTGGGCGAGATATTTTTCTTCTCGGATGATTTTGAATATAATTCTTAAAGTTTCCGCCTTCCCTTCGTTGAGTAATTACTGTAACAAGATTTCTGGGGCGGCTACAGTAAGCGAAGCTTATGAATTCAAGAAACACTTAAAAGAAGAGACCACGCAAGACAAGGGATTTAAGAGATTAGTAAACACAGGTACCATTGATCGTTATTTAATCCTTTGGGGCAAACGAAAAACCCAGTATATTAAATCGTCTTACCTTAAGCCCATAATACAAGATGAAGAATTGGGACGCGTAAGCGAACGAAGATTAGAACAAGCGAATTTAGAGAAAATAATAATCGCTGGAATGGTTAAGGAATTAGAATGTGTCTACGACGAAGGTGAGTTTTTGGCTGGCAAATCTACCACAATAATTTTAGGCGACAGACAAAATAAACTTCCATTGAAAGTTATACTTTCGCTACTAAATAGTACTCTAATTTCCTTTTGGTATAAACATTTTTTTCGATCCTTGGCGTTGGCAGGTGGATATTTACGTATTAGCGAGAGAGAAATAAGTCAAATCCCAATCCCCAAGATTTCTCAATTTCAACAGAACATTTTGATTGCCCTCGTTGACAAAATTCTTGCTATTACCAAAGACGAGGACTATTTACAAAATCCTGCCAAGCAAGCCAAAGTTAAAGAATACGAAAAACAAATAGACCAATTGGTCTACAAATTATATGGGTTAACAGATGAAGAAATAACAATTGTGGAGGGACAATACAATGATAAAAAGAATTAAAAAAATAAAAGGAGTAGGGAGGTTTTTAAATGTAGGACATATAGAGCTTGGCCGGTTGACTTTAATCTACGGTCCAAACTGTTACGGAAAATCAACTCTTTCTGATATTTTTCGTTCGTTAGGGAATCGAACTCCAGAATTTCTATTTAATAGACAATCGATAACAAGAGATGATCATCCCCCTGCTCAAGAGGTGTGTTTCAGCATCAAAAATGATACAGATAGAACAGAACAAGATATTTCTTGCATTGATCAAAGATGGAACGCGGAAAACTTTAATTACTCAGTAGAAGTTTTCGACTCTCGGTTTATTGAGGACAATATTTTTACAGGATTAACGATTTCAAGGTTTAATAAGGAAAACCTAACAAATTTGTTGATAGGCGAAGAAAGTGTAGAAATTGGCAAACGGATAGATTCCTTAAAAAATAAGTCGCTTCATGAAATAAAAAAAGATATGGGAAAAATTGAGGATTTGCTCAAAAGGAGTTTGGGGACTTTAGATTTGGAAATAAATCTTGAAGATTTTATACTAATAGAGAAACCAGAAGATATCGGGATCGCCAAAACTAATTTGGATAAACTTCAGGGAAATCTAAAAACAATTGAAAAGTCAATTTCAGAGAGGGAAAGGATCTTGGAACTTGCTGAACCTGTTAAAATTACTCCCGAAAACCCTATTCCAATAGTTAAGTCCATAGATGAATCTCTAAGAAAAAACTTTGAAGAGATAAATGAAACTGCATATAAACGAATGCGGGAACATATAGAACAACACTTTAATTTTCATGATGGCGAAGAAGAGAAATGGATTGAAAAGGGGATCAAAGGTTATCTTAAACAAAATAAAGACGGTACAACTTTACATTGTCCGTTGTGTAGCCAAGGTTTAGATAAGGTTGCTGACCTTATTGGAACATATAATTCGGTATTCAGTGAGGAATATGAAAATTTTTGTAAGGAAGTTATTGCAACATTGGATACTAAATATCAAGAATTTAATAAGATTATTTCCGATGTTAAATTGGTAGAAAATTTAGTAGACAAAAATATGGCAAATTCTCGTCGATGGCAAGATTACTTTACGGGCGATGCCCAAAAATTTGTTGAACAAGTGGATAATTGGAGCACCAAAGTAAAGGAATTCACCACTGATTTCGTGAGCATAATGGAAGAAATTGCTGGTAAATCAGGGAAACTTATTGCTGAGAAAAAAAAGAAACCTTTTGTTGCTATAACGGAGTCACTTATCACAGATAAATTGCTAACTATTTATCAACAATTTGAGGAAATAGTCAATCAATACAATGAAGACATAAATTATCTCTTAAGAGAAATAACTGTTCTTAAAACACTAAGTCAGAATAACCAAGAATCGGGGAAGTTAAAAACTGAAATAGCAAATTTAAACATGGGAATAAAAAGATACGAATTGGCAACAGATATAGACAAATTGCAACTCTTGAGGGAACAAAAAAGAAAAATGGAACTGGAAATTAACGATTTACAGGCAATGTTGGAACAAGAAAATGAAAAATTCATTGAACCATGTTTTAAAAATATCACACAAATTTTCAATAGATTAGGCTCTCCTGATTTTGAAATTCAAGCAACCTATCGACGTTGGGGAGGCCAACCGGTGTATGAACCGATAATCAAATTTGCGAATAAGGAGATTACTTCTGATCAGTTACCGTTTATATTTAGTGATGCAGACAGAAGGGCTTTAGCATTTTCAATCTTCATTTCAAAACTTTGGAGAAAAAGCGAGGACGAATTAAAAAATACCATTGTTTTTTTAGATGACCCAATAACTAGTTTTGACGATAATAGAATTTCGCAAACATTTATAGAAATTAAGAATCTCGCGACGGCTTGTCGTCAATTGATTATAGCAGCCCACCACAGTGGATTTTTACTTGATACTTATGAAAAACTGAAAAATATACCACATGTAGACTTAAAATTTATTGAAATCAAGAGAGATGAATTTGGTAGCTCTTTCGTGTCTGTCAGTGACCCCAAAACTAGGTTGGATCCACATGCACGGGAAATCGAAAAGGTGGAAAGGTTTATTAATGAAGACCGTGATATAAGTGCATCTGATGTACGACGGGCGCTAAGACCAATATTGCAAAAAGAACTGGAATGGAGATTTAGAAAGAATTTAAAAGGAGCATCTTTTAGTGGGCTTGGTGGTCTTGTAACTAAACTTAAAGAAAAAGGTTCAATCACTGACCAAATGGCAGAAAAACTTTATGATTTTAATGATGTTCTTCAAGATGACCACCATGAAACTATTTTAGATATGGACGAGGACACAAGAAATTTATCCAAGGAGATTATTAAATTTATTTTTGTAGAGTTGAATCCAGCGGTACCGTAAGTTTGGAGTAAAAAGTTTTTGCCTGTAGAACACTCCCCCTCAGGCACAAATTTTACGAAGACATGTAAAAGAAGATAATAGGGAGGAAAGCACAATTTTAGGAGGTAAATACGATGAAAAGACAAGCGTTGATAATATCAAATCCCGGTGAAATAGGGGAAGAAAATTATTGTAATGGGGTAAATCAGGATGTTTCAAATTATGAGTCGTTTCTTCTTTCTCCCATAGGTGGTGCGTGGCACAATACGGAAATTCGCAAATTGTTCCGCCCGTCGGTTTTACAAGTGCGACAGGTCTTAAAACAACTGAGCGGAATTGACTATTCTTTGATAATTTTTACAGGGCATGGCTCTGCTCTTACTCCCTATTCCACGATTCTTGAATTGAGAAGAAAGGAAGAACTTGATTCAAGGGAACTTCGTAATGCTACAAAGAAGCAGACAATAATTCTTGATTGCTGTAGGGAACCAAGTGATATTAGTATTTTCTTTGAAAAGGGGATAGAAAAAAGGGCTAAGGCTATTGCTATTCATCCTGACAGATGCAGGTATTACTACGACAGCCAAATTGAAGGATGTGGGAATGAGGTAGTGGTAATGTATGCCTGTTCCTTTGGGCAAAAGGCATACGACAACAGTGCTCAAGGAGGAATTTATTCCTCATATCTTATAGCCGGAGCGAGATGGTGGTCGGATGGTGTTGAGATCGGAATGAACCGTTCGTACAGTATTCTTTCCGTTGTTGATGCCCATGAGGAAGCTGATATTTCTACCTTTAAGCACACGGGATATAAGCAGAAGCCGGTAATAGAGAAGCCCCGTAGTGGGCCATATTTTCCATTCTGTGTAGTTGCGTAGTATATACTTAAACAATTTTGAGATTTTGTAGTAAATTAAGTAACTGCAAATTGCCAAGTTGACAATATAAGCACATGACTAAGATTAAGGAATTCATAGTGCACCTCAGCGGTGCAACGAATGTCACCGGGCCAGCCCTTGATAAGGTTGGACTTTGGACCTTCGTAACGGCATTAGCTACATTGCTACTGTGGTGGGTAGCTAAAAAGCAACTTGGGGCTATTCGTAAGGTAGCTCAAACAGATTTCGCTCGACGTTTCAATAAGGATTTTTTCAATGAAAAAACAAGAGACCTTATTATGCTTTTCAATTATAGGGCTCTAAAATTTAGAATGGGAGAGATTAAATATGAAACGGATGATCCAGATAATGGAGCGCAATTCCCATATTTTTTGATAGACGAGGGCGTCTTACGTCAGTTAAAAATCGACCAAGAGAAGAAAGAACAAATTGAGAAAAAAATGTGTTTTTCGGCATTTGAAATTGACGATGACTTACTTGGATATTTTGAGGAGATCGGGTCTTATGAGAAACAAGGATTGCTTGATGTTCAAGATGTTTACAACTATTTTTCTTGGTATATGAATGTAATCTGGAACAGTGAAGAAATACAGAAATATATTGAAAGCCAAAAAGCAGAAGAAGCGGAAGATATTTATGAAGATTTCAAATATATTTACGAAAAATGTACTTCTTATAGAAAAGCAAAACTTTCGGGTAGATGTATGTGGATATGGAAAATTAAATGGCGGTTGTGTAAGAAATTACGGTTGATTTAATTTCCTTACGGTTTGGGTAAGTTTTCATAAATATTTTATGCTTTGAATATGGTACACTCCTTTACCTCTTGCCAAATCTCCAATTCTTCTATAAACTGGTTCCAGTTGAGTTTTAGGTAGTCCACCAAAGAGGACTTTTGTCCATTAAAATGCTGATTTAGTCAGTAAATATAACCCAATTTTATAGTTTCCAGATTCCTGTTTCTGTGTGAGGGCAAACGGGCTATAGAAACAAAGATACATTTCAATTTCTATAGGATAAACATCATTCCTGACTATTGATTTTATTTATTTCCCTGTGGGATTTTATTTCCTTAAAATATTTAATCGAAAATTAGCGCATTATCACGGTTTAAGAAAATGAAGACCTGTGATAAAATTATTGTAAAAGATATACCATAGTCATAAACCATCATAACGGATAGAAAATGGAAAAATTTGTTATTCAGGGTGGGAAAAAACTTAAAGGCGAAATTATTACTTCAGGCGCTAAAAATTCAGTGCTTCCAATCCTTGCCGCCTCAATTATGAGCAATAGAAAAAGCATTATACATAATATTCCAGTTCTTCAGGATGTCAAAACAATGGTGAAGATTCTTGAATATCTTGGGGCAAAGGTGAGTTTTAAGAATCACACAGTTGAGATAGACCCATCAGGAATAAACAGATATGATGCGCCGTATGAGTTTGTTAAAACAATGAGGGCGTCAATTGCTTTGCTTGGCCCAATGGTTGCAAGATCAGGAAAGGCACAGTTTTCCCTTCCTGGTGGATGTGTGATTGGTCCAAGACCTATTGATCTTCATATAAAAGGGCTTCAGCGTTTGGGGGTTGATGTAAAAATTGAGGATGGATATGTTATTGCTGACGCAAAAAAAGGATTAAAGGGCAACCATGTTTTTCTTGGAGGAACATTTGGTTCGAGTGTTCTGGCAACCGCAAATGTTATGTGTGCGGCTGTTCTTGCAAAAGGGACAACAATCATTGAGTTTGCTGCCTGCGAACCAGAGGTAAGTGATCTTGCAAACTTTCTTGTAAAGATGGGCGCAAAAATAACAGGCATTGGTTCTCCGTGTATTACTATCGAGGGAGTAAAAAAACTTGATGGTGTTGAGTATTCGGTTATTCCTGACAGGATTGAGGCAGGGACATTTGTTCTTGCTGGGGCAATAACAGGGGGCAATGTTTGTGTAAAAAAATGTCAGCCATTTCATATGGGAGCATTTATAGAAAGGATTACAGAAACAGGGGTATCTGTTGAGACAGGAAAAAATTTCATTTCAATAAAAGGCATTCGAGAATGGAAATCAGTTGATGTTGTTACATTTGCTTATCCAGGATTTCCAACAGACCTTCAGGCGCAGATGATGGCTTTTTTATCACTTGCTGATGGGGTTAGCGTAATCACTGAAAAGGTATTTCCTGAAAGGTTTATCCATGCAGGAGAACTTAATCGTCTTGGCGCAAATATTCAACTTGATGGGCCAAGAGCAATTGTTAGAGGCGTAAAAAAACTTCTCGGTGCAAGGGTTATGGCTTCTGACCTTCGGGCAAGTGCGGCTCTTGTGCTCGCAGGGCTTGCCGCAGATGG
>Ga0208824_1002359_pt1 | contig 14614 bp, 8 predicted proteins | sample AD_JPNTR3_MetaG_FD_184447 | JGI IMG/M metagenome (GOLD analysis project Ga0208824, IMG submission 184447) | Active sludge microbial communities of municipal wastewater-treating anaerobic digesters from Japan - AD_JPNTR3_MetaG (SPAdes) (version 2) | ecosystem: Engineered > Bioreactor > Anaerobic >...
TCAATTTATTTAATATGGGATTTGACGTCAGCCTGAATGATATCAAAACCTGGACTAATAATCAGGTGACGCTACTTGGCAATATCCCGCCGCGCGATGTGCTAGCAAACGGGAAACCAGAAGATGTTGTAAAGAGCGTAACCGAGTTATTGGATTCACTTGAAGACAAAACTCGGGTGATATTATCATGTGGAGGCGGCTTGCCACCGGGAGTGAGTACGGAAAACCTCAAAGCTTTTATCGAGACGGTGAAAAATTATACGCTTAAGTAAATTATCACGCTTGATTTTCCCGAATTGTTAGAATGAAAAATCGATCTAATTTTAAAATATGAGTCCTAATGAATAAACGTCTTAATATTTTGTTTTTAAATTGGCAGCCGCCTTTTCTTTTGGGAATTGTAACTGCGTATTTTGCAATATCAGTCCGCTTTTTACCAGCCGCTGAAAAGGTTGATTCAGAAAAAGTCATTCGTAAAATTGCTGATAAGGTCCTGAAGGATGCCAACTTTAATTTTATTGATCAAGAAAGCGGCAAACGTTATTTTTCAGCTGCCGATGCTCCGCCTGGAGCCCGGTTGGTTCCGGAAAGTCGCTATAATGATTGGCGCTACTGGAACGGCGTTTTGAATATCGCTATGCTAAGGCTGGGCGAAGTGCTGAAGGAGCCGACTTATACCGAATTTGCTGTCCGAAATGTCGCATTTAGTTTTGACAATTATGCCTATTTTGAAAAACGATATGCCAATGAAAATAAATGGGAATACCCTTTTGGTCAGTTTTTTATGATGGAGGAACTCGATGATTGTGGAGCGATGGGGGCTAGCGTTATCGAGATAATGCGTCTCGATCCGCAGGAACGGTATCTCAAATATATTGATCGAGCGGCAACGCATATTTTAACCCATCAGAGTCGGTTGGAAGACGGCACGCTCGTGAGAACTTTTCCGCGGAAATATACTATCTGGGCAGATGATTTATATATGGCTAATTCCTTTCTGTGTCGAATGGGTAAAGTGACTGAACGTTCCTGGCAAACTGTTGGAATTGATGATGCCACTCGTCAGGTGATCAATTTCCATAAATACTTGTTCGATCCGAAAACCGGGCTAATGTATCATAACTGGTATTCGGAAACCGGAAAACCGGGAGTTGCTTTCTGGGGACGCGCCAATGGTTGGGCAGTTTTGGCTCAGGTTGAACTACTGGATCAGCTCCCAGCCGACTATCCTCAGAGAGATACCTTACTGGCATTATTTCGACGTCACATTGACGGAATTGTCCCTTATCAGGACTCAACCGGACTGTGGCATCAATTGCTCGATAAACCGGATTCATTTCCGGAAACATCTTGTACGGCAATGTTTACTTACGCTATTGCGCGGGCTGTTAATCAAGGCTACCTTGAATCCCGCTACAAGTCGTTTGCTTTAAAAGGCTGGCAAGGCGTTTTGACCAAGATTCGTCCTGACGGACAGGTCGAAGGAATTTGTACCGGTACGTCAACGAGCGACGATTTAAACGATTATTACACACGTCCAACGGCACTCAACGATGTACACGGTATTGGAACTGTCTTAATGGCTGGAACTGAAATAATACAATTGCTTGAGTAAAACCAAACCATAGATTTAGTGCTTGATATGTCCCAGATAAAAATCCATCCCGAATAACACCTTTAAAATATTTATTGGTAATATTGAAACGGTTCAAGTAAATTTTAGATTATGATGATAATATGTAAAGATATCTATAAAAAAATTTTAACCTACCCAACTTTAAATATTAATATAGGCAAATAAAACCATCAAAATTGAATATTATGATTTTTTCTATTACAAATCATTTAACACCTAATAAAACTATGATTCGTAAGAACAGTAAATAAAAAACAGGAGATTAATTATGTCAAAACAAGTCTTAATTGGACAACGGGAATATTTCAAGGGAATCGGTAAAATTCCTTATGAAGGTCCTGAATCAAAAAATCCTTTGGCATTCAAGTATTATGATGAGAACAGAGTTGTGGCTGGCAAGAAAATGAAAGACCATTTTCGCTTTGCTATTGCTTACTGGCATACATTCTGTAATAATGGTGGAGACCCATTTGGAGCGGAGGGGACGGTTGATTTTCCCTGGAATGAGTCTAAAGATCCAATGCAAGCCGCCAAAGACAAACTGGACGCGGCTTTTGAATTTTTCACTAAGTTAGGTACACCGTTTTATTGCTTCCACGATCGTGATATGGCTCCAGAAGGGAAGAATGTAGTCGAATCTGAAAAGAACCTCAAAGAACTGGTAAAAATTGCCAAAGCCAAACAAGAAGAGTCCGGTGTGAAATTGCTGTGGGGCACGGCTAATGTATTTGGGCATAAACGCTATACTAACGGTGCCGCCACTAATCCTAATTTTTACGTTATTCCTCACGTCGCCGCACAGGTGAAAGCCGCTATTGATGCGACTATCGAACTCGGTGGAGAAAACTACGTATTCTGGGGCGGTCGTGAAGGTTACTACAGCCTGCTTAATACCAATATGAAACGTGAAATCGAGCATATGGCGATGTTTCTGACCAAAGCTCGCGATTATGGCAGGGCGTCTGGTTTCAAAGGCACATTTTTGATCGAACCTAAACCTATGGAACCAACTAAGCATCAGTACGATTTCGATTCGGCTACGGTAATCGGTTTTCTGAACAAATACGGTCTTCAGAATGACTTCAAGATCAATATCGAGAATAATCACGCTACCCTGGCTGGGCATACTTTTGCGCACGAAGTCCAGACGGCTTGCGATGCCGGCCTGTTCGGAAGTCTGGATATTAACCAAGGTGATCCTTTTAACGGCTGGGATACTGATGAATTTTTACATAATCTGTATGATGCTACCGAACTAATGCTAATTCTTTTGCAGAATGGTGGAATCGGTCACGGCGGTATGAATTTTGATGCCAAGAATCGTCGTAGTTCGACCGATTTGGAAGATATTTTCATTGGCCATATTTACTCGATGGATACTCTGGCGCGCGGATTGCTGATTGCCAATGATATTCTGGAAAAATCGGATTATCTCAAGATGAAAAAAGAACGCTACAGTAGTTTTGATTCTGGCGACGGTGCTCGTTTCGAGAAAGGTGAATTAGGCCTCGTCGAACTGGCTAAAATCGCCGAAGAAATTGGCGAACCCAAAATGATCAGCGGCAAACAAGAATTGTACGAAAGCCTGATCAATCAGTATATTCGCTGAATCTCATAAATAGGAGTAAAACCGTGTTTAAATTATTCGCCGGGTTGGATGTTTCGACCCAAAGTACCAAACTTGTCATCATTGACCTCGCGGCTAAGAAAGTCGTTTATGTTAATTCGGTCAATTACGATACCGACCTGCCGCACTATAACACGAAGAACGGCGCTATCCAGGGACTGGGAGAAGGTGTCTCCGAATCTGACCCCCGAATGTGGATAGAAGCGGTTGATCGTGTTTTTGCTAATGCCGTCGCGGCTGGAATTGATATGTCTCAGATCGGTTGCATTGCGGTTTCCGGCCAACAGCATGGTCTGGTTGCTCTGGATGCGCAGGGCAATTTATCACGACCTACAAGTAAACTCTGGAACGATTTTTCGACTCTGGAAGAATGTGAAATCCTGACAGAAAAAGTCGGTGGGCTGGAACAAATGATTGCTGAAGTCGGCAATAGCCAGCGTACTGGATATACTGCGGCGAAAATTTTTCACATGGTGCGCCATGAACCAGAAATTTACCATAAAACGGCTACTCTCTTTCTGGTGCATAATTATATTAATTATTATCTGACCGGAGGTGTCCGCGTGATGGAACCGGGTGACACCTCCGGCATGGCACTTTGGAACCCCAAAAATGGTCAGTGGTCGCAGAAAGTCATCCAAGCTATCGCTCCTGATTTAATGTCCAAATTACCGGAAGTTAAACCTTCCGACCAAACGATTGGATATATTGCTCCCGAATTAGTGGCAAAGTTTGGTTTTTCGAAAGACTGTCTGATTGATGCCGGTTGCGGAGACAATATGTATGGCGCAGTCGGAACCGGGAATGTCGAACCTGGGATTGTGACCGTCAGCCTTGGGACAAGCGGAACGGCTTATACATTTATGGAGGAGCCTTACATTGATCCAACGGGAGAAATTGCTGCTTTTTGTGATAGCACCGGCCATTATTTACCTTTGTTATGTGTATCGAATTTAGCCAACGGGTACAACGAATTCATTAAACTGCATAAAATGACTCATCAGGTTTTTGATAAAATGCTTGATGAAACGCCGCCAGCCAATAACGGTAAATTACTGATTCCCTGGTATGTAGGCGAACGGACTCCGGACTTGCCGTTGGCTGCGCCAATTTACTTCGGTTTTGGATTGGCTGATTTTACCCAAGCTAATTTAGCTCGTGCTATTATCGAGGGCCATATTCTTAACCTCTATACCGGTTTTAAGCGTATGCCAGTAGATGTGAAAGAGATCCGCCTGACCGGTGGGCTTTCGCGGTCTGATACCTGGTGCCAGACTATTGCTGATATTTTCGAAGCCCAGACAGTACCAGTCGAAGGTGAAGGTGCGGCGCTGGGTGCGGCTTTGCATGCGGCTTGGACCTGGAGTAAAGCCCAGAATAAGGACGTAAGTCTTAAAGAATTGGTCAAGCCATTTGTAGTTCTGGACGAAAAAAGGCGCAAACAGCCCATCGAAGCCAATCTACCAGTTTATCGGAAATTAAGCGCGATGTTTGAATCTATCAGTTGCCGGATTCGCGGGTTGACAGGTGATGATCCTTTCCGTCTCAGAGCGGAATTGATCAAACTCAGTAAAACAAAGGCGAATAATTGAACCCCGGCAGTTATCGCTAATCGAAAAATCAGAAACACGGAGCGAAAATGAAAAAGTACAAGATTTCAAATGATAAAGGAGTTTCGGCAGAAATTATCAGCTATGGAGCTATCGTAGTTTCTTTGACGGCTCCGAACAGGAACGGCCAGATGGAAGATATTATCCTCGGATTTGATGATTTAGCCAGTTACGAAAAGGACAATACTTTCCAAGGCGCTATTGTGGGTCGCTATGGCAACCGGATAGCCGGCGGCAAATTTAGTCTTGATGGAAAAGTGTATCAGCTCAATTTAAATGATGGGCCAAATCATTTGCACGGCGGTCCGAAAGGTTTTTTCAAAGTAATATGGGATATCGAACAGTTAGATAGCCAATCAGTTCGGTTGACTTATGTCAGTCCGGACGGTGAAGAAGGCTATCCCGGGGAAGTAAAAATATCTGTTGTTTATACAATTACCGATGACGATGCTCTGCGAATTGATTATTATGGAACGACCGACCGGCCGACTATTCTAAATCCTACCAGTCACTGCTATTTCAATTTAAGCGGGACGCCGAAAAATACTATCTTAGATCACGAATTAATGTTGAATGCTGATTTCTTTACGCCGATTGATGAATTTTCTATTCCCACCGGTGAAATCCGACCGGTAGCTGGCACTCCGCTGGATTTTCGCGAACCCAAACCGATTGGTCGTGACATCGACGCTGAAGATGAGCAGATAAAATTCGGCAAAGGTTATGATCATAACTGGGTAATTAACGGTAAGCCTGGTCAGGTGCGTCTCGCCGCAACTGTTTATGAGTCCCAAAGCGGTAGATTGATGGAATGTCTGACAGATCAAGCCGGTTTGCAATTCTATTCCGGTAATTTTCTAGACGGTTCACTGATCGGAAAAGGCGGTATTCGTTACAATTACCGCTGTGCTCTCTGTCTGGAAGCACAGGCTTTTCCGGATTCGCCTAATAAACCGCATTTTCCATCGGTAGTTCTGCGACCGGGCGAAGAATATCGCCAGACTACCATCTATCGTTTTTCGGTAAGATAGAAAATTTATAAGTACCAATAAACTAATATATTAGCTCAAGATACGAGCAAGTAAATGTTGTCTTTTATGATTGCTAAAAGGCAACATATTTTATAATTGGGTCGGAATAGATTATCCAATTATTCCTGAAACAATGTAATTGATTCTTATGGATTTCGGAATATTTCGATGAATTATCGAAAATATTTTCGTAACCACTGAAGTGTAAATTTTTTAGTTAATTTGAAAATGAACAAAATTAGAGAAATTCTCGACGAGAAAATGGAATTAAAATAATTTTTCTTGCATTTTTAAAAATGTCATTTAAATTAGGATACAGAAAACGATTTCGTAAAAGAGAATTGATGGATTGAAAAGGGATAAAGGCTATCGCGGGGTAGGGGAAAATGACCGCTAGTAGCATACAAAAATCAGGATTGGTGCGGTACTATGACCGTTTTTTAATTACTTTAATTATTGTGACTTAGGCAGATTTAACGATGACAATTAAGGATATTGCGCGTCTCGCAAATTGTTCACTCTCGACTGTATCGAAAGCCTTGAATGGCCGCCAGGATGTGAGTGAGGCTACTCGTCAGCGAATTATGCAAATAGTTGCTGAATATAACTTCACTCCCAGTGCTTACGGTAAAGGCTTGAAGAAACAGAAAACCGAGAACATTGGCGTGATATTCTGTCGGGAAACGCGACCGCTATCAGCAAATCCATTTTATTCACGTGTACTGGAAGGCATCGAAGCTGAACTGGTCATTAATAACTATAATTTAGTGCTGCATTTACTGCCAGAAGTATATCGCGGTGAATACCCGAAAATGCTCAAAGAGCATACCGTGGATGGGATAATACTGGCAGGGGTACTTGATCAGGATTTTGTGGATCTGGTTAAAGAATCCGGAATTCCCATTGTTTTCGTTAATCCCAATTTCGAAATCGAAGGAGAAGATCAAATTTTCATAGATGATGAGCATGGTGCTTTTCAAGCGATTCAATATGTCATAAGTAAAGGGCATCAGAGAATTGGTTTTGTTTCCGGTGATTTGAATAGAATTAGTTTTAAGAAACGATACGATGGATATAAAAAGGCATTGGCTTACCATAGAATTGAATATGATGATGAAATTGTCCGGACAGGAGGTTTGGAAAACGGATATGATCAAGTTACTGCTTTGATGAAATTGAAAAATAAGCCGACGGTAATTTTCTGCACAAATGACCTTAATGCTATATTTGGCTATAAAGCGATTGAAGACTTAGGGTATAGTATTCCACAGGATATAAGTATAATTGGATTTGATGATATTGATCTGGCAAAAATATCAAATCCACCATTGACAACTGTGAGAGTTTATAAAGAAGAGATGGGATCAATCGCGGTTAGAATATTATTGGAGAAAATTAACAAAACCGAGCATAAGCCTGTTACTACTCTTTTACCGGTAAGAATAATTGAGCGTGATTCGGTAAGAGACCTTAACAATCCTAAAAGTACCGTTAGACATATAGAACCCAAGCAAGATGTGGAGTTAGTATGAAGAGATATTTAAAGCCCGCATTTAGTGCATTAGTAGTAATGTTGTTTATTAACCTTTTGAACGCAGGAGTAATAAAAGGGAGGGTAATAGATTCAAAAACCAGCGATCCGCTCATTGGTGCGAATCTGATTTTAGCTGAAACAGCCGGTATTGGAGCCGCTTCCGATTATAAGGGGTATTATAGAATAGATAATGTACCGGCCGGCGAATATACCTTGAAGGTGACTTTTATTGGTTATCAGCCGGTGGAAATAAAAATCAGCCTGAAAGCAGACGAAACCATCGTTCGTGATATCGAAATGGTCTATGGCGGGGCGCTAAAAGGAGAAGAAGTTGTCGTCACCGCGCAAGCCAAAGGTCAGATGTCGGCTATCAACCAACAGTTAGCCTCGAATGTAATTACCAATATTGTTGATGAGAGCCGTATCCAGGAATTACCGGATGTTAATGCGGCTGAGTCAATCGGGCGTTTACCCGGTGTTTCCATTCAGCGTTCCGGTGGTGAAGCCAATAAAGTTGAAGTTCGAGGTCTTAATCCCAAATATAGTTTGATTACGGTCAACGGAGTCGAACTTCCAGCCACCGGTTCCGAGGACCGAAGTGTCAACCTTTCACTAATTTCGTCCAATATGCTGGATGGGATCGTTTTGAAAAAAACCAATACTCCAGATATGGATGCTGATGTATTAGGCGGCACGATTGATTTAAGACTAAAAGAAGCGCCGGAAGGTTTTAAGTTTAACTTGTCAGCTCAAGGTGGATACAATCAACTTCAGAATTATTACGGCAATTATAATTTTACCGCCAGTGTCAGCAATAGATTCCTAGATAATCGTCTCGGAATAGTAGTAAACGCAAATACGGATAACTATGACCGTAGCGCCGACAAACTGCGAGATAATTGGCGGAATTATAATAAAATGCTTGCTACTGGTGAATTAATCATGATTGAAGAAATCGTGAATCGGAAACGGACCGGGGCGAGCTTATTATTAGACTATAATCTACCAAAAGGGAAAATTACCGCTAATGGTTTTTATAATCAGCTTAAATCCGATGGCTTGATTCGTAACAATCAGGTTAATACCTTGGAGCTTGGTTATAGTACCAATCGCCATTTATACAAAGTTGAAGAAGAAAAAAGTACTACCAACGTTTTTACGAGTGCGCTTAGTATTAATCAGGACTTTAGATGGTTGAAATTCGATGCCAGTATAAGCCGGTCGGGTACCATTACCGACAGTCCGGATCGCCGGGTAACCGAATTTACACAGGAACAAAGTGCATTATTACCTGGCTATCCTAACTTTGTCGATCCAATCGAACTTGTCCCGTTTTTCAATGTCGATACAATCATTACCAATATGTCGGCTATGTACAGTTATGGAAAAAAGATTGTTGAAAATACAACATCCGCCAAATTGAATATTGAATTGCCGTTTCGTATAGGCTCTCTTTTAAACGGTAGTTTTAAAACGGGTGGAAAGTTACGCTGGATTGATCGCAGTAATGATGAAAATCAACACGGATATAGTGGATTACAATACGGGTCAGGCCAACAAAATCCGGTATTTTTATATGTTGATCGAGTCTATCCAGAATGGGGCATTATGAAAAACGTTGAGGAATATCAGTTGCTAAATGTGTTGCCATTTTTGAAAGATTACTCTCGTCCTGATTTCTTGAATGGTGATTTTCCACTTGGATTGACTTTTGATGAAAAAAAGTTGCGTAAGATGTCCGATGCTTTGATAGCGGCTCCGGATAGTCTGAATTTATGGGTGCCCTACTCAGTCGGGACATTCGGATATGATTATGATGGTTTTGAACGCTATCAGGCTTTCTATTTTATGGGCGAGTTAAATATTGGTAACTATTTAACCGTGATTCCTGGTGTACGTTATGAAGGGGATTATTCAAAGTACCATGGTCAACGCTATATGGTGAACCAATCCGGTCAGACAGTAGAACAGCCGCCTTCTGAATTTGTTAGGCTTACTAAAGAAAGAGAGAATGAATTTTGGTTGCCGATGGTAAATATTGTTGCAAAGCCAACCAATTGGTTAAATATTAGATTGGCACGGACGGAAACCATTGCCCGCCCGGATTTCCTAAGATATGCGCCGATTTCGTACATTTCTTCGGATAGAAAATCGGTCAACGCGGCCAATTATTCTTTGAAACCATCCAAATCGACGAATTATGATGTTGGCATTTCTTTATTTAATAATGAGATTGGTTTACTTTCAGCGACTGCTTTTCATAAAAATATCGAGGACCTTATTTTTTATTCCACATTAAATTACCGTCCGGGAGTCGAGATCGATTCGGCGTTAAATATACCTGCGAGTTGGCTAAAATCGAATCCGCAAATTAATGCTTATAGAAATAATCCTGATCCTGCCAAATATTACGGTTATGAAATAGAATGGCAGACTCACTTCTGGTACTTACCGTCGGTATTTAGGGGAATCGTTTTAAATATTAATTATACCCACATATACTCAGAAATGAAATTAGTATATGATAGTTTAGTAACCAAACAAGTTGGAACAAGGCGAGTCTATTCGTTGGTGCCAGCTTATATTAAGACTCGTATGCCTGATCAACCGGCCCATGTTTTTAATATCACGATCGGATATGATTTAAAAGGATTCTCAGCTCGTCTCTCTTATTTATTCCAGACTGATAAATTAACTGGTATTGGATATGACGGCGTAATTCCCACGACGAGATTAAGTAGTTATACTAGTGATTATGGGCGCTGGGATTTAACCTTGCAGCAGAAACTCTTTCAAAATGTTCAATTGTTCGTCAATTTAAATAATTTAAATAATAGGTATGACCAAAGTTGTATTGGAGCAGATTTGACTCATCCGAGCTATATCGAGTATTACGGATTTACTATGGATTTAGGTATTAGAGTCAATCTTTAGAGGAATATTTAATGTTGATTTTAATAAATAGGGGGAAATCAAATGATGTTAGCAATTCAAATCCACCCGCCTTAAGAGCGTTATTTAAACTAAAACCATTAAAAAATGAAAGGAGAAAGTGCCAAAAAATGATTTTAAGAGAAAAATTGCTATTAAATTGCCAAACCAAGAAAATTAATCAAAAGGAGGATTATTTAATGAAGTCCAAAAACTTAGTAGTTTGGTTTACTATGCTGGCAGTCGTGTTGGTTATGTCGGCTGGCCAGATTTTAGCGCAGACTGAAGATACGCTGGTTGTAAATTGGGATGACGGCGCCGGCAATATTGTCCAGGATGCTCTTTACAATGCCGTTATGGGAGATACGGCGGCTGATGGTAGCCGTGCCAATCTGAATCGGGTCTATAAGCTGAAAGCCGGTGGTTATTACTGGAATAATAAAACCATTAGTAATGACTTCCCTCTGCGTTTAGTAGGAGAAGTACCCACAGGTGACGAACATCCGGCTGTAATTCAGATGGTCACAGATGCAGAGAGTGGAAGTACACCAGGTAAAATGATTTCCTGTGCCAGTGATCTTACACTGAAGAATCTTTATATTATTGGTTCTGATGAGCTGGGCTCTTCAGGGTATTATCAACCAATTGAAGTTAACGCTGTTGCGAAAAGGTTCATATTTGACAATTGTGTCTTCGAACGTTCAAATTTTGCGATTGTGGCTTTCGCAGGCGGCAAGGATAATGACCTCTTTATTACCAATTGCGTTTACCGCAATTTACAGGAAGATGTGCCAACTCAACAGTGGTGCGGTCGCGGACTCTCAGTATGGACCGATATTGATACAGTAGTCATTGAAAATAATACCTTTTTCAACATTAACATGTGCGCTATCCAGATTGAGAATGGTGCCGCAAATTATCTGCGCTTCAATCATAATACCTTGGTTAATATTGGTCGTGCCTTCACTTCAACTACCAATGTATGGTGGAGAGAAGCTTACTTCACGAATTTGCTGTTTGTCAATACCTGGTGGCATGGTGAAGGATATTGTGATTATAGTATACAATATCAACCAGGTCGTGACCCAAGAGCATATACCACGGGTCAATTCCCTGTTCTTGATATGCCGTCAAGATATGGAACAAACAAAGGTCGCCGTATTCTATTCTCCAATACCGCCGCCTATCTGGATCCTTTTTTCACGACTCATTATGGGGATACGATCAGGACTCAGCCTTATGTGAATGCTATCACGGATTCGTTTTTTACAACATTCAGTCCGGACAATGGCGGTCAGATGGTTATTAAAGATACGACTTGGCTTAGTGCAAAACCAACATTCAGCAGTGATCCTAATACTCCGGCTCAATTAGAGGCGATGTGGAATCACATCACAGCTTCGAGAGGTTATCAGTATTACGGAACCGGAATTCAGGCCAAACCTTACTATTACGGATTAGTAACTGAGGGCACAGATACTCTCTGGGCAGAACCTGCCTGGCCTCTGCCTGAGAACTTCACCTATACCGATGATTTGACTGATTTAAGTACCGATGGTCTGCCGCTGGGTGATTTGCGCTGGTTCCCAGCCGCTAAAACGACCTTTGAGGCGAATAAAGATTCCTACGTAAATGCTATCGAATGGATGCCGGGTGAAAGAATCATAATAAAACCTATATGGGAAGAACAAGCCGAAGCCGGGACTGTAGGTGGAACTGCTGCCATTGAACCTTTTACCGGTGAGGCGTGGTACACCTTACAAGGTGGCACGAGCGTCGAATGGACCTTCAATTCTCCTAATGCCGTTGCTTACGATATTAAGTTTAAAGCCAGAGCCGATGGTCAAAACATTGGATTTGATTTCCTAGTCAATGGCGAACATGTTGTTGATGCTCTTCATGGATGGGGTCAATTTGTGGTCTGGACTGATGGGAATAACGGTGGCGTTGATTTTTGGAGTGATAGGAGCACTTCAGAATTTTACGAGGCTGAATATACCAATACTATGTTGAAGAATAACGATGTTACCGGCAATCTTTCCTTAAAAGCCGGTGAAAACACCCTGAAGCTTCAATATTCCTGGAATGCAATTTCCTTTCAGTGGATCGAGTTTTATGAAGCCGGGACTACAAACTTGATTGCAAGATTAGAACCTTCAGCCGCGGTTAATAATGGTGCTACTCCCGGTGGTATTGGCGATTGGGTACCTCAGGGCTTTAACTCGGTCGCCTTAGGAACAAATGGAACGGTAACTTTTAATCTGCCTAATTTAGACGCTGGTCGCTATCAGGTGCGGGTGTTCTATCAGAATGCTGGATCAGCCAAAACTGGTAAAGTACTGGTTGATGGTGCGGAAGCGACGACCTTTTCATTTGCCAGTCAACCGGCTGGTACTGGGTTAGACGTTATAACTGATCTTTTTGATTTGACAGCTGGTACCCATACCTTGGCTATTTCCGGTAGTGGTGTAAAAGTTGACTGGATACAATTACTTAATGAATCCAGATTTTCGGGTATTAAGAAAGCGCCTGTTCCGGATGGATTTGCCCTTTCGCAGAACTATCCGAATCCGTTCAACCCGACTACTATGATTCGCTTTGAGTTGGGCAAACCTTCTAATGTCAAATTGACGGTCTATAACCTGTTAGGTCAAAGAGTCGCTACATTGGTCAATGGTCATATGAGCCAGGGTGCTCATATTATTCAGTTTGATGCCAGTCATTTGGCGTCGGGCATTTATTTCTATGCGATTCAGGCCGGTGAATTTAAAGAAGTAAAACGGATGTTGCTCCTTAAATAGGACTGCGAACGATTAGTTTGAATGGATAGAGTAGCCGGCAGGATGAAAAATATCTGCCGGCTCTCTTTTTTCAGATGCAGTTAGTGAATTAGGAAAGTTTATGAATAGACGTGAATTTAATAAAATGTTGCTTTGCGCAGTCGGTTCGCTGGCATTACCGAAGATTGACCTCTTCGGTTCTAAACTCGAACAAGCACCGCCACTGCATTTTCCACGCTATCGAGGATTTAACCTTCTGGCTAAATTCAGTAACTGGGGACCCAGAAGTAAATTTGAGGAAGAAGATTTCGAGATCATGGCGGAATTGGGATTCGATTTCGCCCGAATCCCGATGTCCTATTGGTGCTGGTCTTCTAAAGATGACTGGTACCGCGTTGATGAAGATGTTTTAAAAGATATAGACGAAGTAATCGAGTTCGGGAAACAGTACAATATTCACATCAATCTGAACTTGCATCGCATTCCGGGGTATTGCATTAATGGACGCGATCAGGAACCGATGGACCTCTACGAAGATACGCCCGAAAGAATGCAAAAGGCTCTGGATGCGGCTATTTTTCACTGGAAAATGTTTGCTAAGCGTTATAAAGGCATCCCAAATTCTCAGCTTAGTTTTGATTTAATTAATGAACCACCGCATACCAAAGAAGAAACGCGCCATGTAGAAGTCGTTACGGCTTTGGTTAATGGGATTCGCGAGGAAGACCCGCATCGGTTGATCGTGGCTGATGGAAAAGACGTTGGTCGCACGCCGATCTTTGGCATTGCTGATTTGGGAGTTGTTCAAAGTACGCGCGGCTATGATCCAATGAGCGTCAGTCATTATAAAGCGAATTGGGTACCGAAAGAATCCTATCAGACTTTCAAGAAACCAACCTGGCCGCTCAAAGGCGATGATGGCACCATCTGGGATAAAGCAATGCTGAAATCTCAGTTAATTGATCCCTGGATGCCATTAGTAGCAAAGGGAGTTCCAGTTCACGTTGGAGAGTGGGGCTGTTATAATCAAACGCCACATGATGTAGCTCTGCGCTGGATGCGTGATTTGTTATCACTGTGGCAAGAAGTCGGCTGGGGGTACGCTCTTTGGAATCTAAAAGGTGATTTTGGGATTCTCGATAGTAAACGCAAAGATGTGAAATACGAGCAATATAAAGGACATGATCTCGATCGCAAGATGCTGGAACTCTTAAAGGAATTTTAAGTGCGCTATGGAGGATGTAAAATTCCAATAATTAAAAACTTGAGAATCCGGAATGATATAAAAACTCGATCCATCATATTGCTTATAATTATCAGAAATAAATGTGGAATTAGTCCTACCTGCCGAATGTATTCTGGGTATTTTTCATAAAAATGGTCTTAGCAGATCAAGGAATGGTTTAGAAGAAATAGTCAAATCTAAAAGGAGAATCAAAAGATGAGTCCGCTATATAAGATTATG